>Ga0210040_10004680_pt1 | contig 17722 bp, 17 predicted proteins | sample CryGeyCG12114_NA_FD_185462 | JGI IMG/M metagenome (GOLD analysis project Ga0210040, IMG submission 185462) | Groundwater microbial communities from aquifer - Crystal Geyser CG19_WC_8/21/14_NA (SPAdes) (version 2) | ecosystem: Environmental > Aquatic > Deep subsurface > Groundwater | place: USA... | reverse complement strand
AAGTTTAGACACTTGAAAAATGTACATCACAGAAATTAATGTTAAAACTAATTTTTCACCACCCGTACTTCAATAGCCGGTTACAATCTCTAACTTTGCTGCTTGAATTTTTGCAGGTAAATGCACACTTCCAACCTGATTTGAATTAAACTGGTACCCTTTGGCGCATGCAATTATATTTTGGTGAGCTTGATCTATTCAGCTCACATTTTTGTCGCTTATTGGACTGGATATAAGTTTGTGTAACTGACGTTACCATGTGAATTTTTGTCGGACTTGTAAAAACGGTGTTTAGCCTGAAATTGAGCTTAATTGTCTTTAAAATGTATGAAGCCATTAACCGATGTTTATGAAAATCAATACACCTCCGAACACTATGCTCATCTACATGTGTGCAAAATTTGGTGGTCGTAGCTTCAAAATTGCGACCGAAAAGGTTAACCATCGGATTTCGGCACGATGCATATAGGGCGTAGCTATGGCTTTCCGCCCTAAAAAATCTTTCCAAATCTAACTCTTAGTAAAAATGAGAATGGAATTGAACTATTTGGACGCCCTGTCAACACATCAATGCTATCCAATGGAATCAAGATTTACATGAACTATCACCCTTAGTAGGTTTTTTAAAGCAAGTTGATTTATTCCATGCATAAACTCACACTTTACAACAAAAACTTTTTTACTGTTAAGTTTAAAATCCATGCATCTTCCCAATCCCGATCTTACAACAGCTTACACTAATTTTTCATCATTAGTTTATATCAATTTAGTCTAACTGTCGGTCTGCAGATTCCGTGATTGACTTATGATAATATTCCCAGTCGTCACGTACACCCTAACTGCCCTAACTGAACGTTTAATCAATACTGAGCTTTCAAATGAGCAAATTTATTCAAACCCAAGCTCTGCTATTTTATAAATTATTTTCTTTCAACCGCAATAGCGGCGTCTATAGAGAATCAATCACAGTCTATGCTTTTCAACTAGTCAAATTAAGGCAAGCAAGAAACATGATGCAATTTATTATTATTGTTGAAAAAAATTTGTTCATTAATTAACATTTATACATTTCACCAGTACTATCATGCTTTACAGTCCCGGTATTCCTTGATTTAGAATAATAATTTAACTTAAACAAATAAAAGGACAATTGCAAAAAAACACATATTACATGCGTAAAAAAATTTAATATCACCATTAGCTGCAATATTAGCTTCTGCTCATCTCGAAGTTAAAGGAAGTTGCCCTATGTTATTCGGCTATCTCCGATAAATGGCCGGTTCATCCCAACTAAATCACTAAATCTGTAAAACATTTTGGTTCATTTCCTGAGTCTTCCAAAAAATTATTTGAACAAATTATTTGTTTACATTTTGTTGAAAAGCAGCAAGCAACCAACCAATCTCAGATAACCTACTGAAAAAAATATCCTTTTTTTTCTAAAATTGACAAGTAATTTTCAAAGATTTTTGGAAATAGGATTCAATTTCGAAATTTCCTTAGCAAATTCCAGAAACTTTCCCTGCTGAGCGCCACAGGTTTTCGTACATAATATTTTCGATTTTTTACTTTCCTTATGTAAAGACTCTACTTTAAATGCATAAACTTCACGAATCATATCTGAAAAGATCGAATGATTTTATCGTTAAAATTACAGAGGAAACACAAGAAATAAATACTGAGATTTTACCGACTTTTTTTAAAATTCTGACGCAATTGCAAAAACCAGATTTTTACATGTAAAAAAACAACAATTTTAACACAACAGCATGAGTTAAGTTTTAGGCCACATTTTTGAATCATTCATTTCTCACATTTCAATTTAAAAGAATGACCGACAAGGAAAAATCAAAGTAAGCCGAAAAGTGCCCTTGAGAACCCCATGAAAGTACAATATGATGCTAACTGGAGAAATATGAGAGAAATCCCCGAATGCAAACGCAATAGGCTTCACAGCGACCAAAAACTTCTTGAATGCCATTCCTTCCAGACTGGGATCGCAATAGTTGTTCCAAGAATTGAAAACCCGCCTGCATTTCACATTAACCCGACTAAACAAGAGTAGAACCAGAGTCCAGTAAGTGAACATTGTGAATGAACAAAATATTGCTGTCATCACTGTGAACTTGATCGCATTTCCGTGCCCACAGATTGCAGAGTAGTTGAGAAATAATATGATGAAAAGCAAAATGTTTTGGAGCAAAACTAAACAATATTTAAACTCCTGATTTACAGTAGTTGTTAGTATCCATAGTCTTCTGTATACTGAATACAATCCATCGAACGATCGGATGGAGGAGTGAGTCAGATAATGTGACTGTTTTGATCTGCAAAGATTGAGAAAAAATTTGGAATAGCTGCATAAAATATCGTAGCCATTAATTTTACATTGAAGTGTTTCGGAACTATAAGCTACTTGGGTTTTCAAAATTTCATAAATAACGACGGCTTTTTTCCAAACAATGTACTCGTCCAGAATCAGTTTTCAAAAAACAATCTATCCAACCAAAAAATTGAGATAAATTAGCATGAAATACAGCATTCTTATTCTATTGTTGATATGATAATTGAAACTAATTTTCAAATTGAGGTAAAGCATGTTTTTACAGCTCCTAACAACAATAGTTTTAGTTTAATAAAAAACAATTTTTTTAGTTTTTTCATGCTGTGAATTTGTTTTAAACTCTCAATTTGTGTATGTGTATGTGTTTAACTTTGTTTTTAGGCTGATCTAAATAAGTCTTGGATTTTCTTCATTTCAAATTTAAATTTGTAGCAAATAATTGTTTGATTGCAAATGAAAAAATGTTGTTTTTTCAATTAAATGAAAAAAAAAATTAATCAATTAATTTTGCGTGGGGTTGTCGCTATTCAAGACATAATATATTTGCAATTTATCCGCCCGAGTCGTATTTTCAATTCAAAATCAGATTAATATTTGCGAAATTCAACTAAATGCCTACTGCACTGAGAAATTTAAGAATAATGTTGGATGCACCTATCTTTGCTGGAAGAATATGCTTTCGAGCTATATAACTGCACTAGTTTTGCCCTATTTCGATTATTTTGAGACCTTTTTGCCGGTATTTTCTAGTTTTGGCACACTAAACCACCGAAAGTAAAATTTTGCCCAGCCAAAACACATAACTGATTTTTTACGACATTGTAAACACTTAACTCTTTGCCATGGCCAGTTTTGAAGTAAAAACAAGTCAATTTCTGGGCGAAAAATTTCTCAACGCAAGTTCAATTCTGGGGATCGTAAAGCTTTAAATCATCTCTCAGTTGGTGTGTTAAATGCCGTATCCAAGTTTTAACATGGGCGATATAGGAATTCAGAACTGTGGTCACCTAATCTGCCTTTTGACCTCTCAGAGTTTTTTATTGTTCATTTTATATTTTTATGAACAAAAAACATACAAGACAAAAAAATTCGAAATTTTGTTTTGAAAAATTCGGAAAGGTTAACTGACAGAAAAACCGACGAAAAAATTTGGCATCGGTTGTGCCTAATTGAAATAACATTGTCAATGTTATTTAAAGGTGGCATCATATGATGCCAAACCAAGGGAGAGCCTTTGCAGCCCATGGCATCATATGATGCCAAGCCAAGGCTGAACGTTTTTAAAGCATGTCATCATATGATGCCAAACCAAGGCGGAGCCTTTTTACTTCATGGCATCATATGATGCCAAACCGTGGCAAGGGGTTAATGTCAACTCATCGTTGCATTGAAAATCAGTTCTTCTCGTTCTTACTCTGTCTCCTTGAATACGTGAGTCAGAGTAACCATCGAGAACAGAAAAATAGAGAACCAAAAAAATCCACTGGTGCAGCTACAATGCCACATCCACATTTGTGAGGCGGTAGTCACAGCAATCCAGAAAATTTTCAGCACCAAGTTTGTGTCCTCCGGTATAAGTGATGACAAGCAGCCCACATCCGTGCGCGTCAAAACATAAAATAACCCGCACAAGAGTGGCATCAAATCATTGCACGATTTCATTAAACCTATCACACGTTCCAACCTCTGTTGTTTTCGGTACAAAGTTTGTCTGTTTTCAAAGTATTCCTCTGCGTTTGAAAAAAAATCATATTTTTATCGATCAGCTTATAGCACAGTTCTTTAGTTAGGCATTGATGCCGCCTTTGAAAAAAAATACTGTCATTTTCATTAGATCCTACCAAAAAACTAAAAACCTATCATGCTTTTGAAAATTATATGGTCAAAAATTAACACCGTGTAACACGGTATTTCAACAATGACGCAACCTGAAGGAATTTAAAAAAAAACTTATATTTTCCATTCAGCACAGTCAAACACGATAAAGAGGGTGTGGCGCGTTATTTCAGACAAAAACAAAACAACCACAAAACAGACGCGTTTGCTACAGCATTTTTGCATTTGTCTTAAAAAACCCGCCTCGCCCTTTATATTTTCCTCTTTGCTTGAAAGAACAACTTTCGAACTCGGTTTTTTTGTGGTAAAGTTGGGGAAGCCTATGTTCCTTTTCCGCTGTTTCCAGGATTTGATAAAAAGCAGTGGACAATAACATTGTTCATAAAAAACATTAATTACTCTATTTGTAGTTGAATACCTTCCAATTGTTTGAATACCCCCACGAACAAATTGACCAACCCAGCGGCTCGCTCCATTCGAAAAATATAGTAGACATGAACGGAACCGAAAAAACTATAAAATCCACATAGGCAAGTGACTCTAAGCCTAGCCAACTCATCAATCTTTTCACTTCTCGTAGAAATTGTTCGAAAAATAACAAAAACTGTAAAACATATTCATATATGGCAGCGATACTCCACCGAAGTACATCTCTGCGATCTAAAGGTAGGGAAATTCGGTTTTTCTTGCTATTCCAATGGAACGGAAGACCGCCAAAAAAACAGCTCTGATTTATCGCTTTTTCAAAAAAATGCAACATTGAAGGACTGAGCATTGTGGAAAAAGAGTAACCTTACATTCCTTGAGACTAAATACAAATCTTTGTTGCTACTTAGTTCTAAAATGTTTTGATGAAATTGTTTCATGATAACCCGAATTGATAGAATCTATGTAATCGTAGGGTTATGAAAATGAATGTTCTCATTCAATTAGTTTAGAAACTGGTAGTTAGTTGACTTTATTATTGATCAAGGTGTAAATATAACTAATAAACAAAACGATGTTTATTATTTTATATAATATAATAAACATATTATATAATATATAATATATATTATATATATTTTATAATAATAGTCGAATGACGATAGTTTGCTGGATCTAATTAATTCAAAAATTCATCGAAATACTCACAAAAGAATAGTTTGAGATGAACAGGGGCTATTATCATGTCTTCATGTTTGCGACTTTCACTGTACAACTTTGCAGCATTTTTTACAAAATATTTTTCGCATGACTCGCTTCTGCAAAGTGTGTTTTGAAAAGTGCAAACTATGGTTGACATGGAATTTGCAGCTTCTGTTTCATTTCTCCGAATTTTTCAAAAGTGAAATGTAAATCACTCTGCGATGTTTATTGCGAATACAATATTCCGTGCAGCTGCTTATTTAACTTTTTCATCACCATAAATTAAAAAATAATTTATATTTTCCATCCCCAACCAACTTAAATCGAAAACATTAGAAAAGGACAACATTTCGAAAATCAAAAAAATTCCTTTTCTGTCGTGTACTCAAAATGTATTATTTTCTTGCCTTCCAAGCTTTTTACACAGTTATCTCACATTCTTTCATTCCCGTACGTAAGCTAATTAATGTGAACAACATTACAAAAAAATATGAATCTCAGAGCCCACTCTTTATCAGGAAGTATCAAAAAATTAAGCTTTCATATAGGCTCTTTTTTAGCTAAACTCGGATATGTCTGATGTATTCTTAACACTGTGTTTGACTACTAACATAACTTACTTAAATTATCCATAGTTTATATCATATGATTATAGTAGTAGTCTGATACGGCTGGTTTTAAAAGAAGGTGCAGCTAATAAATTGACCAATAATGAGAGCCAATTAACCAATCAATAAGCTCATGCCACTCCACAAAGAATGAGAGCAGAAGCAAAAAACACTGACATAACCAATCATGTGTCTTGGAAATCTCAACACATTACCCTAGACGGAGTTACAAATGCCATAAATAAATCATCTAATCCAATTAACATGGATACTGTAACCCGGTTAGTAGATGATCGGCATTTTCATTGACTGAATTATGTAAGTTCTTGCAGTTTCAAAATTCTATATCCCCGCCATAAAAATATTTTAAGCACAAATTCACTAGTTTGTGTGTCATGCCTTCCTCCACATTAGATATTACGTTTAGAAGTTTTGTGTCCAACTCACTCAAAGTTTCATTTTCTAGAAAGTCCGGTATTCTATGGTGGATAAGATTAAGTTTGCCAAGCTGCTCATCAGGTTTTTCATTTTTGAATGTAAATCTATTAACCCCTTTGTCATGGTCAGTTTTGTAACAAAAACAGGTCAATTTCTGGGCGAAATATTTCTCAAAGCAAGTTAGATTCTGGGTATCTTGAAGCCTTAAATCATCTCTCTGTTGGTGTGTTAAATGCCCTATCCAAGTTTTGACATTTTGTGGATTAATTTAATGATTTCTATAATTTTAGCACCAGAAGTAGAAGACAATCGCAGCTATTGCGATTACACAAGTGCAGAACCCGTGAGCAATGGCTACCCTACACAGTTGCAAAATTGTGGAACAGCTCACCTACTTCTTTACGTGATATCAGTTTATCTGTAGAAGTATTTCTTTTAAACGTTAACGGGATACTAAATCATTGACCCTGTAATTATATTGTTTGAAATTTTCATTGTTAATCCATATTACCTTTAGAAAATTTAGTTCTATTTTACTCGAAGAGTTTTTTGTTCGTGTAAGAGCGGTGTTTATTGATTTAGACACACGTAAAAATAAATAAATCAAATTTAAAGTTTACGGAATTCAAGCATTAATTTTTTTGTCCAAAAAATGTATACGTTATCAATGTGATTTATCTTAATTAGTCCCAAAAAAAACATTTTTCCTCAATTTTGCTTGTTTCCTCAAGTTTTTCCGTTGGATGCAGACAACTAATCAGATTTATTGCTTGAAAATAATTAACTGCTTTGCAGTAGAGTTTTTGAATTTTTTCTTCAAAATTTTAAAACATTGATATCTAATAATTTGAAGGTTTTTTCAAGAAAAACTTTCAGTCATAGAGATATTTTACAGTCGTAAAATCAATTGAAAGGGTTGACTGCTCCGAAAAATTGTGTTATATGCGATAAATCGAATGTTTGACTTTTTGACCATTGATTTTTTTTTTCAAAAGTCAAAGATTATAATACTGATTTTCTAATCATAAGCGAAGTTTCACGGTTTTCATTGCTAATCAACTAAAATTTTTCGACTTTGAACCGAATTTGCTGACCTTACCCTATAAAGTAGGTCAAGAGGTCAATTAAAAAATTCGGGGTTTTCGTCATCATTCTTAGAATGTTTTTAAATCCTTATTTTCAAATTTGTGGTGAAAAATTCAAAAAAAATTGGGCTGACCCTTAGGTACAAACTAGGTCAAGGCCTGACCTCAGGATTTTTTAACTATTATTTTTAAATTAAGAATTGTCGATTACAACACAGATTTCAAATTTCATTCAAATCCATGCATAATTGGCTGAAAAATCAACGTTTGAAGATTTTTGGATTTTTGGTGCAGTGCTTATCCTGTTATCACTCATTCTGAGTAGGCAGCCAGAGATTCTGTACCATACGGTGTAGATGCGAAATCTGACGATTAGCAAGTCGACACCGTACCCAGACTACCATCGAACATGCCTTGAGCTAATTGCAAATAAGTTTTCCACATTCAGTAAAAATCTTGCCCCTCCATATTTCCTAATTATAGTTGAAGCTGCTACCCTGCGTCAAAATTTTTCACCATGTTCGTCATCTTATAGATAGTGGGCGCCGAAGTTGTGCAAATCCACGAATTACCACGAACAAATTTTCTGCTGCGGTGATTATAAAAGCTGAAAAACAATTATATTTTACATTACCTAAAGCTTACGTAAAGGACCATGTTGTCTGATCTATTGATCCCCATTGTATGTAACAAAAAAGAGGCCATCGGGTTTTAAAAGTTGGCTCCGTATTTCGTAGAATTTGCGAAAATTAAATCTTAAAACGTGTGTTTCATAAATCCTACACTGGTCACACACACACACGGTCATATACATGATCTGTATCGGGCACATTGTTTTCTGTAAAATAGGCAAAAAGACCCGGGCTTAAATGCATATGTATATTGTGAATAGTCATTTGGCCATTTTGAGCAAATTTTAAATTATATTACTGTTCAGGAAGCTGTACATGATTTCATAATGGTAACTTTCAAACAAGGGGTTGTGCGATTCAAAAGTCTCTTCAGCGCCCCACCCCCGATTCCATTTTACTAACTGATAAGGAAATAATTGCTCACAATATTCACTATAACTACCATTAATTATAATGGTTTTCACTATATTTCACAATATTGTCAACTTCAGTCGTTAATTTCTAGTCGAATATGTGGTTGCACCTAATAAACATAATTTTTTTTAGACTCAGCTCGTTGAGCTCTTTCATTTGATGTGTTTATTGTCGAATTGGGCTGCGTGGTGCCGCTATAACCAATTGGTTCCGACAAATTCGCATCAAATTTTCAATGTAGTGCCATATTCTTTATGACTTTTCTCTAAACCTTCTTATCATTCTAATAGTCGCTATATAATAGAAATCTTTCACATGTTGAAATTTTTTTCTCCAATTCTCTCTTTTGGCAAAAATTTATTTTCAATCATGGACAATATGGAGAATGTGTACTGGAGCCATTTATTTGGCCCTAAATAGACAGACCATAGGGCTTTAGATCCTGTGTTACTGAATTGGATCGACTGGAAGGGCTGAAAATCTTCTTTTTTAAATCCTCAATCACTCCAATATCTGGGGCACACTACACGGATGAATGCAGTTTCCTCCGACTATCTAAACATATGAACAGATTCTGTAACTAACTAACTATGCCTGATGACTTATCACACGTCATCAATTCAATCTCAAGCACTATATTCGATAATGTCAGTTGGAATGACTGTAAAAATGCAAATGCGTAATTTTATCTTTTGAATGCATGGGAATAAAAAAGAAAGGTGTTCAGCACTTCCAGACCGTATGCTATGCATGTATTGTTTATCTTGGGTGCATTTAAAGATTTATTGGTTTCTAGTGGATCCAACAATGAGTTGAAGATACAAATTTAGTATACTTTTATGTTTATGTTTTAGAATATAGTTTAACACTTTCCTTTTTCCCAGTCACAATTGTTGCTGGAAAACTTCTATACACTGAAAACATGCAATCCCAGCGTATAATTTAGCCTATCTTTTACACTACGACTACACACACAAGTGAATTGATCATTGCTTGTGCGCTATGAAAGATATTGGATGACTTTTGTAACTAACTATAAGGTATAAGTATAAGTAACACACGTAATCTCCTAGTTCCTGCTGTGCCCAAGACTGGCCAATTTGGCTCTGATACATTTTTATATTTTGGAATTTTCGTTTTTCTTGAAGTCGTCCCAGAAAAGGCAGGTTCGGAACGTACCGAACACTTATGTGAACATCACAGGGTACTGAGCTTGGAACTAAAAGATGGAAAAAATACATACCAATTAGTAAGTTTCACAGTATACATAACTTGTAGCCCTACTATTCTTTTCTTACGTTTTTTAAAACTTCGGATCTCTCCAATGCCGTCATCTTTGGATCAACAGTTATTTCCTGTAGTAGTCTCAGCAATATAGTTTTGCTCTCTTTCTTCTGGGATTCATACTCCTGCAGACTTACTTTGAAGCAGTATTGCTGGAATTCAGGCGTGGGCAGTACACTCTTGCTTTGACAGCGCCGCCGCAGTTTTTGCTGTTTATTGATTCGCGCGGCCACTTAAGGGGGCAATGTTTCCACAATAAATCGAGAACTGAAAGTTTCTTCCGAGGCTAATCTCCTTTTTCGACTCCTAAGATTTGTCTTTTATTTCCTCGTGAGAACTGTTCATATCAAATCCATAGCTTTCACTTTCTCGTTCAGAGTCTTCTTCAATCAATCCGTTGAGCTCCTCAGTTGAAGAGTAGTAGTACTCAGCCTGTTTCAGTTGACCAGGAACGGAGTTACTGGAATGGCGCTAAAACATAGGGGCAAAAATATTGGCATTATAGTTAAAGTTAATCTTAATTGTAACTAAAGCATTGCATACATACAATGGATGGAGAAGTGAATGAGATAAAGCAAGGCCGTTTGCCATAACTATAGACCCGTCTTGTTTGCTTTGCTTGCATTACTAATTGCTAACTAATAATCCTACTTTAGTTTCATTGTTAAAGTTTTCTATTCTTACTGTCAAGCAAGGAATGCCCAAGTCATTACATGATCTGTGTCCAAATTCTCCGGTAATTATAGTAAGAATTAGGTCTTTGGTGGCGTACTTTCCACTCGACGACAGACAAGCATAGTTTTTCGCTTTCTATAATAACATCCAGGACCGAATTGTAAAGCAAGTCACTTTCAAGTGTATGCACTGTACAGGCTCTCACAATTCGACCAGTTGGGTTTTTCAGTTCAATTTTGACTTGCCATTTGTCATCTTCTTTATGAACAACCTTTTCTTTTTTGTAATAGGATGATTCATCAATACGTTTAAGTGACCATTCAATTATTCTGTTTTCTTGTTTATCATCAATAGCTTTAACAGAGGAATATGTAGGTTTGTAGTACGATGTCATTTTGAATCAATGTAGAGAAATATGTGTTGGACTGGCAAAAAAGCAAAAATGTTGCTACAGTTGATACAAAAAGTGGTGAGTTGGCCACAGAGACAAAAGTTGGAACGGTAAGTTTGTAGAGAAAGCAGACTGTTTTACATAACATTTACACAGTTACCATGTATGCTCTATGTGTTTCTCGCATATTATCTAAATTTGCTCGATTTAATGTAGATATTCTAGAGAACATTTGTTGACGACTGAGCTTGTTGATAAAATTCCAATTGCCTTTTTTGTTAGGCAATATAATTATTAGAATACAAAAAATTAAAAGCATTGATCAGGGAATAGGAATGAAATATTGATTCATAAACGTGTTATCTTCTGTACACAGAGCTTTTGTTTACTTGCAGATGAGTAAATGGCTACATTGGCTAGTAAACACTGAAATGCATCGCATGCTCTGTACAATTGTGTTGTGCCAAAGTCCTCTTCACTCGAATTGTCAAAACAATAATATTCTTCCACTGAATGTGGGTACAAGTTTTGATAAAAGGTTTTATTTTCATCCCCACAATGGAAGCATTGTTCGATGAGTGGATACATGTTTATATAACTAGCCGAAATCGGTACTAACTGGGGAACAAATCAGTACACTACTTTTATTCTTTTTTCAAGAATACGCAAATCACAGTCTCAATTATTGTTTGACGAGCTGTTTAAGTTTTAATGGATATTAAATATGCTTTTAAGGGGTAATAATTGTGTGTATGTCAGGTCGTGTAAATTTCTTTCACACAAAATTTACAAGTGCTCTCACACGCAATGCTGGTATTTGTTGTAACAAATCTCTTCAACGCATCATTAATATTATCCATGCACAAAGGCTATTGTATGCATGGTTTGAAAGTCCCATTATCGTTCAATGTTCCTTCATTTGAATCATTGTTATATTTCTAAGGGCCCTATCTTTCTTACCCTCTTTTCCACTGTGCACACGTACAGGCACTCGTTGGGTTATGTGCACTGCTGCTATTGTATCTGCACACACACACTCATATGCTCACTTGTTAGTCGTTTCCTCATTCCATCGCATTATTAGTGTCGGCTGTGTAGTTGACTGCGCGTCTATTGCAGCCAATCAATGCATAAAAAATATCATATCTTTTCGTGTCTACCAATATATATATATGAAGCGTCTAGAATTGAATGTACGTCCCTCCTGACTACTCTGAAAATTCACATGACGACCGAAAATGTGACTATCGAATTATTCGAATTACCATTAATTAATTGAAAAGGCAGTGTGTGTAGCTTCCAAACGAAATTTATTGCATAAAACAAGGTAAAACAGGCTAAAAATAAATGATTATGCTACCAAACTATCATAAAATGTTACATTTGGTGGAAGCGCAACTTTACTAAGCAATTTTTGAGTGTCAACTAGTTTTCTCCCAGAGACTGGTAAAAAAGAATTCGCTTCGTACGCATATGCTGCATTTTGAATGTTGGTTTCAAGACTCTCTTCTGTAACATCGGGTTTAAAAATTTGCAACTGCGTCTCGCATTCATTGTCGGGAACTGTAGTAAACACGCAGTTGAAATCCCGACGAAAAACGATTTTTCTTATTTCATTAAGTGCCAAACAGTCATTTTGTAAAGGATTTAGCGCTGATTTAAAGTCTTTAACTAACACTACTGGTTTGCCATCAGGTTGCAAATCTGGGGTGAACGGGTGCTAAATATAGGCGATGTTGAATGGCTGAGAACCTCAAGCGTTGGCTATTATGTCCGTCCACTGTTTTGGTGATAAAACTCGATCTTCTTTCTTGATTTTTTTTGTCAATAATAAAAAAACAACAACTCACCTCAACAGGCATAAAGCTATGACCAGGAATCGGAAAAATAACTTCCACTGTGTGAAAACGACGATGAGCTAAAAACTGTAAAAATTCAAACAATATTTTGTTTTTATTTTGGCCGGCGGAATTGTCAGCAAAGACAATCAATTTTCTGCTTTCCGGTGCTGCTGCATTTTCAATGAACCACTTCAGACAACTCGTCACTTCGTTCGATCCTTTCTTAGCAAAATTTTCCGCATACATGAACATAGTGGCATCTTTCGTTATTACGTTGTGAATAGCAAAATTGTGAACATTAATATGCGACGAAAAGTATTCAAAATTTAAACCAGTGATTGGTAAAGTTAAATTTTCCTGGTAATCAAGGCACAAGACCGTAACATTTTGAGGCGCTAAACTTTCGGATTCCCGTATTTGTGCATAAAAAGCATTGGACATTTGCCAATGTGCGTCCTGCTGTAGTAAAACTTCTGTTTCTTCATCTTCGTTGTTATTTCGACGACACAATATTAGTTTTGCATTAAAGAGCTCGCAATCACTGCAAAGATCCGAGCGTGGGTAGCCAAAACGAATATTAAAATCAAAATTAAATATTCGACAAAATATCCAGTATTTAACGCCTCGATTTCCTAGATTGGGACTAAGTTGGGGATTTTCTTCTAAAAATCTATTGTATAAGGCTGTTCTGGACAGATTTGAAGGTAAATACAGCCGATCAGTATTGCGTTCTCTTGAATAGTGACTCGGACGTGGATTTAGGGCTCGCAAAAATTCTTTTACAGTCAATATGACATTTTCAGGATGTTTGGTTGAGCATTCGTTTTTTCCCCGCATATCCAAAATGGACGCGTCACTGTTCTGAATCTAAAATGCAAAAAAAAATTGACCTGCGGCACTTAAATAACAGTTTAAGTCGTTTTTGAGGCTTACTTTACGCCTCAAACGCGCATCAGTAACTCCGTGAACTCCCAAAAAAAATTTTCGGCATACAGGGACCAATAGATCGTTGATTGTTTCTCAAGTTTTCATAACGGCTAAATCTGACTCTTGATCTTAAATAGGCGTTTTGTAGCTCGTGATTTTTCATACTGTTGAACTCCTCAAAAATCCGCAACAATAGATGGCGTTCATAGCGCTCACGTTCATAGCGCATGGCCCTGCCAGGCTTGTGTCTTGCGCGGCAGTCAAGATAAGGTTCCCCTGTAAAGTTTTCCTTAAATTCTGTCTTTCACAATAATTCCTATTAAAATGTGAACAAACCTGCAGCTTTTTGCAACTTTCGCTGATTTTGTTTCCATTCACCTTCATTGCGTCTACGCTTTTTTCCCCTAACTTGTTCAATTTCAAAATGCTCCATTTTGCTGTGTTTTGCCCAAAAAATTTCAAAAAATGCAACGCACTAAAGACCGGTATCTGGTAAGTCGAGAGACTGGGTCAACTTGTTTTCGGTCATGACAACAGACCGACAAAAATTGATGTAAATTTTGATGGGTATGATGAATATAATGCTGGCTATTAGTTCAGCTCATGAGTCTGCATAGGATTTTTGAAGATGAAGGATGGCGATTTTAAAATTATGAACGATGATAATTTGGAGGATTTATATGATCGAAAAAGAGTGCCTTAGAATTGGGCTTAAAAAAAACACCGATTTATTAGTAGTATGTAGTAGTAGTTAAGTAGTGTTATTATTTTATGCCTACAGTAATTGGTAAATGAAAACTGAAATGCTGTGCTGTAAATAACTAAATAAAAGTATGAGCAGCTGCCCTAGCATAGAATGCTTGAATACCGCGTCAACTTCAGTTTCCTGAAAGCAACAAAATAGGCAATACATAGAAGCTTGCAATATTTACAAAAACCAAGAAATACTGACAGAACTCTTAAATAATAAGTTAATTTTTTGTTACACTAGGGAGGGAAGAAATTGAACTTATTTTGGAATTCGCTACAATTGTTTTTTAAAACAATAAGGAAGAAGTTTTGAAAATAATTGAGGATCACATGGGAAAAACACAGGTAGCCTTTGGCAAGCTGCCTCTGTGATAGAGTAAAGAGGATTACCTGTGAAAACAGAGGTAGCCTTGGGCAAGCTACCTCTGTGAGTGAATAAAGAGGATCAAATGGGAAAAACAGAGGTAGCCTTGGGCAAGCTACCTCTGTGAGTGAATAAAGAGGATCAAATGGGAAAAACAGAGGTAGCCTTGGGCAAGCTACCTCTGTGAGTGAGTAAAAAGGATAACATGTGGAAACAGAGGTAGCCTTGGGCAAGTTACCTCTGTGAGTGAATAAAGAGGATCACATGGGAAAAACAAAGGTAGCCTTGGGCAAGCTACCTCTGTGAGTGAATAATGAGGATCAGATGGGAAAAACAGAGGTAGCCTTTGGCAAGCTACCTCTGTGAGTGAATAATGAGGATCAGATGGGAAAAACAGAGGTAGCCTTGGGAGAGCTACCTCTGTGAGTGAGTAAAAAGGATCGCATGGGAAGAACGGAGGTAGCCTTGGGCAAGCTACCTTTGTGAATCAGACGGGGAAAACAGAGGTCAGTACCAGGTACTACCTCTGTTTATCAATACTCACATGAACGGAAGAGATCCACGGCCAATTTTTTCAGGATTTCTCCACATTTGCGATAGGAACAGCAGCATCTATTATATTTTGCCCTAAATTACGTGTTACAATTGCAGTGTTTTGATGCCTCCAAAATCCCAGATACCATAAAATAGAGCAAACATGTGAACAGCAGCCCACTGTTCTTCCCCCATTCTTGCATCTGTGTTATTGATAAAATAATTTCATTACCTGCATAATCATATGTTCCCAAAAATTGACACAGGAAATAAAACTCACCGACAATACCATCTTAAGCCACCTACTCCGATTACATTTGGCACATATTGAATCCACACTAAATGATCGTTGCTTTTGGAATACCGTGACTGTATTCTAGCTCTGAGCAAGCCAGGTTTTTCCACATGTATAAAGATTGTATACGATGAATTTCGGTCCAGATGTTGAATGCAATAATATTTGGCCATTCGTATCTGGTAGACGCCCAGTGTGATGGATTTCAAATCTTCTTCAGTTAAGATGGGAAAATCAGCAATTATGCTGCTGTCAGCTTTGGTCCATTTCGCGACCCGACTGTCTAGCTTCTCTTCTTCCACCCTAAGCTGAAGAGAATTCGGCATCGATTTTCGTTCCAAAATTGATGTTGCAATTTCCATATTTTTTGGTTTGTGAGTTTCTTGTCGCTTCCCAAAACAATTTAACAAAGCGCAAGCTATTTTAAAATATTTTCCAATTTTGGGAAGGTAAGAAGCCGCAATTTTGGATTCAAAGAAAGGGAATTTGTTTTTTAACCGTCCATTCACAGCTTCGACAATCCATCGTATTGCTGTTACCTATGAATCAATGAAAATTTGTAAAAAATGGTTAATTTAGTAACTATTATTGGTTAATAGTTTGTTTTTAGTCAATGTCTTGTTTTGCAACTAAAAACTTACTTGACGAGATGTGTTGGCTTGTTCTGTTGTAAACTGTTTTTGCTTCGGCTCCAAAAATAAGGGCATCATAACTTTAAAGCCTTGAGATTCTAAACGGGGAATACAGTTTCTGAAACCACGATCCAGAACGAAACAGTCCCCGGCAGAAAAAAATGCCCTAAACTCTGGTGAATTATCCATCATCCAATCTAATATTTTTGTGTCGCTGTTGCTTGTATCACCAAAAAATGGCCCTTCAACTTCCAGGATGTAACCATTTGGAAGAACTAGCATCATTGGTTTGACCAAATTATAGCCTTTATGCGTTGAAAAAGTTTTTCTTTGAGTCTCATAATCTGATGGACTGTCTATTTGTAGGTATGTTCCATCCAACACTATAACGATGCTGTTTGCTCCAGTCTCAGCTATCTTACTCACAGAGGGCGGAGTGTGTCGCTGAAGGACCTGATCTCTGGTCAAATGCTCATAGCCAAGATAACTAGGAACAAAGTTTTTGAGTAGTGCATTTGATACTGCTTCGATTGCGGTACCCACACGGGCTTGATGGCTCAACCCAAAATAAACTTTCAGAGCCTGCAAAAAAATCACATAAATTTTTTTATTGTTTATTCCTGTTTTCGATCTCTTATTGTGCAAAGACTACGGGATTTTACCTTTTGGCATGTGTTGTGTCGTAAAACCATAAGAAACATTGCTAAGGCATTAGAAACAGTCCTCGCGTCGCTATCTCTCATTTCTAACCGGCAGTATGGTAAAAGGCTTTGAAAATCTTCTTTTGTTATGCCAAAGTGGATTATGATGTCCTCATCTTCATGCTCATCAAGATTTTCGAAGTTGAAAGGTGCACCGCTTTTTTTCTGCTTTCCGACTTCTCTGAACAGCTCAGTAACTTCTTGTCCGCTAATTTGAAAATTATTTTTTGTTGTACGAATATTTGCAATAGCTGCATCCGTGAATACTCTATTTTCTACATAAATTGCACATGTTCTGTTGTTTTCGGGCATATGAATTTGGTGCTGAAAAAGTAGTGATAGTGCTGCAGATCTTGGAACTTTCAGTCTGCTCGTTTTCGATTTGCAGACACAGCAACGACTTTCAGTTGTACTTATTTCTGGAAATTGAACAGTTATTACTGGAGAATCTTGGCTGAATTCAGTGTGAAATGAAGATGTGATTGATTCATTTCCCGACCTCTGACTTGATTCATGAATCTGGGTTTGTTCGATTTGACTGTTGTGGCATATTGTAAGTTGCGAATCTGACCTCTGACTACATTGCCGTGATTGTTCAGGACTCTTTTGATCAAATTGACTAAGTTGTACGTGTTGACTAGATATTCCGTGTTGACTAGATATTCCGCGTTGACTAGATATTCCGTGTTGACTAGATATTCCGTGTTGACTAGATATTCCGCGTTGACTAGATATTCCGTGTTGACTAGATACTCCGCGTTGACTAGATACTCCGCGTTGACTAGATATTTCGTGTTGAATATGTATGTATGTATTGATGGCCGGTCTACAGATGTGTTTTTA
>Ga0210040_10004679_pt1 | contig 17723 bp, 11 predicted proteins | sample CryGeyCG12114_NA_FD_185462 | JGI IMG/M metagenome (GOLD analysis project Ga0210040, IMG submission 185462) | Groundwater microbial communities from aquifer - Crystal Geyser CG19_WC_8/21/14_NA (SPAdes) (version 2) | ecosystem: Environmental > Aquatic > Deep subsurface > Groundwater | place: USA... | reverse complement strand
TGCGTCGCAGGTAACGCAATTGCACTATTTGTTTAGCTTGAGTTACGAAAGAAAAGAAATTACAGGGCGCGATACGATTGCCAATTTCCGGAGAAAAGTAAAAATATACGCTGATTTTGCGGTAGCAGATTTTAAAGTGAAAGTGCCGGTAAACCCCAAGCCAGCAGTTTTGCAACTTAAATTAATTCCGCATAAAGACGACGATGAAGTAATTTGGATAGATATTCCGTTAACGCCAGAAAACCTGAACCGGCCGTTTATACTAACCGATTCGGCGGCGATACCGCTGTTCCGGAACCACGTAAATGTAGCCGAAGCTTTTTGGATGGAGGCGGTAAATAACCAGGAAGACGTGCAGATAAAAAAGTATGAAGCTACTTTCCCGGCCGCGGCGCCACCTTTTTCCCGAACTCCGAAAAATGTAGCTTCTGAATTGGCTTTAATCAAATCCTACCGGGTTGCGCCGGAAGAACCCGTGCAACTTCTGGAAGAAGGATTATATCTGTTAACCCTGGGGAATGCCAGTTTAAGTGTAGTGGCCGAAGGAAACGCTTATCCCGAACTAACTACGGCTAAAGAACTCATTGAACCATTATTGTACATAACCAGTGCGAAAGAAAGAACCGAATTGTATGCTGCCACCGAAACCAAACGCGCCCTGGACCAGTTTTGGTTGAAAGCCGCCAGCCAGGATAAAGCGCAAGCCAAACAACTGATAAAAACGTATTACGCCCGGGTAAAAGAAGCAAACGAATTTTTCAATTCCCATAAATCTGGCTGGCTCACCGATCGGGGCATGATTTATATTGTTTTCGGAAAGCCCGCCAGTGTAAACCGGAATCAGGAAGTAGAAGAATGGACTTATTCGGGTATGCGAACCGGCGGCGGCGTATTAAAATTTATTTTCATCAAAAAACCAAATACCTTTACACAAAACCACTACGAACTAATCCGTCGTCCGGAATATGAGTTTGTGTGGTATAGCACCGTCGAAAAATGGAGAAAAGGAATGATTCAAGGAGAGTAAATTTTCGGGCACCGAGCCGCGAAAAATCCGATAAAATAGATATGATATTTGGGCTCCGGCCTATTCTGGAAGCTTTAAACGCAGGAAAAGGTTTAGAAAGAATATACCTGCAAAAAGGTCAGAAAAACAGCATTACCCAGGAAATTACCGAACTGGCGCATCACGCCAATATTCCGGTGGCTTTGGTGCCGCCCGAGAAGCTGGATACCTTAACCCGCAAAAATCACCAGGGAGCGGTGGCTTTTTTAGCGGCTATTACTTACGCCCCTTTAGATAATGTGGTGGCAGATATTTATGAAAAAGGAAAAACGCCCTTGTTGCTTATTCTGGACCGGATAACGGATGTGCGTAATTTCGGATCAATTGCTCGGAACGCCGAATGTTTAGGCGTGGATGCAATTGTTATTCCCAGCCGCGGGGCGGCCCAGATAAACGGCGATGCGCTCAAAACTTCGGCTGGTGCCCTAAATATTATTCCGGTTTGCCGCGAAAATAACCTGAAAGACACGCTTAACTTTCTGCAGCAATCCGGTATTCAAATAGTAGCCTGCACCGAGAAAAGCGATATTTCGATTAACTCCGCTGATTTAGATTTAACCGGACCAACCGCTATTTTAATGGGGAGTGAAGAAGATGGCATTTCGCCCGAGTACCTGAAAAAATCGGATGTGCGGGTAAAAATTCCGATGGCTGGCCAGATTGGTTCGCTTAATGTGTCGGTAGCTAGCGGTATTGTTTTATTTGAAGTGCTCCGGCAACGATTGGCAGTTAACAGTTAAAAGTTATCAGTTAACAATTTTCAGTTAGCAATTAATTAGAGAGCAGTAAGTAATTTGATATTATGAAATTGCATCTCCTGTTTTAATGGTAACAGATACATAGAATGGGATAGTTTTGCTACAAGCGAAAGCAGAGTAAAATAATATATTTTTAAAGAAACAGCCGATAGAAAAAGAGACTTTCTACCGGCTGTTTTGTTATGATATACTTTTTTATAAAGTCTAGCTTTCAAAATACGGTAGCTATTTATTGACTCAGTAATAGTTAGTTTTAAAGGATTACTAGTTTTGTTGTAAAGCTTTATTTATAGTTTCTACAAACTCCTTCTCATTATCAATATGTAGTAAAACGGTGTCGCACTCTTTTATAATGCCGTAGGCCTTTTCTACTGTTTGTTGCTCAGTAAAATAAATAACTACATTATGGCTTTCAACCTGTTTTAGCAAGGCAAGTTTCTCTACTTTTCGGTGCTCGTCTTTTATATTGTTAAGCGATAATTCTATGCGCATAACTTTCTGGAGATCTACTTTCATATCTCCAAACAAGCCATACTTAATTAAAAGTTGATTGTCTTTTAATTCTGAAAATCTACTCCGGAGTGCTTTTAAGTGACCAATGACTTGAAAAACTGCATATAAACTACCTAAAGATAAAACCCAAGCTACTGTTCCATTCCATTTTATTACTAGTAGGTGAACAATAAATGTTTCAACCAGCATAATAAAAAGAATGATTCCTAGTAAAGCTGTAATGCCATTCTCTTTAAAGCTGGTAAAGCTACTTCCGACGGTAGGTACTTTTCTCCAGGAGAATAAAGCATAATAAACCATTGCGATTTCAGAAACAAATATTTTGGCGATTTTAGGATAGCCTAGAGCCTTAATTGCACTCTCTTTTAAAATAATATAAAAATCATAATTTTCATTAGCAGTGTCTTTGAAAATTTTTGCTGTTTTATAAACATGATAAGAAATGATTGATAAGAAGGAGAGTTCAACCGCGGACAATAAATAAGTTTTAATTAAATTTAGATGGTACTGTTGATGCGCTGGTAATAATAATGTTGCTAAAAGTACACCGAGCACAAAAATCGGCACAACAGTAATGAGCGGAACTTTCTTTTTTCTGATGAAAAATAAATAAACAAGAGGAGCAGTTAACGTTAAATCGTAGGTAATGCCCATTGCTAAACCAGCAAATTGGTTTAACAATGGACTAAGAGCTAGAAATACAGAGGTAAGAATTACTAAAAAGGGTAATCCGTAAGTTAACAGTTGGTGCCTTTCTAAAGGGATGTTCACACTATTTAGTTTATAGCTTTTCTGCTAAGTAACAGGACTTAATTAGATTAGATATATAAATTTAAAGCTTGCTAAAATTTACCCTTCCTGCCCCTTCTAAAACAGGAGGGGAGCTTTTTAGGCTATTTTAATTAAACTGAATGCAGTTTTAAATATTACTTATTACTTAGCAAATAAGCATATGTTTCTTAATAAAAATTTATTCATAACCGATTACAGAAAAAATGTTAATGATAACCAGGGCCTTTTTTATTTTTTACATCCGCCACAAAATCTTTTACGCGCTGTTCCTGATCTTTCTGGCAAATCAGCAACACATTGTCGTATTCCGCTACTATAAATTCGGCTAAACCCTGAATAACCACCAACCTTTCTTGGGGTGTTTTTACAATGCAATTTTGCGTATTGTACAACAAAACATCACCGTCGATAACATTGCCTTCGTTGTCTTTTTTACCAATGCTGTAAAGCGAATTCCAGGTGCCCAAATCAGACCAGCCAAAATCACTAAGTAAAACAAAAACATTATCCGCTTTCTCCAGAATACCATAATCAATGGAAATATTGCGGCATTGCGTATAAGCCCGGTTGATAAAGTCGGTTTCCTGATCGGTGTTAAAATTAGGAATGCCTTCTTCAAACAACTCTGCAATTTCGGGTAAATACGCTTTAAAGGCGCTTAGAATGCTTTTTACATTCCAGATAAAAATGCCGGAGTTCCAGACGAAATCGCCACTATTTAAGAACATCTCGGCAAGTTCCAAGTTGGGCTTTTCGGTAAAGGTTTTTACCTTTTTCAGGGTTTTTCCTTCGTCCAGAAACTGGATATAACCATAACCGGTATCGGGCCGGCTCGGCGTGATGCCCAGCGTTAGCAATACATCAGCTTGCGCTGCCGCCGTTAACGCTTCGTTTACCACCGAAATAAAAATATCCTCTTTTAAAATAACGTGGTCGGCTGGGGCTACTATAATATTAGCTTCCGGATTTATCTCCCGGATTTTATAGCAGGCATAAGCAATCGCGGGCGCGGTATTCCGGCCAATAGGTTCACAAAGAATTTGGTTTTCACCAATTGCGGGTAATTGGGTTTTTACCAGTTGCCTGTAATCAGCATTCGTAACCACATATATGTTTTCGGTAGCACAAATAATACTGAACCGGTTCACCGTCATTTGGAGCATGGTGGAGCCAATGCCTAATACATCGTGAAACTGCTTGGGGTTATTGGTACGGCTAAATGGCCAAAAACGACTGCCAATTCCGCCAGCCATAATCACTACAAAGGTATTTTGGTTTTCCATTAATAATTATATAAGACCTTCTTTTAACAAATCGTGCAAGTGAACGAACCCGACAAAGTTATAAGATTTTGTAACAATTAGTTGGGTAATATTTTTTTCTTGCATTAAAGCTAGGGCAGAGGCGGCGTATTCGTCAGCTTCAATGGTTAGGGGAGCGGCCGTCATAATGTCTAGAGCTTGTATTTGCGCTACCGAATCGTATTTATTCAGCATTCGCCGTAAGTCGCCGTCGGTTATAATGCCAATTAATTTTTTGGAATCTGCCTGTAGCACGGCCGTAGCGCCTAATCTTTTCGACGAAATTTCAATAATAATTTCTTTTAACGAAGCATTTTCTAACACGGCGGGGGCGGCATTTTGCGTATAAATATCGCCTACTTTTAAATAAAGCTGTTTGCCTAAGGAGCCGCCCGGATGCAAGTTGGCAAAATCCTCGGTATTAAAATTCCGGGATTCGAGCAAGCAAATGGCCAAAGCATCGCCCAGGGCCAAAGCCGCCGTGGTGCTGGTAGTAGGAGCCAAGTTGTGCGGACAGGCTTCGCGTTCTACATTGGCATTTAAAATAAAATCGGCTTGTTGAGCCAGGTAAGAATCCGAGTTCGAAACCAAAGCCGCTAATTTCGATCCTTTTCTTTTGAGAAGGGGCACTAAAACTTTAATTTCTGGCGTATTACCACTTTTAGAAATGCAAATAACAAAATCATCGCTCTGGATCATGCCTAAATCACCGTGGATAGCATCGGCGGCGTGCATAAAGAGGGCTGGGGTGCCGGTAGAGTTTAAAGTAGCAACAATTTTGGAGGCAATATGAGCGCTTTTACCAATACCCGTAACTACTACGCGGCCCTTTATATTTAAAATAAAGTTGATACAGGCCTCAAAATCAGCATCTAAAAAATTTATTAATCGTTCTATAGCATTTGCTTCATTAAGTAATACTTTTTTTGCGATTAATTTAATATTCTTTGGTATATTCAAGTTAAATTTGTGTTAAGAAAAAGGATGGATGAAAATATAGAAAGATTAACGCTTCATCATTAAAAATTTAGTACCGAACAGTATGTTATTGGAACAAGAGGTTAATTTAAAAGACAAATTAAAAGAAGTTTTTGGGTATAATCAATTTAGAGGAACTCAGGAACAGATTATAAATAATATTATTAACGGACATAACACGTTCGTTATCATGCCAACCGGGGCGGGTAAATCGTTGTGTTACCAACTGCCGGCGCTGGTTTTACCCGGCACGGCTATTGTTATTTCACCGCTTATTGCCCTGATGAAAAATCAGGTAGATCAGTTGAATGCTTTTGGGGTGAATGCCCAGTTTTTGAACTCTACCCTGACCAAAGCCGAAATGAACCGGGTAAAAAAGGAAACTATAAGCGGGGAAGTTAAACTTTTGTACGTGGCGCCGGAGTCGTTAACCAAAGAAGAAACCTTAGAGTTTCTGCAAAAAGCCAATATCTCTTTTGTTGCCATTGATGAAGCCCACTGTATTTCGGAGTGGGGGCACGATTTCCGGCCGGAGTATCGTAAAATTCGGGGTATTATTGACAGTATCGGTAATTTGCCCATCATTGCTTTAACCGCCACTGCTACGCCCAAAGTGCAGCTCGATATTCAGAAAAATTTACAGATGGATGATGCTTCGGTATTTAAGTCGTCTTTTAATCGTACCAACCTCTACTACGAAGTTCGGCCGAAGCACAATACCAAGAAAAACTTAATTCAGTACATTAAAAAGCATAAAGGCAAAAGTGGTATTATTTATTGCTTAAGCCGGAAAAAAGTAGAAGAAATTGCCGAGTTGTTGCGGGTAAACGATGTAAAGGCTTTGCCGTATCATGCCGGTTTAGATCCTAGTGTACGCATGAACAACCAGGATGCTTTTCTGAACGAGGATTGCGATGTAATTGTCGCAACTATCGCGTTTGGAATGGGGATTGATAAACCGGATGTTCGCTTTGTTATTCACTACGACACGCCTAAATCGATTGAGGGCTACTACCAGGAAACCGGCCGGGGTGGCCGCGATGGACTGGAAGGTAACTGCCTGATGTTTTATTCTTACGATGATATTGTAAAGCTGGAGAAATTCAGCAAAGATAAACCCGTAACGGAGCGCGATAATTCCAAGTTATTATTGCAGGAAATGGCTTCTTACGCCGATTCGGCCGTTTGCCGGCGGAAGCAATTACTACATTATTTTGGCGAGATTTACCCCAAAGATTGTGGTTTCTGCGATAATTGCGTGCATCCGCGCGAGCGTTACGAAGCCGAAGCCGAAGTAGTACTGGCTTTAAAAACAGTAGTACAAACCGATCAACGCTTTAACATGGACCATTTGGTGGCGGTACTAACTGGTATGAAAGACCAGTACGTAGATAGCTACGGCCACGATAAGTTAGAAGTGTACGGCCAAGGTAAAGACCACGACGCCCAGTTCTGGAGTTCGGTGCTGCGGCAAATATTACTATCGGGTTATCTGGAAAAAGATATTGAGAATTTTGGTATTATTAAAATTAGCCAGAAAGGACTAGATTTTATTCAGAATTCGCACCCGGTAAAACTCACCAAAGACCATAACTTCGAAGAAGAAGTGCAGCAGGAAGAAGAAAAGGAGGAAACTCAATCTTCGGCCGGGCACGATGCGGTGCTGTTTGATTTGCTCAAAGCCTTGCGGAAGAAAATGGCCAAAGAGCGCGACCTACCGCCTTTCGTGTTGTTTCAGGACCCGTCGCTAAAAGAAATGGCTACTACTTATCCTACTAACAAAGAAGACCTGGCTCATATAGGCGGGGTCGGGATGGGTAAAGTGCAGAAATTTGGCAAGCCTTTCCTGGATCTGATCAGCAAATACGTAGAAGACAACGAAATTGAAACGGCTGCGGATGTAGTGGTAAAATCGGCCGTTAACAAATCTAAAATCAAAATTTATATTATTCAGCAAATCGATAAAAAAATGGACCTGGAAGAAATTGCCGCTTCCAAAGATATTACCATGACCGAGCTGATTGAAGAAATAGAGCACATTTGCTATTCCGGTACCAAACTCAACCTGAATTATTATATAGATGGAATGATGGATGAGGAAAAGCAGGAAGAAATTACCGATTATTTTATGCATGCCACAACCGATAATATTGCGGTTGCTTTAAAAGAGCTGGGTACCGATGATTTTACCGAAGAAGATATCCGGTTAATGCGGATTAAGTTTTTAAGTGAATACGCCAACTAGCAGCAACGATTCTGGTTAATGAAAGGAATGCAAATACTTGTAGTATAATCTGGATTAATTAAAAAATTATATTAAAAGGCTAACTGGTTTATAGTTAGCCTTTTTTATTTGATGCGCTACGAACGCCAGTAAATTTTGGGATTGGAAGTTAAATCCTTTCTGAAAATTGGTAACTTCGCCACGGCAGTTAAAACTTTAGATTAATTATTTAGCTGTTTTATTAATTTAATATCTCTACGAAGATGAATATACTTATAATCGGAGCCGGCGGAAGGGAACATGCCTTAGCCTGGAAGTTACGACAAAGTGAGTACAGTGATAAAATTTATGTAGCGCCGGGCAATGCGGGTACCGCCCAGGTAGCTACCAACGTAGATATTGCCATTACTGATTTTGAAGTACTTGCTAAATTTGCAGCAGATTTTGATATAATGATGGTAGTGGTGGGGCAGGAAGCTGCCTTAGTAGCGGGCATCCACGATTATTTTCAGAGTTTGGCTTACCTGAAGCACGTGTTAGTGGTTGGGCCGTGTAAAGATGGGGCCCAACTGGAAGGCAGTAAAGATTTTTCGAAGCAGTTTATGCAGCGACACCAGATTCCCACGGCCCGCTCCCAAACCTTCACGGCCGGTAATTATCACACCGCTCTGGAATACTTGCGTACTCATCCGTACCCGGTTGTTTTAAAAGCCGATGGCTTAGCGGCGGGTAAAGGTGTTATTATTGCGCAGAATTTTACCGAAGCCAGCCAGGAGTTGGATGCCATGTTAAACCAACACCGCTTTGGTGCCGCCAGCCAGAAAGTAGTGGTAGAAGAGTTTTTAGTGGGCATTGAGCTGTCAGTTTTTATTTTAACCGATAGCAAAGAGTACGTTTTACTGCCCGAGGCAAAAGATTACAAACGAATAGGAGAAGGCGACACCGGTTTAAATACCGGCGGCATGGGGGCTGTTTCGCCCGTGCCATTTGCCGATGCAGCCTTTATGCAAAAGGTGAAAGAACGCATTATTGAACCTACTTTAAAAGGCTTACAGGCCGATAACATTTCGTACTTCGGATTTTTATTTATTGGCTTAATGAAAGTGGGAGATGATCCTTATGTAATTGAGTATAATGTGCGCCTCGGCGATCCGGAAACGGAAGCTATTTTGCCCCGCATCCAAACCGATTTATTTGAGCTTTTCCGGGCTTTGCACGACGGCGAATTAGGTAAGGTACAATTAGACATTGATCCGCGTACCGCAGCCACCATGATGCTGGTGGCCGGCGGCTATCCCGAAGCTTACGAAAAAGGCCAGGTTATTTCGGGGCTGGAAAACGTTTATGATATTTACGCTTTTCACTCCGGCACTGCCCTGAACAATGATAATGAAGTATTAACCAACGGTGGCCGCGTACTGGCCCTGACGGCTTTAGGAGATACCCTGGAAGAAGCACTAACCCAGGTAAACGCCGCCGCCCGGCAAGTAACCTGGTCGGGCCGCTACTACCGCTCCGACATTGGCTTCGACCTGAAATCCGGCGAAAAAAAATCATTCTAAATACAGCCAACAACGTATAGCCTGAACCAGTGCTTTTTCGAATTAGAAATTATGAATTAGAAATTAAAAATTAAAAATTTAAAAATAGATACACTTTACTATCTACTGAATTTTGTGGCTCCTATTTTATACTGATAAATAGAGGCATAAACTTTACAGATAAGAAGTATATCCATCATTTCTAATTCATAATTCATAATTTCTAATTCATAATTTCTAATTTTTAATTTATAATTTTTAGTTCGAAAGAGCACTGGCCAGTCTGTTTTAAAGGTCGGTTGTTACCTATAACATAAATAAAAATTACTTTGTTAAAAGGAATTAATATTCATAAAGCCTACGGCACCTTACAAGTACTGAAAGGCATTGATTTAACGATTCAGCAAGGAGAGATCGTTTCGATTGTGGGGGCCTCCGGCGCCGGTAAAAGTACTTTGCTGCATATTTTAGGTACTTTAGATACAGCCGATAGAGGCGAAGTGACTTTCAAAGATCAACTAATTAAATCTTTAAGTAATAGTGATCTGGCACGTTTCCGGAACCAACATATTGGCTTTATTTTTCAGTTCCATAATTTATTGCCCGAATTTACGGCGCTAGAAAATGTGTGCTTGCCCGGTTTTTTAGCGAATACTCCCGAAGAGCAAGTGAAGAAACGGGCCACCGACTTGCTGACCATGCTAAACTTAGGCCATCGGCTGGAGCATAAACCTTCGCAAATGTCGGGCGGGGAGCAGCAGCGGACCGCGGTAGCCCGCGCTTTAATTAATTCGCCGGAAATTATTTTTGCCGATGAACCAAGTGGCAACCTGGACTCGGCCAACGCCCAGGAACTGCACGAAATATTTTTCCGCCTCCGCGCAGAACTAAACCAAACGTTTGTAATTGTTACCCATAACGATCAATTAGCTGACATGGCCGATCGCAAAGTAGTAATGAAAGATGGTTACCTGGTTTCTTAAGGTTAATTTAGGAACATTAACTCACTTTCGATCTTAACAGGTTTCCTCAAAAGCAGCATTCCCCAAATGCCGAACTAATCTATCTCGTGAATAATCTGATTACCTAGATCCCATCCGTAAATATTTAAATTTACTTAAAACTAGACATCTTTTCTAAACCTGTTTTAAGATTAAATTTATCTGTTTTAAGAGTTTTCATCAAAAAAATAGATCTTTTAAGAAAGCTACTTGTTATTTTGTTATGATTTATTAAACTGTCTGATAATCAGATAGATAAACAAGAAAATATATCTTATTGTTTGATCTAGAAAATAATTTTGAAAACCTTCTTAAGGCATTGAATATCAGAGAGATTAATTTATAATTAAGTAGTTGTATTTTGCACTAATACCCACCTGTTTCTGTTTATTATTTAAACAAGGAAATAAAGATGGATCAGGAAAATAAAGATAACAAATTGGTCAGAAAAAACCGGATTGAAAGCTATGATATTGCAAAGTCTGATGAGACGATGCACCTGGCAATTGACCTTGCCAAGTTTATCAAAGAGAACAAACTGTACCAGAATATCCAGGGCAAAGAGTATGTAAACGTAGAAGGCTGGCAGTATGCTGGTTCGCGTTTAGGTATTTTACCGGTAGTAGACCACGTTATTAACGTGAGTACGGATACCGAGTTAAAATACCAGGCTAAAGTTAACTTACTAAACCTGCGCACCGAGCAGGTGGTGGGAGCCGGCTTTGCTATTTGCTCGAATAAAGAACAAGGTAAAAAATATTACCAGGAATTTGCCATTGCCTCTATGGCACAAACGCGGGCTATTGGTAAAGCTTACCGGAATATTTTAGCTTGGATTATCCGTGCCGCTGGTTACGAGCCTACGCCCGCTGAAGAAATGGACTACACCGGTAACACCCCGGAAGTAAAAGCGGAGCAGCAGCCCGTAGCGGCTAAGCCAGTGGTGCAAGCAGTACCAGCTGAACAACCCCAGCCGGTAGCAGCCGAAGCACCCGTGAACAACGCGGTTAAATATGCCTCGGCCAAACAGAAGGATGAGATTATCCGTTTGTTGAATAATCCGGTTATTACCCGCCAGGAGAAAACGAAAATGCTGTTGAATATAAATAAGCTCGATGAAGAGCGGGCCGTGCAAGCCATTGCTAAATTGAAAAAGGTAATTGAGGAGCGCGAAGAACAATCAGCGGCCGCTTAATCGTATTAAAATTTATCTCCCGTCAAACCCGGTCCATCTTTTGGCCGGGTTTTTACTTTTGTAACGAGGCCTATTTCTTGTTAAAGCGAGTACCCTTTTATTTATCTCCGGCCTTCTCGTACCTTTGTTATTCATAGAACGGGCGCATTTGCAGAACATCCATCAGATACTGAAGCAATATTGGGGGTACGATCAGTTTCGGCCTTTGCAGGAGGCTATTATTCAATCGGTTTTGGCCGGAAACGACACGTTGGCCTTATTGCCCACGGGGGGCGGAAAATCTATTTGTTTCCAGGTACCGGCTTTGGCCCAGGATGGCTTGTGCGTGGTTATTTCACCTTTAGTAGCGCTCATGAAAGATCAGGTAAGTCAGTTGCAGCAGCGCAACATTGCGGCAGTAGCGGTACACGCCGGCTTACATAAACGCGAAATTGATATTATTCTAGATAATTGCGTGTACGGGCAGGTTAAGTTTTTATATCTCTCGCCGGAGCGGTTGCAAACCGATTTGTTCCGGGAACGGGTAACCCGCATGAAGGTAAATTTAATTGCCGTGGACGAAGCGCACTGTATTTCAGCTTGGGGTTATGAGTTCCGGCCACCTTACTTAGAAATTGCCGCTTTACGGGAAATACTACCGCATATTCCAATTATTGCCTTGACGGCATCGGCTACGCCCGAAGTTAAAAAAGATATTCAGGAAAAACTGCAGTTTCGGAACGGTCAGGTATTCCAGAAAAGCTTTTCCCGGAAAACCTTATCGTATTCTTGTCTGGCAACTGAGGATAAACCCGGTAGGTTGTTAGCCATCTTGAAAAGTGTTACGGGTTCGGCGATTGTTTATGTGAGCAGTCGGCGCTTAACAGTAGAAATTGCGAAGTACCTGCGGCTGCACCAGATTTCGGTAGCACCCTTTCACGCCGGCCTTTCTCACGCCGAACGAAATACTACACAAACAAATTGGATTCAGAATAAAATACGGGTAATAGTAGCCACTAATGCTTTCGGGATGGGCATTGATAAACCGGATGTGCGTCTGGTAGTGCATTTGGATATACCGGAAACCTTGGAAGCTTATTACCAGGAAGCGGGCCGGGCCGGACGCGATGAGAAATATGCTTACGCTACTTTATTACTAGGGCCGGATGATGCGAGCACCTTAAAAACCAAAGTAACCCAAGCCCACCCGCCAATAGAAATGCTGCGCAAAGTTTACCAATGTTTGGCGAACTATTTTCAGGTGGCGGTAGGCAGCGGGGCGCTGCAATCGTTTGATTTTGATTTGGATGATTTTACCCGTACTTATAAACTAAAAGCGTTGGAAGTGCATTATGCGTTGCAGAAATTGCAAACCGAAAGTTTCCTGCAACTGAATGATGCTTATTTTTCGCCTTCTAAAATATTACTGACGACCGAGCACGAGGAGCTATATAAATTTCAGGTAGCTAACCCGGAGCTGGACCCGTTGCTGAAAATGCTATTGCGTTTGTACGGCGGCAATGTGTATACCAACTTTACCAAAATAGCCGAAAAGGCGCTGGCCGATAAATTAAAAACCACCGTACCGGTTATCAAAAAAAGTTTAACTTATTTGCACCAACGCGGCATATTGCTATACGAGCCGCAACACGAGAAACCCCAGCTGGTGTTTACCACGCCCCGGTACGATGCTGTTGATTTACCCATTAATACGAAACGCTACAACCAATTGCGCCAACTAGCCTTTCAGAAAATGGCCGCGGCGGTACATTATGTTGAAGCTACGAACCGGTGCCGCACGCAATTATTACTCGAATATTTTGGGGAGCTTTCCGACGAGGATTGCCGCATTTGCGATTATTGTCTCAAAAAAAGAAAAGCCCGGCGGGAGCCGGAAATTACCGCCACCCTACAGCACCAGATTCAGCAATCGTTGCGGAAAGAAAATCTTCATCCGAAAGAATTGGTCCAAAAATTAAATCTTCAGGATACCGACACCATTGCGGCGGTTATTGGTCAATTACTGGATGTGGGACAGGTACAATACGAAATAGATGGCCGATTGAAATGGGTAAAATAAAAATCCCCAGTGCTAAGCCGGGGATTTAAGCAAATTTAAAGTAACTAGTTTTTAGGCTTCCAAAGCAGCTACGCCCGGTAAGGTCTTTCCTTCCATGTACTCCAGTAAAGCCCCGCCGCCTGTTGATACGTACGATACCGCCTCGCCAAAGCCAAATTGGTTAACGGCCGCCGCCGAATCGCCGCCCCCAATTAAGGAGAACGCGCCGTTTTTGGTTCCTTCCACAATGGCTTCGGCAATGGCCCGGGAACCAACCGCAAATTTCTCGAATTCAAAAACGCCCAGCGGTCCGTTCCATAAAATTGTTTTGGAATTCTTGATAACATCGGTAAAAATTTCTATGGATTTCGGGCCTACATCTAAACCTTCCCAGCCATCCGGAATCTCGCCGGTATTTACCAAATCAGTATTAGCATCCGGACTGAATTTATCCGCAATCACGTTATCTACCGGTAGGTATAATTTTACGCCTTTTGCTTTTGCTTTCTCGATCAATTCCAGCGCCAAATCTATTTTATCGGCTTCTAATAAAGAGTTACCGATAGAGCCGCCCTGTGCTTTAGAAAAGGTATGCGACATGCCACCCCCAATAATCAGGTTATCTACTTTATCCAGCAAGCGCTCGATTATTAAAATTTTATCGGATATTTTGGAGCCGCCCATAATTGCGGTATAAGGCCTTTCTACCTCGTCCAAAACTTTTTTTGCATTTTCCAATTCCGATTGCATCACGTAGCCGGTCACTTTATCGTGCGGGAAAAACTGCGCGATAATGGCCGTTGAGGCGTGAGCCCGGTGGGCGGTACCAAAAGCGTCGTTCACGTAGACATTACCCAGTTTGCTCAATTTTTTGGCAAAAGCTACGTCGCCTTTTTCTTCTTCAGGGTAAAAACGCAGGTTTTCAAGTAATAAAATCTCGCCGGGTTTTAAGTTTTGCGCCATTTCTAAGGTTTCGTCGCCAATACAATCCGGAGCGAATTTTACTTCCTGACCAAAGGCTTCCGATAAATGGGCCACAATGTGCCGGAGCGAATATTTATCGGTAGGTCCATTTTTAGGCCGGCCTAAGTGGGACATCAGGATAGCCGAACCCCCGTCTTTTAAAATTTTCTGAATGGTTGGTACCGCCGCCCGGATGCGGGTATCATCCGTGATCTCGAACTGCTCATTTAAAGGCACGTTGAAATCAACCCGCACTAGGGCGCGTTTACCGGCAAAATCATAATCCTCGACTGTTTTCATCTGTTATTATTCTTTATCTATTTTGTAGAACGTATTTTACGAAAAGCAGGGCAAATGTATATTTTTTTTAGGAAAAGAAGATTTTAATGCGGTAAATCTGTCCAGAACGGTAGTAAATGCAGTTTTTAGGGCTCAAAGATTAAGATTTAGAAGCTTGAGAGTGATTATAAAAGCGTAATTCTAAAATTGCTCAGAAAGGCTGAAAGCTATCTGAATACTTTATAAAGGTAAATAATCGTTGTGCTGGAGTTAGTCAAGTTACTGAATAGGCCGAAACTAGAAAATAGAATGGATTAGCTTTACTAATTTTTGTTTTATAAAGCAGTTTTTCGAAAGATCAAATGCTTAAATGCTTATTTTTAGGATATCTTTGCCGAAATTTGAATTAATGCTGGTTTGCTAAACTACCAAGATTATTAAATTTAAACTTGTTAAAAATTACTAGGGGCAGAGAAAGCGTGCGTTTTATACTAACGTGAATTGATATTTAATAATAAAAAAAGAAGTTCTTAAAATATTTTAACTTTAGAAGCTTGATCAAACTTATTTAGTACCAAATCGAACAATTATACCTTTCGGCAAAAAGGTTTTTTATTAATGCAAGTGTAAAAGAATATTGATACTTAACTTTAAGCCCAGTTTATACATGAAAACTAGGAAGTGTTTTCTTAACTAATTTTTTTAAGCGTGTTTTTAAAAGCAAATTCTTTCGCTGATGTGATTAAGCATATTGTAGTTATTTTATTAATAATTGCTTTAATGCTGTTTTTCTTCTTTTTTGTTTACCTGCCCACTACCACCAACCACGGCGAAACCTATACGGTACCTAAAGTGGAAGGCATGAAACTGAACGAGATTGAAGATTTCCTAGAAGATAAATCGTTGAATTATTTTGTAAGCGATTCCAGTTACCGGTCGGATATTGCTCCTTTTACCGTCACCATCCAGGACCCGGCACCGGGAGCTAAGGTAAAAGCAGGCCGCAAAATTTACATTACCTACAACATGAAAACGGCACCCCTAATAAAGATGCCTAAACTGGTAGATGGCTCTTTAAAAAATGCGGAAATGATTCTGAAGAGTTATGATTTACAATTGGGTAAAACCGAATATAAACCTGATCTGGCGCAAAATACCGTACTGGAACAACGGGTAAACGGGCGAGCCATTGCGCCGGGCGCCCCTATTACCAAAGGAGCAGTAGTGGATTTGGTGGTGGGGAATGGCTTGGGTAATTCCGAGTTTCAGATACCGAATGTAGTGGGCATGCCCCGCGACGAAGCCGTTACGTACCTGATTGGGGCCAACCTGCAAATAGGTGCGGTTAGTTACATGGCTGCCCCCAACGGAGAAGCCGACGGCACCGTTATTCGGCAACGACCGGCCGCTAATCCCGGAACAATGATTCGGGTGGGCGAACTGGTAGATATCTGGGTAGCCGGAACGGACCCGGGAGCGACGGAAGCCATAGAATAGTTGAAAATCAGCTAATTAAAAATACCAGGCCTAGCAATAAATATTTTAGTTTGAGCGTACAAATAAAAGATGCGCTAACGGGCATTTTGGTTAACTCTTTCGGAAACACATGTTTAAAATTTTTACGGGTTTTAGTTGTTTATTGCTTATTTGTTTGGATTCCTGGGGACAAGTACTTACCCCTTTAGAATCTTATCCGGTACAATATTCTACTAATAGTGCTGCTTTACGCCATGCCCGTACCACCGCTACCGGCGATACCTTAACACTCCCTTTTTTTGATGATTTTGCCGCTTACACCGGCCAGCCGAACCCGCAATTTTGGCTTGGCGGTGGTGGGGTATATGTTAATAATCAATTTGGCGTAAATCCTCCTTCTTTAAACGTAGCTACTTTTGAAGGGGTAAATGCGGCCGGAGATGCTTATAGTACCTCGCCGGCGAATGGCGCTACCGATACGTTAACGTCCAAACCTATAAATTTAGCGGCTTTAAATCCGGCTACCGCCGCGGTTCATTTGAGCTTTTACGTACAGGCAGGCGGCTTAGGCGGCAGCCCGGACACTGATACCGACGACCGGCCCAGCTTTTTACAGGTTGAGTTTAAAGATAAAACTGGTACCTGGCTTTCGGTTTGGCGACAAAACGGATCGGATACCATTACGGCGTTTACCCCGGTTATTATTCCGGTTACTGAACCCGGCTTTTTTCACAGTGGCTTCCAGTTCCGTTTCCGGAGTGCCGGCGTGCGGCGCGGTACCGATGATACCTGGAACGTGGATTACGTATATTTGGATAAAAATCGTTCCGCTACCCAACCTAACCGGCCCGATGTGGCGCTGAGCCAACGATTAAACTCTTTTTTAAAGGATTATACCTCCATGCCGGTTAACCAATTTTTTATTAATCCGGCCGGGGAGGTAGCCGATTCGTCTCTGACGCGCTTAAATAACCAGAATAACCAGTTTGCCCCTATTACCTGGCGGGGATACACCCACGTTTTAAACCCGGCGGCACCCGCCGATACTTTCTTGCGCGGTAATGCGGCTTTACCCCCGCTGATCCAAAATTATTTAATTGAGGGTAAACCCAATGCAGCCGCGGTTCCCAACAACGGCAATCCCATTCAAATAAAAAATTCCGTTTTCCTGAGTACGCTGGAGCGGGACGTACAATTGCGGCAAAATGATACGGTAAGCCGCATCACCGAATTGCATGATTATTTTGCTTACGACGACGGCACGGCTGAAACGAACTTTTCTTTAAACAACTCCGGCAACCGGCAATTGGCGTATCAGTTTGAGTTAAACACGCCGGATTATGTAAGTGGCATCCGTGTTTATATTACTAAAACCAACCGGGCCGGTAATATAATTACTTTCCGGATTTGGAATGATGAAAATGGAAGCCCGGCCAATACGCCGCTGGCGAGTCAGGCTTTTACTATACCCGCGGTAGAAGAGTTAAACCGCTTTTATGATATAAAATTTACCAACCCCGTACCGGTTAAAGAAATATTTTACGTTGGCTTTAGTCTTTCTTCGGCCGTCAGCGATTTTGTAAATATTGGTTACGATT
>Ga0210040_10004678_pt1 | contig 17724 bp, 20 predicted proteins | sample CryGeyCG12114_NA_FD_185462 | JGI IMG/M metagenome (GOLD analysis project Ga0210040, IMG submission 185462) | Groundwater microbial communities from aquifer - Crystal Geyser CG19_WC_8/21/14_NA (SPAdes) (version 2) | ecosystem: Environmental > Aquatic > Deep subsurface > Groundwater | place: USA... | reverse complement strand
GGCCGCCGGGAGCAGGCCGTAGAGCGCCGCCGTGCCGCGACCGGCGCCCCCGGCGAGCAGCGCCGTGTAGCCACCGCGCGGGACCTCGTCGACCAGGTCGGCGAAGACCTTCGCGGTGACCGCTCCGTACGGGATGCCGATGGCGAGCACGCCGACCCACGGGTCCAGGCCGAGGACGTTGACCAGCAGCAGCCCCCACACCGCCTCGTGCAGTCCCCGCGGGACGGCGAGCACGCCCCGCGCGAGCGTCCAGCCCGCACGGCGGCGTCCCCAGGTGGTGCGCGCCAGCAGCACCGCGCCCAGCGACCCCAGCAGCACGGCCAGGCCGGCGCCGAGGGCGGCGTAGGCGACGGTGATCAGCGCGGACTCCGCCACGAGCCGGAGGAACTCCCCGCCGAGCTCGGGCCGCACCGCAGCGCCGGCGAACCGGCGGAACTCGCCGAGGCCTCCGGTGTTGAGCACCGGCTCGGTGAGCAGACCCGAGCCGGCCAGCGACCAGACCAGCAGCGCCGCCGCGCCCAGACCCCATGCCCAGCGCCGCCGGTCGCGGTGCAGCGGTGCGGCCGTCGCGGCGGGCCGGTCCAGGACCGCGCTCACCGACGGACCCCGTAGAACTCCTCGAGGTCGGCTGCGGTGAGCCCGGCGGTGGGCGCGTCGACGGTGATCCGCCCGTCGACGAGCCCCACCACCCGGTCGCAGTGCCGCAGCGCCAGCCCCGGGTCGTGCAGGCAGGTCACCAGCGCACCGCCGCGATCGAGGGCGAGCTCGCCCAGCAGGGCCAGCGCCGAGTCGGCAAGCGCCGGGTCCAGCGCGGAGGCGGGCTCGTCGGCCAGCACCAGCTCGGGCTGCTGCACCAGCAGCCGGGCGAGCGCGACCCGCTGGCGCTGCCCGCCGGACAGCCGGTCGGTGCGCTCGAAGATCCGGTCGGCCAGGCCCAGCCGGTCCAGCGCGGCCCGCGCCTCCTCCACGCCCTGCGGGCGCAGCAGCGACCACGCCGCCCGGGCGGGTGACCACGCGGCGAGCCGGCCGGCGTTGACGTTGTGCACCACCCGCAGCGGACCGACCAGCTCCAGGTGCTGGTGCACGGTGCCCACGCGGGCCCGCAGCCGGCGCAGCTCCCGCCCGCGCAGCGCGGCCGGATCGGCACCCAGCACGCGCACCGCTCCGGCCGCCGCCTGCACGGTGCCGTTGAGGACGCCCAGCAGCGTGGACTTGCCCGCTCCGGACGCGCCGACGACGGCGACCCGCTCGCCCGCGGCCACCGCGAGGTCCACCCCGGCGAGGGCGGTCGTGCCGCCGTAGCGGACCTCGATGCCGGTGAGCCGCGCGGCCTCGGTCAGCTGACCAGCCCGAGGTCACGGCCGATCGTCTCGATCTGGTCGTAGTTCGATGCCTCGGTCTCCAGGAAGGCGCCGGCGCCGAAGAGGTCGAGCACCTCGGCGTCGGCCGGGTCGTCGGCGGACAGCGCCGTGAACCACCCGGTCAGCCGGTCGGGGAGGTCGTCGCCCAGGCGGTCGACGGCCGCCGGGCCGAGCAGCCAGTGGTAGTCGTGGTACGCCGGGGTGCGGGCGTAGCGGACGACCGACGGCGGTACCGCGCCCTCCTCCGACCGGCTCTCCCACACCTGCTCGTTCAGCACGCCGGCCTGGTAGGTGCCCGATGCCACGAGGGCGAGGGTGGCGTCGTGCGAGCCGGAGAAGCCCGGGCCACCCGGGAACCCCTGCGGGTCGACGCCCGCCCGCTCGAGGAAGTAGGCCGGCATGAGCCGACCGGAGGTCGAGGTCTCGCTGCCGTAGGTGAACCGCAGACCGGCCAGCGCGGTGAGGTCGTCGGAGGGGGCGAGCCCGGTGGCCGCGTTCACCACGAACACGGAGTGGAAGGCCTCGTCGATGTCCCGCTGGGCGATCGGGGTCGCGCCGGGGGTCTGGAGGCGGGCCTGCACGCCGGTCAGCCCGCCGAACCAGACCAGGTCGAGGTCGCCGGTGCGGAAGAGGGAGACGGCGGCGGCGTAGTCGGTGACCGGCTCGTAGCCGACGTCGAGGCCGAGGCCGTCGGACATCGCATCGGCGACCGTGCCGTAGAGCCGCGCCAGGATCTCGGGGTCCTGGTCGGGGATCGCGCCGATGCGCAGGCGGCCGGCCGCGCCGGAGGTGAACGGGTCGGAGGAGGACGCGACGGGGGAGGAGCGTCCGCAGGCGGCGAGCGTGGCGGCCAGCGCGAGGCCGGTGGCACCCAGCAAGGTTCGGCGGGAGAACGGATCGAGGCCACCCGACCGGGCAGCGGGAGCGGAGCTCACTACATCCTCGGCACGGGACGGGGAACGGGCACGGCAGGACCTCCGGATCAGGGGGAGCGGTGGTTCGCATCCTGCCCCGCGCCCCGGAGCCCGGCCCGTCCTAGGGTGCGGAGCGTGTCCGACTGCCTCTTCTGCCGCATGGTCGACGGGGAGATCCCCGCCGACGTCCTCCTCCGCACCGATCGGGTCCTGGCCTTCCGGGACATCGCCCCCCAGGCGCCCACCCACGTGCTGGTCGTCCCCACCACGCACCACGCCACCATCGGTGCGCTCGCGGAGGCCGACCCCGCGCTGCTCGGCGACGTCGTCGCGGGTGCGCACGCGGTCGCGCGGCAGGAGGGGCTGGTCAGCGGGGACGGCGCCGAGCCCGGCTACCGGTTGGTGGCCAACACCGGGCCGCAGGCCGGGCAGACCGTGCACCACGTGCACCTGCACGTGCTGGGTGGCCGGGGCCTCGGCTGGCCGCCCGGCTGACCGGTCACTCCACGTAGAGCAGCGGGACGCCGACCTGCACCGAGCAGGCGTACGGCCGTGCGGTGGCGTCGCCGTCGGTCGTGCGGGGGTCGATTCCCACGACGGCACCGGCGACGACGTCCCGGGAGCCCTCGCCGGTGGACACGCACCCGGCGATCGCGTCCCGGACCGCCGTCCCCACCGCCGGTGTCAGGAAGGGCAGCGGCTCGAGCGCCCAGCGCGGCGTCGCCAGGTCGGTGCGGCCGCTGACGGCCGGATCGACCGGGACCTCGATGGTCGCCGAGACGATCTGCTGGCCGCTGCCGGCACCGGAGCCGTCGGCGTCCGTGGTGAAGGTGATGGCGCCGCCGTTCGGATCGGCCGACGCCGGGTCGTAGCAGACCGCCGGGTTGCACTCCAGCCCGAGGGCGGCGAGCCCGGGTGCGGCGTCGGAGTAGGTGCGCGCGTAGGAGTCGGCGCCGAACGGCCACGTGCGGTCGGCCAGCAGCGGGGTGCGGACCCGGAGGCTCATCGGGCTGCCCCAGCTGACCGCGACGGTGTACCGCGCCTTCCCCGTCGAGCGGACGACGTCGTAGTACCGCTCCTCCTCGGTCAGCGGCCCGACGGACCCGAACCTCATGAAGGGCCGGGGAGGTCGGACGTCCTCGGCCACCTCGGCGAGGTCGTCGCGGTCCTGCGGCCACAGGCGCAGGAACGAGGCGTCGAGCACGGGTTGCAGATCGGTGTCGAACGAGGCCTGGAACGGCAGCGCGACCTCGGCGTACAACAGGTTCCCCGTCGGGGAGGACACCAGGTGGACCTCCGTGCCCGGCCTCTCCGGCCGGCACAACACCTGGACGGCGGCCGCGTTCCCGCGGACCTGCGCGCAGAAGAACCCGGCGTCCGTCAGCCCCTCGGCCAGCTCCTGCACCTGGCCGCCGAGCCGCACCTCCGACGCGACGGAGCGCTCGTCCATGGGCGGGTGGTCGTAGGGAGCACCCGGTCCGTCGGCCGGGGGAGCCGCGCACGTCGCGGCCGTCACGGCGACCGGGATCAGCGCGACGGCGGTCCGCAGGTAGATGTCGGGACGGCCCATCGCGGGCCATCCTGCCCGTGCCCCGGGCCGTCGTCCCGGAGGCCGGTGCCCGGCGCGCGGGGGCGGGTGCCAGGGTGAGGGCATGCCCGAGCAGACCGCCCCGCCCGTTCGCATCGAGCGGGACGGCGACGTCGCCGTCGTCGTCCTCGACAACCCGCCGCTGAACCTGTTCACCCCCGCGGTGTTCCAGGCCCTGGACGCCGCCGTCGCCCAGCTGGTCGCGCTCACCGACCCGCAGCGTGCGGACCGGGCGCGGGCGGTGCTGTTCGAGGCGCGCGGGAAGGTCGTGTCCGGGGGCGTCGACGTCACCTTCTTCCGCGACATCGCCGAGGGACCCGAGCCGATCGCCCGGGGCGGCGAGCTGTGGGCGCAGCTGCTGCGGGTCGCCCAGACCGTCGAGGACCTGCCGGTGCCGACGGTCTTCGCCGCGCACGGGCTCACCCTCACCGCGGCCTTCGAGCTCAGCCTGTGCTGCGACATCCTGCTGGCCGCGGAGAAGGCCTCGTTCGGGCTGGTGGAGATCGTCGTCGGGCTGACCCCGTCGATGGGCGGCCCGCAGCGGCTGGCGGAGCGGGCCGGACCCGCGCGGGCACGCGAGCTGATCTTCACCGGCGAGCGGTACCCGGCCGCCGTCCTCGAGCGCTGGAACGTGGTCAACCGGGTGCTGCCGGACGAGGGGTTCGCCGAGGCGGCGCGCGCGTACGCCCACCAGGTGGCAGCGGGCCCCACGGTGGCGCACGCCGCGACCAAGCAGCTCGTGGCCACCGCCGTCCGGCAGGGCGCCCGCGCCGCCGACGCGCTCGTGCCCGAGGTCTCCGGCGCGCTGTTCGCCAGCGAGGACCTGCGCGGCGCGGTGCGGTCCTTCCTCACCGACGGGCCGGGGAAGGCGAGCTACACGGGGCGGTGACCCCGGACGGGCGTCCGGCGATTCGGGGCGGCCGACGCGGGTAGCATCGAGCGGTCCGCCACACCCCAGCCAGGAAGGCAGGGTCGAGGGTTCTTGCCCGACACCTCCCCGAACGTCCCCGTCGAGGGTGCCCCCACGTCCCGTGAGGCATCGGCGCAGGCCGCCGCCGCGGACGACACCGCCGCCCACGGCTCACCCGGCGCGGGCGGGGGCCGCCCGGCGGCCGTCCGCGCCACCATCTCCGTGCCCGAGTCGGTCTCCATGGTCGCGCTCCTCGGCTCCGCCGACGAGCTGCTGCGCCTGGTCGAGGCCGAGGTCGACGCCGACGTGCACGTGCGCGGCAACGAGATCACCGTGACCGGTCAACCGGCCGACAACGCCTTCGCCGTCCGCGTCTTCGACGAGCTCCTCGCGCTGCTCGGCACCGGCCAGCAGCTGCGCCCGGACTCGGTGCGCCGCGTCGTCGCGATGCTGAAGAGCGGCGGGTCCGAGCGGCCGGCCGAGGTGCTCAGCCTCGACATCATCAGCCGCCGAGGGCGCACCATCCGGCCCAAGACGCTGAACCAGAAGCACTACGTCGACGCGATCGACGAGCACACCATCGTCTTCGGCATCGGCCCGGCCGGTACCGGCAAGACCTACCTCGCCATGGCGAAGGCGGTGCAGGCGCTCCAGACCAAGCAGGTCAACCGGATCATCCTGACCCGCCCGGCCGTCGAGGCCGGCGAGCGCCTGGGCTACCTGCCGGGAACGCTGAGCGAGAAGATCGACCCGTACCTGCGGCCGCTCTACGACGCGCTGCACGACATGGTGGATCCCGAGTCGATCCCGCGTTTGATGGCATCGGGAACGATCGAGGTCGCGCCGCTGGCCTACATGCGTGGCCGCGCACAGCCCTACGACGCCATGGTGCTGACGCCGAACGGTTTCCTGCCGATCGGAACGCTCCAGGTCGGCGACCTCGTCGTCGGCTCCGACGGGCTGCCGACACCGGTCCTCGGTGTGTACCCGCAGGGCCGGAAGACGGTCTACCGCGTCACCACGCAGGACGGCGGGTCCACGCTGGCCTGCGGGGAGCACCTGTGGACGGTACGTACTCCGGACGACCGACGCCGCGGTACGACCCGCACGCTCGAGACGCAGGAGATGATCGGCAACCTCCGCTGGTCGCACGCCCACCGCTACGAGCTCCCGCTCGTCGATGCGGTCGAGTTCGAGCCCCAGGAGGTGCCGCTCGACCCGTACGCCCTGGGGCTCCTTCTGGGCGACGGCTGCCTGACGACCTCGACCAACCCCGCGTTCGCGACGGCTGATCGTGAGCTCGCGGTCGCGCTGGAATCAGCGCTGGACGGGATCGAGCTGGTGCACAGGGGCGGGCCGGACTACAGCCTGCGGCACGTGCACGGCGGCCGTGGCGGCCTGCGGATCGCCAACCCGGTCACCGAAGCCGTCCGTGAACTCGGCCTCGCAGGGACGCGGTCGGAGACGAAGTTCGTGCCGTGGCTCTACACGCACAACTCCGCCGACGTCCGGCTCTCGGTCCTGCAGGGTCTGCTGGACAGCGACGGCGGACCCGTGACCCAGCGAGGACGCACCTGCCGCGTGCAGTACTGCACGACCTCACCGCGCCTGCGCGACGATGTCGTCGCCCTCGTGCGCTCCCTCGGTGGTATCGCCTACTGGCGCGCCCGCCCCGCGACGGGACGACGACCGGGCCTGGCGAACGGCCGCGCCGTGCACCACCGGCACGACGCCTACGTCCTGGACATCCGGCTGCCGGCCGGACTGCAGCCGTTCCGGCTGGAGAGGAAGCGTCGGGCCTACGACTCGGCCGGCGGAGGGCGCCCGATGCGCTTCATCAGCAGCATCGAGCCGGTGGGCGAGATGGACACGCTGTGCATCCAGGTCGCCGCGCAGGACTCGCTGTACGTGACCGACGACTTCCTGGTCACGCACAACACGCTGAACGACGCGTTCGTGATCCTCGACGAGGCGCAGAACACCACCGCCGAGCAGATGAAGATGTTCCTGACCCGGCTCGGGTTCGGCTCGAAGATCGTCGTCACCGGTGACGTGACCCAGGTCGACCTGCCCGGTGGCGCGCAGAGCGGGCTGAAGATCGTCCGCGAGATCCTCGACGGGGTCGACGACGTGCACTTCGCCACCCTCACGAGCACCGACGTCGTCCGGCACCGGCTGGTCGGCGACATCGTGGACGCCTACGAGCGCTTCGACGCCGCACGCCAGCCCGCCCGGGCGACCACCACCCCACCCGCACGACCGGCCCGGCCGCGCCGGCAGGGGAGCTGAGCCGAGATGCCCGTCGAGGTCTCCAACGAGTCCGAGATCGCCGTCGACGAGGCGGAGCTGGCCGGGATCTGCCGCTTCGTGCTCGGTGAGATGGACGTCAACCCCATGGCCGAGCTGTCGGTGCTCTGCGTCGACGTCGAGTACATGAGCAGCCTGCACGAGCGCTGGATGGGGGAGAAGGGGCCCACCGATGTCCTGGCCTTCCCCATGGACGAGCTGGACACCGCCCGCCCCGACGACCCCGACCCGGGCCCGGCGCTGCTCGGCGATGTCGTCCTGTGCCCGGCCGTGGCCGTGCGCCAGGCGCGGGCCGCCGGGCACTCCATGGACGACGAGCTGGTGCTGCTGGCCACCCACGGCGTGCTGCACCTGCTCGGCTACGACCACATGGAGCCCGACGAGGAGAAGGAGATGTTCGGTCTCCAGTCGCAGCTCATCGAGAGCTGGCGCTCTGCGCCGCGGGAACCGGTGACGGGACAGGAGCGGGCCCCCCGATGAGCTCGGGCGCGATCGTCCTGCTGGTGGTCGCCTGCTGCCTCGTCCCGCTCGCGGGCCTGTTCGGAGCCATGGACGCCGCGCTCCAGCGGGTGTCCAAGGCGCGCGTCGAGGAGCTCCGCCGCGAGGGCGCCAAGCGCGCCGGCGCGCTCGAGGAGGTCGTGCTCGAACGGGCCCGGCACGTCTCGCTCCTGCTGCTGCTCCGCATCGCCTGCGAGATGGTCGCCGCGGTGCTGGCCACGGTCCTGCTCTTCGACCTGTGGGACGTCGGCTGGCGCACCGTGCTCACGGCCGCCGCGCTCCTGACGGTGGTCAGCTACGTGCTGATCGGCGTCGGACCGCGCACCCTCGGCCGGCAGCACGCCTACTCGATCGCGCTGGCCACCGCCGGCGTGGTCCGGCTCCTGGGGCGCGTGCTCGGGCCGGTGGCCACGCTGCTCATCCTCGTGGGCAACGCGATCACCCCGGGCCGCGGTTTCCGCGACGGCCCGTTCTCCTCGGAGGTCGAGCTGCGCGAGCTGGTCGACATGGCCGAGGAGCGCGGCGTCGTGGAGTCCGGTGAGCGCAACATGATCCACTCGGTGTTCGAGCTGGGTGACACCATCGCCCGCGAGGTGATGGTGCCGCGTACCGACGTCGTCTGGATCGAGCGCACCAAGACCGTCCGCCAGGCGCTGGCGCTGGCCCTGCGCAGCGGGTTCAGCCGCATCCCGGTCATCGGCGAGAACGTCGACGACGTCGTGGGCGTGGTGTACCTCAAGGACCTCGTCCGTCGGTCGCAGAACTCCTCCGACCGGGGCGGTCCGCGCGTCGAGGAGCTCATGCGCACGCCGACCTTCGTGCCGGAGTCCAAGCCGGTCGACGAGCTGCTGCGGGACATGCAGGCCCAGCGCATCCACATCGCGATCGTGGTCGACGAGTACGGCGGTTTCGCCGGCCTGGTCACCATCGAGGACATCCTCGAGGAGATCGTCGGGGAGATCGCCGACGAGCACGACGCCTTCCAGCGCCCGCCCGTCGAGGAGCTGACCGACGGCTCGATGCGGGTCACCGCCCGGCTGCCGGTCGAGGACCTCGCCGAGCTGTTCGGCGTCGAGCTGCCCGAGGACGACGACGTCGAGACCGTGGGCGGTCTGCTGGCCCGGGAGCTCGGGCTGGTGCCCATCGAGGGCGCGTCGGCCGAGATCGGCGGGCTGCGGCTGGTCGCCGAGAGCACCGGCGGACGGCGCAACCGCGTGGACACCCTGCTGGTGTGCCGGGTCGAGGAGCCCTCCGAGGACGCCGCCGAGGAGGCGGGCGGATCGCCGGGCAGGGGGGCCACCCGCTACGAGGAGCCGGCCCCGGTGGAAGGCTGACGAAGGACCCTCCTTCCCCCCACCGCTCGCGAGCTCGCGGCGGGCCCCTGAAGGAGGGCCGTTCCCACCGGAGGGGCAAGATGGTCCGGTGAGTGATCTGCAGCCCGAGGACGCCAAGCTCGTCACGCTCGCCCGTTCCGCCCGTGCCCGCACCGGCGCGGCCGAGGGTGCGGCGGTCCGGGACACCGACGGCCGCACCTATGTCGCGGCGAGCGTGGGACTGCCCTCGTTGAAGCTGTCGGCGCTGCAGGCCGCGGTGGCCGCCGCCGTCTCCAGCGGGGTCGAGGGGCTCGAGGCCGCCGTCATCGTCTCCGCCGCCGACGCCGTGGAGTCCGACGGACTGGCCGCGGTGCGCGACCTCACGCCGTCGGCACCCGTGCACCTGGCCGGCCCCGACGGCACGCTGCGCCTCTCGCTCTGAGAGGACCCCGTCCTTCTCCCCCTTCGCAAGCTCAGGGCGAGCCTCCGGACGGGGCCACGCCGTGCACCGGCACGTCAGTGGTGGGTGGGAGACTGTCGACGTGAGCACACCTGCGCAGACGCCGCACCGCAGCGGCTTCGTCGCCCTGGTGGGCCGCCCGAACGCCGGCAAGACGACGCTGACCAACGCGCTGGTCGGCGAGAAGGTCGGCATCGTCAGCAACCGGCCGCAGACCACCCGGCACGCCATCCGCGGGGTGGTGCACAAGCCGGAGGGTCAGATCGTGCTGGTCGACACCCCGGGTCTGCACAAGCCCAAGAGCCTGCTGGGCCAGCGGCTCAACGACGTCGTCCGTGACACGCTGTCCGACGTCGACGTCGTGGTCTTCTGCGTCCCGGCCGACCAGCCCGTCGGCACCGGGGACAAGTTCATCGCGCGGCAGCTGCGCGAGATCAAGGCGCCGATCGTGGTCGTGGTGACCAAGACCGACGCCACCGGCAAGAAGCAGGTGGCCGAGCAGCTGATCGCCGCCAGCCAGCTGGTCGAGGCCGCCGAGGTCGTGCCGATCAGTGCGGTGCAGGGCGACCAGGTCGACCTGCTGGAGAAGCTGCTGATCGGTCTGCTGCCCGAGGGGCCGCCGCTGTACCCGGACGAGCAGACCACCGACGAGGACGTCGAGCGGCAGCTCGCCGAGCTGGTGCGCGAGGCGGCGCTGGAGAAGGTGTTCCAGGAGGTGCCGCACTCCCTGGCGGTGACCATCGAGGAGATCAACCGCCGGCCCGACCGCGACCTGGTCGAGATCCACGCCCTGCTGCACGTCGAGCGCAACAGCCAGAAGCCGATGCTGCTGGGCAAGGGCGGGTCGATCATCAAGGCGATCGGTAGCGAGGCCCGGGTGGGCATGGAGACGCTGCTGGGCGCGCGGGTCCACCTCGCCCTGCACGTCACCGTGCTCGGCGAGTGGCAGGACGACCCGAAGAAGCTGAATCGGCTGGGCTATTGAGCGCGCACACCCCCAAGGCCCTCTACCGGGACGAGGGCATCGTGCTGCGCACGCAGAAGCTGGGTGAGGCCGACCGGATCGTCACCGTGCTCACGCGGCGCACGGGCAAGGTGCGCGCCGTCGCCAAGGGGGTGCGGCGCACCAAGAGCAAGTTCGGCGCCCGGCTGGAGCCCTTCACCCACGTCGACCTGCAGCTCTACACCGGCCGCAACCTCGACATCGTCAGCCAGGTGGAGTCGATCCGGTCCTACGGCCAGGAGATCGTGGCCGACTACCCGGCCTACACCGCCGGCACCGCGGTGCTGGAGACCGCCGACCGGCTCACCGCCGAGGAGAAGGAGCCGTCGCTGCGGATGTTCCTGCTCGTCGTCGGCGCGCTGCGCACCCTCGGCGAGCGCACCCACCAGCCCGGCCTGGTGCTCGACGCGTTCCTGCTGCGGGCCATGTCGGTGGCCGGGTGGGAGCCCGCGCTGGGCGAGTGCGCCCGCTGCGGCGAGGCCGGGCCGCACCGGCACTTCTCCGTCCCGGCCGGCGGCACCGTGTGCCCGGCCTGCCGGCCTACGGGTTCGGCGATGCCGAGCCCGGTCACCATCGAGCTGATGGAGGCGCTGCTGACCGGCGACTGGGCGCGGGCCGACGCCAGCCAGGGCATCAACCGCCGCGAGAGCAGCGGCCTGGTGGCCGCGATGCTGCAGTGGCACCTCGAGCGCGGGCTGCGCTCGCTGCCTCTGGTGGACCGCTCCGACGCGCGCCCGACCGTCCTGCAGCCGGCCGAGCCGCTGATCGTCGGGACGGGCGCGTGAAGCGCGAGGTCAAGGCGCCGAACCCGCACCCGTCGGGCGCACGGCCGCCGCAGCTCCCCAAGGACAAGGTCCCCGGGCACGTCGCGATCGTCATGGACGGCAACGGGCGCTGGGCCAAGGAGCGCGGGCTGCCGCGCACGGCGGGGCACGAGGCGGGGGAGTCCTCGCTGTTCGACTGCGTCGAGGGCGCCATCGAGCTGGGCATCACCGGGATCAGCGCCTACGCCTTCTCCACCGAGAACTGGCGGCGCAGCCCCGACGAGGTGCGCTTCCTCATGGGCTTCAACCGCGACGTGATCCGCCGGCGCCGCGACGAGATGCACGAGCTCGGCGTGCGGGTGCGCTGGGCGGGGCGCCGTCCCCGGCTGTGGCGCTCGGTGATCAGGGAGCTGGAGGTCGCCGAGGAGCTCACCCGCGACAACGACGTCCTCACCCTCACCATGTGCGTCAACTACGGCGGCCGGGCCGAGATCGCCGACGCCGCGGCGGCCATCGGCCGCGAGGTCGCCGCCGGTCGGCTCAACCCGGAGAAGATCGACGAGAGGACCATCGCCCGGTTCCTCGACGAGCCGGACATGCCCGACGTCGACCTGTTCGTCCGCAGCTCGGGGGAGAACCGCACCAGCAACTTCCTGCTGTGGCAGTCGGCCTACGCGGAGTTCGTCTTCCTGGACACGCTCTGGCCCGACTTCGACCGCCGCCACCTGTGGGCGGCGTGCGAGGAGTACGCCTCCCGCCAGCGCCGCTTCGGCTCCGCCTGAGGGCCGGCGGCTCGCGTCCTAGTAGGGGCTGTAGCCGCCCTCTGCGGCGCTCTCCAGGATCAAGCCGGGCCCGCCGAACTCCTGCGCGATCCGGTCGAGCGCCTCCTGCGGGGTGCTGGTCCGCATGGTGAGCCTGACCGCGTTGTGGTTGTCCTCCTGCACCAGCATGAGGAGGTGCTCCCGGAGCGAGAGGTCCGAGAAGATCACGTCGACGAGCCGCTCATGCAGGGATTCCAGCTCGGCCAGGCTGAGCGCGACCTCCTCGAGGACGAGCTGCTGACCGGCGGGCACGAGTGACCGCAGGCGCTGAGTCGTCTCCTCCGGCCAGGTCCCCGCCATCCCGAGGTGGATGACACCGCCCGCGGCCTGGTCGATCCAGATGCCGCCGAAGCCGTCGAGGTCCTGCGCAGCCGTCCTGAGGGCGCCGGCCGTCGCGGACCGTGCATCGATGTGGGCCGCTTCGTCCGGGGTCAGCGGGATCCCGAGCCGGTCGTCTGTCGAGCTCGGGTCCGCATCGACCGTCCGCACGTACGGCAGGTCGGATCGCAGACCGAACTGCGCGCGCAGCTGGATCTCGTGGCTCTCCGCGTCGGTCGGCGGCGGCACCGCGGGGCGGCTCACTTCGTCGGCGCGAGGCCCACGGCGCCGCGGGCGACCAGGTCGTCGATCGCTTCGTCGCCGTAGCCGAACTCCGACAGGACGGCGGCGGTGTGCTCCCCGAGTGCGGGCACGTCGCCCATGGCCAGCTCCACGTCCGTGAACGTCATCGGCGGCAGGATCGCGCGCACCGGTCCGACCGGGGTGCCGACGTCGCGCCACCGGTCGCGGGCGCTGAGCTGCGGGTGCTCGATCAGGCCCCGCATGTCGTTGAGCTGCGCCGCCGGCACCCCCGCCTCGGCCAGGCGCGCGTCGAGCTCCGCCGTCGTCCAGGTCCGGGTCTCGGTCGCGACGACCGCGTCGCACTCGACCCGGTTCTCCACCCGCAGCACGTTGGTGCGCAGCCGGGGGTGGTCGGCGAGGTCCGGGCGGTCGAACACCCCGGTCACCAGGTCCTGCCACCCGCGGTCGTTCTGCACCCCGATCAGCACCTGCCCGTCCCTGGTCGGATAGGCGTCATACGGCGCGATGGCGGCATGGCTCAGCCCCATGCGCGGGACCTGCCGGCCGGCGTACATCTGCATGTACATCTGGTGGCCCAGCCACTCGGCGGTGGCGTCGAACATCGACACCTCCACCGTCGCCCCCTCGCCGGTGCGCTCGCGGCGGAACAGCGCGGCCAGCACGGAGTTCGTCGCGTAGAGGCCCGCGGCGATGTCGGAGGCGGGCACGCCCGTCTTGGTGGCGGTCTCCGGCGTCCCGGTGACCGACACCAGCCCGGTCTCCGCCTGGATCAGCATGTCGTAGGCCTTGCGGTCGCGGCGCGGTCCGCTGGCGCCGTAGCCGGACATGTTGACGACGACGAGGCGCGGATCGGCGGCCCGCAGCGTCTCGCCGTCGAGACCCAGCCGGGCGACCGCTCCCGGTGCGAAGTTCTGCAGGAAGACGTCGGCACCCGCCACGAGGGTGCGCACCACCGCCACGCCCTCGGCGGACTTGAGGTCGAGCGCGACCGACTCCTTGCCCCGGTTGAGCCACACGAAGTGCGAGGCCATCCCGTGCACGGCGCCGTCGTAGTGGCGGGCGAAGTCGCCCTCGCCCACTCGCTCGATCTTGATCACCCGGGCGCCCAGGTCGGCGAGGTGCCGGGTGGCCAGCGGAGCCGCCACGGCCTGCTCCAGCGCCACCACGGTGATCCCGGCCAGGGGGAGGGACGGGTGTGTGACGGCGGTCATAGCCGCACAACATAGTGTCCGCGCCATGAGCAGCCTGACGTCCGACGAGCAGGAGATGGTCGGCCTGGTCGCGCGGTTCGTGGACGAACGGATCGCGCCGCGGGTGCGGGAGTTCGAGTCGGTGGACGAGTACCCCGAGGCGTTCATCGAGGAGATGAAGGAGCTCGGCTTCTTCGGTCTCCTGGTCCCCGCCGAGCACGGCGGGGCCGACGTCAGCGCCGCCTGCTTCGCCCGCGTGACCGAGGAGCTGGCCCGCGGCTGGATGAGCCTGGCCGGCGCCATCGGCGGCCACTCGGTCATCAGCTACCTGATCCGCACGTTCGGCACGCCGGCCCAGCAGCGGACCTACCTGCCGGCGATGGCTGCGGGGCGGGTGCGCGCGACGATGGCGCTCACCGAGCCGGCGGGTGGCAGCGACCTGCAGGGCATGCGCACCCACGCGGTCGCCGACGGCGACGAGCTGGTCATCTCCGGCTCCAAGACCTGGATCTCCAACGCCCAGCACTCCGGGCTCATCGGCCTGCTCTGCAAGACCGACCGCACCGCCGAGCCGGCCCACCGCGGGATGAGCGTGCTGCTCGTCGAGCCCGGCGAGGGGCTGACGATCTCGGGCAAGATCCCCAAGCTCGGCTACCGCGGGGTGGAGGCGTGCGAGCTCTCCTTCGACGCGATGCGGGTGCCCGCCTCCGCCGTCCTCGGGGGAGTGCCCGGGCAGGGCTGGGCGCACATGATGCGCGGCCTGGAGGTCGGCCGGATCCAGGTGGCCGCGCGGGCGGTCGGGGTGGCCCAGGCCGCGCTGCAGGCCGCGCTCCGCTACGCCCAGGACCGGGAGACCTTCGGCAAGCCCATCTGGCAGCACCAGTCGGTGGGCAACCTGCTCGCCGACATGGCCACGAAGACGCGCGCGGCCCGGCTGATGACCCTGGACGCCGCCGACCGGCTGGACAGCGGGCAGCGCGCCGACCTCGAGGCCGGCATGGCCAAGCTGTTCGCCTCGGAGACGGCCATGCAGGTCGCGCTGGACGCCATGCGCGTGCACGGCGGCTACGGGTTCTCCCGCGAGTACGACGTCGAGCGCTACTTCCGGGACGCCCCGCTGATGATCCTCGGCGAGGGCACCAACGAGGTGCAGCGCAACGTCATCGCCGCCCAGCTGGTGGCCCGGGACCGCGACCGCGAACGCATCTGACCCCTCTGGAAAGGACGTCCCGACCCATGCAGCTCTCCGGACTCACCACCGCCGTCACCGGCGGCGCCTCGGGCCTCGGCCTGGCCACCGCCCAGCGGCTGGTCGCTGCCGGCGGCCGGGTCACGATCATCGACCTGCCGACCTCGGCGGGGGAGCAGGTGGCCGCCGACCTGGGCGACGCCGCCCGGTTCGTCGCCGCCGACGTCACCGACAGCGAGCAGTTCGCCGCTGCCCTGGACGCCGCCGCCGAGGGCGGACCGCTCCGCGGGCTCGTGCACTGCGCGGGCGCCGGACGACGGCTGCGCGTGCTGGACAAGGACGGCGAGCCCGGCTCCCTCGAGGACTTCGAGTGGGTTCTGAAGCTCAACGTGACCGGCTCGTTCAACGCCCTCCGGCTGGGCGCGTCGCGCATGGCCCGCAACGAGGCCGTGGACGGCGAGCGGGGCGCGATCGTGCTGACCGCGTCGGTGGCCGCCTTCGAGGGGCAGATCGGGCAGCTGCCCTACACCGCGTCCAAGGCCGCCATCGTCGGGATGACCCTCAACGCCGCCCGCGACCTGGCGAGCAAGGCGATCCGCGTGTGCACCATCGCGCCGGGGATCATGGACACGCCGTTGCTGGCGCGGCTGCGCGACGACGTCCGGGCCTCCCTGGAGGCCTCGGTGCCCAACCCGCCCCGGCTGGGGAACACCTCGGAGTTCGCGCTGCTGGCCGGCCAGATCCTGGAGAACGGCTACCTCAACGGCGAGACCATCCGCCTCGACGGCGCTATCCGGATGGCTCCGCGCTGACCGACGCCGGGTCGGCTGCGGCGGTTCCGGCAGCCGACCGGCAGCGGGCGCAGGTGCCGAAGATCTCGAGCGTGTGGCTGACGTCGGCGAACCCGTGCTCGTCGGCGACGCGGTCGGCCCATCGCTCCACGGCGGGGCCCTCCACCTCCACGGTGAGCCCGCAGCCACGGCAGACCAGGTGGTGGTGGTGCTGCGGGCTGCAGCGCCGGTACAGCGCCTCGCCGGAGTCGGTGCGGATCGAGTCCAGCTCGCCGTCGTCGGCCAGCGACTGCACCGCGCGGTAGACCGTCGACAGCCCGACGGAATCGCCGGCGGCGCGCAGCCGGGCGTGCACGTGCTGGGCGCTGTGGAAGCCGTCGAGGTCGGTGAAGACCGCGCGCACGGCCTCGCGCTGGCGGGTGGTCCGGACCATGCATCCATGGTGACAGGCGGGCGGTGCGGCCGGCCGGCATGGCACCGTCTGCGCATCGCCTCGACGACGGGAGACAGCCGGTGTTCGCAGTGACGCGCCTCCGGGCGACGGGGGAGGACGGCGCGGCCCTGGAGGCCGCGGTCGGGCCGCTGCTCGACGCGCTGGGTGCCGTGCCGGGCTTCCGCGGCGGCGACTTCGGCCGGGCGGCCGACGACCCGACGCTGTGGGCGCTGGTGACCCGCTGGGACGGCGTCGGGGCCTACCGCCGGGGGCTGTCGGCGGCGGCGGTGAAGATCGCCGGGGCGCCGGTGTGGGTGCACGCCCTCGACGAGCCCGGGGTCTACGTCCCCGACTGACCCGCTGGGCCGGCCGAGGAGTGGGAGGAACGCGCCGCTCCCACGACCGGCGCCCGCCGGCGCTTACCGTCGGCCGGTGGTCAGCCGCACCCGCACCGCCCGGTACGCCCGCCGGCGCAAGCGCCGCATGGACGCCGTCGAGCACGACCTGAGCCCCGAGCAGTGGGCCCTGCTGCAGGAGGTCTGGGGTGGCTGCGCCTACTGCGGCGCGACCGGAGTCCCGCTGCAGCGTGACTGCGTGCTCGCGCTGTCCCGCGGCGGCCGGTACACGCTGGAGAACATCGCGCCGGCCTGCCGGTCGTGCAACGCCAGCAAGTGCAACGACGAGGTCACCGGCTGGCTGCGGCGCAAGCGGCTCGACGAGCGGGCCTTCCTCGTGCGGCACGCCGAGGTCCGCATGCTGCTCGCCCAGCAGTTCGCCGGGGACGCCGACGACGAGGAGTCGGTCGTCCTCGAGGCGTAGGGCGCTCCGTGGGGGGCACTGAGCACCGGAGTCCCGCCGACGGCGGGCCGTGCACCCGGAGGCGCCCCCATGACCGATCGGACGCACGACGACCCGGCGGTGCCCGACGACCGCACCCGCGACATCATGCTGCCGCCGCTGCCGGACCGTCCCCCGCCCGCACTGCCCAGGGCGTGGGTCGGCGTCCCGGCGGCCGCTCCGGTCGACTCCCCGACGACGGCGGTGCCCGGACCCGTCCGGCCGCCCGCTGCACCCGTCGGCACGCCGTCCCAGGAGCCCGAGGCCGAGGCCGAGGCCGAGGCCAAGGCCGAGGAGATCGACCCGGTCCAGGAGCAGGCCCGGCGGCTCTCCAACTCCCGCACCGACGAGATGGAGCCGCCGCCCCCGTCCGCGCTGCGCCAGCGGACGCTGGCCTTCAGCTCGCCGGAGATGCGCCACCGGCCCATCGAGCCGGTGCGCGTGGGCTCGAGGCCGCGCCGGTGGCCGTGGGTGGTCCTGGCGCTGCTGCCGATCCTGGTCATCGTCGGCTTCGGCATCGCCTGGCTGATCCTGCTCAACGGCATGTGACCGCCCCGGCCGCGACGGCTGGCCGGAGGCGTCGTCCACGGCACAACTACCGTGGACGGGTCAACCCGCCGACCGCCAGCCGGATGGAGCCTCTCGCCGTGAGCGACAGCACCGCCAAGCACGACCCCGCCCGCCTCGACAAGGTCGTGAACCTCTGCAAGCGACGGGGCTTCGTCTTCCCGTCCGGGGAGATCTACGGCGGCACCCGCTCCGC
>Ga0210040_10004677_pt1 | contig 17727 bp, 16 predicted proteins | sample CryGeyCG12114_NA_FD_185462 | JGI IMG/M metagenome (GOLD analysis project Ga0210040, IMG submission 185462) | Groundwater microbial communities from aquifer - Crystal Geyser CG19_WC_8/21/14_NA (SPAdes) (version 2) | ecosystem: Environmental > Aquatic > Deep subsurface > Groundwater | place: USA... | reverse complement strand
TTGTCCGGTACATACGTGCTCCCCAGCACCATGCGTTTGATGGGTTTAGCGGGTGTAACATTTATTTGCACGGTTTTATTTCCGGCTTCCCAAACGCCCACATTCCGGTGAATCTGCTGCACCGAATTATCCGCTAAGGTAAGGGCCAGATCAACCGGTACCGGTTTGCTGCCTTTGGCTTCTATGGTTATGGTATACTGGCTGCCCTGTTGCGTTACCTGAGCAATAGCTAAATCGGGGTAGCCGGCGTCGAAAAACCAGCGTTGCCAGAACCAGTTTAAGTTGCGGCCGGCACCGGTATTCATGGCGTTAAAGAAATCATAGGGCATCGGGTGTTTCCCGTTCCACTGCGCAATATAAAAGTGCAGGGCTTTGGTAAACAATTCATCACCCAGTAAATCTTTTACATACAAATAACCCAGGGCCGGCTTCGGATAAGAGTTTAGAAAAAAAGCTGTGCCGGTTTGCTGGGTGCTCAACGTGGTGATGGGTACATCCACTTCGGTAGCTGCTGCCCGGGCATAAGGCTCTACGCCGTAGTCATCTACAATTTTAGGGTCGATAATCGGGGAGATGAGCCATTCGCCGATAGTGGCCCAGCCTTCGTCCATCCAGCCGTATTTGGTTTCGTTAATGCCCATATAAAACGGGAACATGGTATGAAATATCTCGTGGTCGGTAAGTTCGATGGTTTCGGCGCGGTTTTCCAGCGGATTATCGTTTACCATCATGGGGTATTCCATTTGGTCCAGGCCATCGAAAACCGTTTCGTGGGCGTAGGGGAAAGGCCATTTCGGGAAGGTATAACTCATGGCTTCCACGGTTTTTCGCGCAAACTGCACTACTTCCCGGAAATCTTTGTGCTTCGGATTGTACACTGCATCTACGCGGGTGCGGCGTTTGGTGGCAGGGTCTACTACCAAACTGGTGCTTTGCCATACGTAATGGTTAGAGGTGGCAAACACAAAATCGGTTACGTTCTGCGCCTCAAAAAACCAGGTATTCTGGGCTTGGTTGGCGGTTATATCTTTCCGGGCCAAATCCGAATCTGTGATGATGCTGGTAATCTTATCTTCCTTTTCGGCCTGCTGCAACCGGTCGGCATATTTTTTAGAGAGTACCTGGTTTGCATTTTTTAGATCGCCGGTGGCCCAAACTACATAATGCTGCGGCACGGTTATCTCAGCTTTAAAATTGCAGAAGTCGTTATAAAACTCCTGAGAGCCAATATACGGGTGGCGGTTCCAGCCATCTACGTCGTCGTAAACCGCAATACGCGGAAAGAAATAGGCCACAAAGTAAGAACCTTCGTCTATTTGGCCGGTGCGGGTATGAGAACCTTTGTTTAAGGTATAAGCATAAGTTAGTGAAATGCGGGCGGTTTGTTTGGGGGCCAGGGCTTTTATTCTTACGGGTAAATTGGTGCCGTTTACGGCCAATTTTTTTACATCGTTGGCCACGTTGTTAATAATTAACTTCTCTATTTGTACGCCTTCGGTTATGTCTTCCGGCGAAATGTTGCTGGCCCGTTCGGCTCCTTTCTGGTATAAATTAGGGTACAACTTAAACCAGATTTCCTGCAGCGAATCGTGGCTGTTATTGACGTAGGTTATATCCACGGTGCCGGCTACCCGGCGGGTGTTCGGATCAAAAGAGACTTTAATATCATAATCGGCGGTGTTTTGCCAGTAGTTTTTACCGGGCCGGCCATCTGCGGAGCGCGTGCCTTTGGTGTAAGTAGCCTGCAGGTTTAAGGGCACCGGTAAGGTTGGTTGAGCCATTGCTGACAGGCAGGTAAAAAGAAAAACAGAGAACAGGCTTTTAATCAGTTTCATCTTGTAAAAATAGTTGTACAAAGTTACTAAACCGGTACCAAGAAATAGCGGGTTTTATACTGGTTTGCCTGATTAAATAACAGCTGAAATCCACTATTATATTTGTGCTGGAGCAAACAAAATATAAATACCGGCAACCGTAAAAACTTTTTAATACGATTCAGAAAAACATTGCGCGTACTTGGGGGTTTAGAGCTTATCTATTTATCACTAAAAAGCTCTTTACGATAATGGAAAACGCAAAAAACGAATCATCGCGCCGCCATTTTCTCCGTAAACTTGGTTACGGGGCGGCTTTAGCAGGCTTGGCGCCGGTAACGGCCGCTACCGCTTCTACAGAAACCTCAAAAGATAAAACTATGGCCGAAAAAAAATTAGGTTGGGCAATTGTGGGTTTAGGTAAATTTGCCACTCAACAAATTATTCCCTCTTTTCCCAATTGTAAAAAATCAAAACTGGTAGCGCTGGTAAGCGGATCGCCCGAAAAAGCCCGCAAAATTGCCGATGAAAACGGCGTAGATCCCAAAAACATCTACAATTACCAGAACTTCGACGATGTTAAGAATAACCCCGAAGTAGATGTGGTGTACATTATTTTGCCCAACAGCATGCACACCGAATATACCATACGGGCATCTAAAGCAGGTAAGCACGTGATGAGCGAGAAACCCATGGCTACCAGCGTAGAAGATTGCGAAAAAATGATTGATGCCTGCAAAAAGGCCGGCAAAAAACTCATGATTGCTTACCGGGCGCAATATGAGCCTTTTAACCTGAAATCGATTGAGATGATTAAAAGCGGAAAAATAGGCAAGCTACGTTTCCTGACTTCTGATCATGGCCGCCTGCTGAAACCGGAGCAACCCGAAGATAAATGGCGCGCCGATAAACAAATGGCCGGCGGTGGCTCTTTAATGGACATTGGTATTTACTCCTTAAACGCCATGCGCTACCTGACCAGCGAAGAACCGGTAGAGATTAATGCCATGATCCACAGCGACCCCAACGACCCACGGTTTAAGGAAGTGGAAGAAACGGTGGCTTTTCAGTTGCGTTTCCCAAGCGGGGTATTGGCCAATTGCAGTTCCAGTTACGGCTACGAAGGTGTAAAACGCTTCCAGGCCTTCGGCTCCAAAGGTTCTTTGATTTTAGATCCGTCCACTGATTATTACGAACACAACCTGGAGCTAAAGCTGGAAGACGGGACTAAAAAAGAGAAAATACAGGAAGGCAACCAGTTTGCCGCCGAAATAGATCACCTGTCGGAGTGCATTATGGAAAACAAAACGCCTAAAACGCCCGGCGAAGAAGGCCTGCGGGATGTAAAATACATGATGGCGATTTACGAAGCGGCTAAGAAAGGCAAACCCGTAAAAGTGTAGATGATTTAGGTCGTCCAGAAAATCTTATTTTCTGGACGACCTATCTTTATACTCAATAATTTGAAACTACTAATCTTTCAGATATTCTTAACATTCTTTTAAACCGCAATTATTGTTAAGCTATGCCCATCCGTTCAAAAAAGCTACAAGATGCGTGTAAATCTTTTCTTTCCTCAATTACCGACCGGTAATTTACAGTTTAAATCTATTTTCGTTATATCTTTCAGTTTTTAAATACCATCTTATCGCCGTATGAAAAAACTGTTCCTTTTGCTTTGTACCTTTCTTGTTTCCCTTACTTCTTTCAGCCAGACCAATAGTATTGCTATTATTCCGGAACCGGTAACCTGGAGTAAAAAAAACGGGCAATTTGTATTGCCCCAGAATGTAGTTATCGAAGCCAGTAGCAAACCCGAAATGAAACAGGTGGTAGCGTTTCTAAGAGATCGCTTATCAACCCCTACGGGTAGTAAAGTGACAATAAGTGCTGCCGCTTCCACCGCACCCATCCGGTTAATTTTAAACGCGCAAACAAATGCTAAAATAGGGAATGAAGGTTATACCTTATCGGTTACGCCTAAAACTATCATTATCCGGGCAAACCAACCTGCGGGCTTGTTTTACGGCGTGCAATCGCTGGTACAGTTGTTCCCGAAAGAAATAGAAAGTGCAACCAAAGTAAACAATGTAAAATGGTCAGCTCCCTGCGTAGAAATTACCGATTATCCGCGCTTTGGCTGGCGCGGCTTAATGTTTGATGTGTCGCGGCATTTTTTTACGAAACAGGAGGTGCAGCAATACATCGATGATATGGCGCGCTATAAATTTAACCTGCTGCACCTGCACTTAAGCGACGACGAAGGCTGGCGAATAGAAATAAAGAGCCTGCCCAAACTAACGGAGGTAGGTGCCTGGCGAGTGAAAAAAGAAGGCTACTTTGGTACTTTTTCGCTGCCTACTGACAATGAGCCCCGCAGTTACGGTGGTTTTTACACCCACGACGATATTAAAGAACTGGTAAAATACGCTCAGGACCGGTTTGTAAATATTCTGCCGGAAATAGATGTGCCGGGGCATAGCTTAGCGGCCGTAGTAGCTTACCCCGAATTGTCCTGCACGCCCGGCGTAGAAAATTACCGGGTCCGTTCCGGCGAAGAAATTATGGACTGGTCGCAGGGCGCGCCGCCGATTGCGCTAGTAGATAATACGCTGTGCCCGGCCAACGAGAAAACCTACGAATTCCTGGACAAAGTAATAACCGAAGTAGCCCAACTTTTCCCTTTCGAGTACATCCACGTAGGCGGTGATGAAACCCCTCAAAACTTCTGGAAAGAAAACACCGCTATCCGGGACCTGATGCAAAAAGAAAACCTGAAAGATATGCACGAGGTGCAAGGTTATTTTGAAAAGCGCCTGGAGAAAATTGTGTTAGCCAAAGGTAAAAAGTTTATGGGCTGGGACGAGATACTGGAGGGTGGGGTAGCTCCCAGCGCGGCCGTTATGAGTTGGCGCGGCATGAAAGGCGGCATTGAAGCGGCTAAAATGGGCCACGAAGTAGTAATGAGCCCCACCACCTTTGCTTATATCGATTACATGCAGGGCGATCCGATTATAGAACCCCGGGTATATGCCACTTTGCGCCTGAACAAAGCTTACCAGTTTGAACCCCTGCCGGACAGCGTTGATGCCAAATACATTAAAGGCGGCCAGGCCAATTTATGGACCGAACAGGTTTACAACATGCGCCATGCCCAGTACATGACTTGGCCCCGGGGCTTTGCCATTGCGGAATCGCTTTGGTCGCCGAAGGCCAAGAAAAACTGGAATAACTTTTTCCCGCGCGTAGAGCAACACTTTGCCCGCTTTAAAGTAGCCGAGAAGAACTTTGCGCCCAGCGTATACGATCCTATTTTTAAAGTGAGCCAGACCGCCGATAACCAACTAAAAGTAGAATTAAGCACCGAAATAACCGGGTTGGATATTAAGTATTCGTTCGATAATACTTTCCCAGACCAGTTCTATCCTGATTATAAGCAGGCTTTAACAGTGCCTAAAGATGCAGCTAACCTAAGGGTTATAACGTACCGGGGTAAACAACCCGTAGGGCGCATGCTTACCGTGCCCATCATTGATTTACAAAAAAGAATCCCGAAAAAGTAAGTTTAAATAGAAATATAAAAACAAAAAGCCATTCCGATCCGAATGGCTTTTTGTTTATAATCATTCCGGAGCATATACCGGCCTCTAAGTAAACCGGCCCCAGTACCAGGACATTAGACTCCAGACCTTTATAATTGTAAATTACTGACTTATATTTAGTGGCCAACTATAACCAAATTATTTAAGGTAGGTTTGATTTTGTCCTTTTACTTAATTTAATCATGTTTCTTTGTAAGACAGATCAGGATAATTTAAATGAATAAAAGCAGAAGAAAATATTTAATCGGGCTGGTGGTAGCCTTATTTATAATCTGGTTTATTGCCGATGCCGTTAATGAACCGGGTGTACAGGATTTGCCAGGAAAGTTTGAGGAAGCTGCATTTTACCGGAACGAAAACAATACCGGCCCTATTGTACGGATTTATGCCGTGAGCCTTACCGACACGCTTTGGCAGGCAATGGAGCAATACGGAAATTTTATGCCGCATACCAAGTACGGCAACACCAGGGTTTACTTCTTCTTACAGGGGCAGCCAATACCAGAAGAAGTTTATCCGGGAGAAGAAAACTTCCCGGCGGAGTTGCAGAAGTACTGCCTGGCCCGCTTCGAAAAAGACGCCATGGGCAATGTTTCGTTTCGGAAGTACCCGTTTTTATAGCGGATAATTGGGGTTAGATGAAAATAAACCTTTTAAAAGCAGTGGTTTATCTGGTGTAGAATCGATTCGCTACTTCGTGGTTAATCATTTTTGCTTACCGATAAATTGCGGACAAAATACAGATAAAATGGAATACCGGTAAGCATTAGTACCACGCCAAAAACAGCTTCCCGCGGACGGGCAAAAACGGTATTCACTACTAGAAAGGCACAAAACAAAATCATAAAGGCCGGCACCACCGGGTAACCCCAAACTTTGTAAGGGCGGTAGGCATTGGGCATGGTGCGTCTTAAAATAAAAACGCCCAGCGTAGTAGCCCCATAAAATATAAAAACAGCAAAAATAATCATATCGGTTAATTGATCGAAGCTACCCGAAAGTACCAATAAACAAGCCCAGATGCACTGGAACCACAAAGAATTAGCCGGCGCCTGGTGCTGATTTAAATGAGCGGCTTTCGAAAAGAATAACCCTTCGCGGGCCATAGCAAAATATGTGCGGCAACTAGCCAGAATAGTAGCATTGGTACAGCCCAACGTGGTAAGTAATATTAAAACCGAAATAAATAAAACCCCTTTTTCTCCCCAGAAACTCCGGACAGCTTCAATAGCGGCAATTTTATTTCCGGCCGTATGGATTTGCTCCAGCGCCGGTACCGGTAAAAGTGAAAGGTATGTTGCATTTACAAGCAAATATAAACCGATAACGGTAAGTACCCCGATGGCAATGCCTCTGGGAATAGTACGGTTGGGTTCTTTTATTTCGCCGCCCACAAAACCAATGGCAGCCCAACCCTGGTAGGCCCAAAAAGCCGATAGCAAAGCCGTAAAAATAGCACTTATCGTTATGGGGTTGGTAGCCGGAGTAGCTAGCGTTATATTTCGGAGGCCGGCACCCGAACTGGAGCCTAATCCGAAGAAGATAATGATAAAAATACCAATGAAAACCAGCACCAGGATACCGGTGCTTACGCCGGTGCCCGCCCGTATGCCTTTCGTATTAAGCCAGGTAAGCAGCAAGATTAAAATAATAGCTGTTAGCTTTACCTGGAAATCAACAAAGGGATAAAAAACTCCCCCGATATTAAAATCGGCGTAGGCCGCGAGCAAAGGTGGCAAGGAACCAACGCTATTTAGAGATTGCGCAAATACGTAGGCCAGCGACGAGATGGCTGCCGTTTGGATAACCGTAAACTGTGACCAGCCATACAAGTAAGCGAAGAAACGGTTATAAATTTTTTTGTAATAAGCATATTCGCCGCCCGTATCGGCAAGTAGCCCGGCTACTTCGGCATTGCTTAAAGCGCCAAACAAGGTAATAACACCGCCTAAAATCCAGCAGATAAGTACCCAACCCGACGAATGTAACTCGGCGGTCATAGGGGCCACTTTTTTGTAAACGCCCGAGCCAATTATATTACCGATAACCATGACAATAACCAGGCGCAACCCCAGCGACCGGTTAAGTTGATTTGATGTAGTCATAAGTTTGTTTGAAATTATTAGGGTCTAAGCTACCAAAGATTAAGCACAAACCCCAATGCTCATTTTCAAACTGCTTATGCCAAATCTGATAGTGACAGGTTCTCCTGGTATTTTACTTGTTATCTGCTTATGGTATAAAAATTATGGTATATAAAGAAAATGTCGAAGCAGTTGTATTAACCACTTCGACATTTGATAAGATTGCCGATAATTATGTTTGGCTACTGCCTGACGGGTAGTAGTAATTAAGAGCTAACCGCAAATTGCAGTTATTACCGGTTCGCGCGCGACGGCAGGTAGATCTGGAAGGCCAGGCCCAATGATAAACCAGTCATACCTGAGTTTCCAACGTTTACATCTGCATGACTACGGGTTAAGTCCAGGGTTCCTTCTAAAGCTACATTTCTGGCTACAAAATGCGCGTAGCCGGCACTCACGCCATAAAGCGCCGACAAAGCAGAATCGTCGTCGCTGTCTTCCAAAGAACTACCGGAAAAACCCACCCGGGCTTCCCCAAACCAACGGTGCGTAGGAGCAGCACCTTCCGGGAAATAGTACCGGACAAAAGGCGCTAAACCATAGTTAAATGACTGTCCGTCATCATAAAGTTGCAGACCTAAGTTTACTTCGGCTCCAATTGCCGCATTATCGCTGATAAAATAACCGGCCCGCGGATTGATATCTAAAGTAAAAGTATTAGACTTAAAGTTCTGCCCGATAGAACCAACTTTGGCACCTACCAGCCAGTTTCCTCTTTGTACCGCTGTGTTTGCTACTGCCTCTGTGGTTTGCGGCGGGGTAGGTAGCGTTTGCGCAGATAATTGAAAACCTGCCGTCAGAATAAATAATAAAGTGAATAGCTTCTTCATAGTTTTAAGATTTAGTTTGATTATAATACTCTAAATAACGTTTTGAGAGGCATTTTGTTTATAATTTAAAGGAGAGGCGCATTCAATACCATATAAATACTGGTTGTAAATTCGACTAATTTCAAACGGGCCAGGCAATTAGGAAAGGGCCTTTATTCTTATGATAATAAATAATTTTTTGGCTTAAATTATTAGCATTAAATAAGCAGTGCTATAGGAGAAATAATTACCCCGGTAACTTACCGGTAATAAGCTTTCGTAAGCTTGCAAAAAGGTTAAATGGCTCTGGTAAACGTTGATTTTTTAACGGAAATATAGTTTTGTGCCCTTTTATGTAAGCTAATACCAAATCGCATAAACCATATACCATAGATTAAACCCGACAGGTTTAGAAACTTGCCGGGTTTGCTCAACACGTTATTTAAGCTGCAGTTTCTATGGAATACAGTAAATAATAGATGGTATAAATTATTGTGGGCAATGCGGAATTAATAGGAATAAGATTATATTGGGAACGACCTCTAATAACCCTAATTATACCAATATGAAGTGGGTTGTGCGCTTTTAGTAGCGGCGTGGCACTGCCACGCCGCTACTAAAAGCGATTACACATCGATGAAGCTTTATAAAGAATATGTCCGGGTGGTAACGGCCAAGTATGTAAAAACAAGGGTATCTTTTTAACCGGGAAAGAAACCGGTAACATTTATTTTTATTTAACTACTCTGGTTAGGAGAGTAGGGATGTTTAATTCTAAATGAGCGTATTGTATCACTGTATTTGATCCTATCCCCTTGAGGGGATTATAGGGGTGTTCATACCAGTTCTGATAAAATAAAAGGTAAATTCTCTTAGAATGAAACAGCCCTGCCCTGGTTAGGGAAGTAGGGTCGTTCAATTCTTCGAAAATCTTAATTTGATGGTGCGGGCACGCCTTGCCTGCGCCATTTTAAGAATTCATATAACCTATCAGCCCTGTCTTGTTTAGGGCAGCGGTTTAACCATAATATCTTTAAAATAAACCTTACTGTCCGGATCGTGGCCCTGCAAGGCAAAAGTACCGGAAGAAAGTACTTTGCCTTTGGCATCTGCCGGTCGCCATACGTTTTCCGGTTCGGTATATTCCACTACGGTCTTATCGTTAATTTTTACAGTAACGTTTTTGCCCTGTACAATTATATGCTCCGTAAACCATTCATTATCGGGTACATAAACTTCTTTTACGTCCTGATAAGTATATAAGCTACCGGTGCGGCGCCAGTCGGATTGCGAATTATTTACCTGTACTTCGTAACCCTGGGCAGGCCAGCCATTTTCCTGGAAAGCAGTATGAATGAATATACCGGAATTAGAGCCCGGCGTAGTCATGACCTGCGCTTTAAACTCAAAGTTTTTGAAGTTATGGTTCATTTCCGGCCCCTCATAAAACAGGTGCGCCCGGGGGCCATTTACCACGATCATGCCTTTTTCGACTTTAAAGGTTTGCGGGTTTTCATTAGCTCTCCAATTAGTTAACGACTTCCCATCAAACAGCGGAATCCAGCCATCAGCGCTGGTTACGGGCTTGGTGGTAGTACAGGCTATAATACCAAAAGCCAGCAGGCAATATAAGGTAAGCTTCTTCATGTACGATGTTTGATAACCTCACATGCTTTGCATCGTTTTACAAAAGGTATCCGGCGCAAAGACATGAACATAATTTTTAATGGACAGAAAGTATGCAATTAGTATAAAGTTACAAGTGCTTCTTGTGTTAATAAGCCTCCGCAATATACCGGTTGCAATTCAAGATTTACTCATCACCGGTTAAGCCGTATTGTTTTAATACGTCGGCCGGTACGCCATCCCATTGGTTGGGTTTATTACCCATATAGCCAATATCGGCAACTCCTTCTTTGCTGGAGAAATAACCCGCAGCGGTTAAGTTGCGCATCGTGTTAAAAAAAGCCACGCCCTGCGACATTTCCGGTTTTGCTAATTCGGGATAAGCAATTTGGTCTACCAAGGTTATTTGCTGGGCCCAGGTGCATTTTACAAAAGGCTGCCCGAATAATTTTATGCTTTTGTTGTTGAGCCACTGCAAGCCGCCGCGCATGGCCGTTTGTCCGCTCGGCTGATCTTTCATCATAAACTCAATAAAAGCCGGTACGCCCACTTCCGAAGCACTTTTAGATCGGTCATCGGCCGGAATAATAATATCGGCCAGCACCGTTACGGTGAGTAATTCCTGCGGGGTAAAGAATTTTTCGGCTTTTAATTTAGCATCGCGGGCGGCTTCAAAATCCTGGCGTCCGTTAACTGGTTTGGTTGGTGCTTCCGGTACGGGCACGGCAATTTGCTCCGCAGCCACTACTTGCGGATTCAATCCTACCAAGCCCAGGGAGCTAAGCGATATTAATTTTAAAGTTTCTCTGCGTTTCATAAGTTTATATTTTTATATACTCAGTTAGAATTATTTTCAAAGCGTCATTCTGTCTAAAAAAGGGTGTTTATAATGTAAGCAACCACATAAAATTAGCTTTACAACCAGTTAACCAGTCATTTAGATTAATTCTTAAATTATATAATTAGAAACATAAAAGAGATTTAGTCTTGATACTTAAGTCTTGATACTAGTGTCCTATTACTTAAATATTATTCTGTTTTACCTGCTCAATAATATATTCCGATGTCCGCATCGAACAAGCCAGGATGGTCCAGGTAACGTTTTTATCGCCTTGTGAGGGGAAAGCCCCCGCATCTACCACAAACAGGTTTTTTACATCGTGGGCTTGCTGGTAACCATTAAGAGCGGAAGTTTTAGGATCATTGCCCATGCGCACCGTGCCTACCTCATGAATAATTTTACCGGGCGCTTCCAGGCCGTAACTATTTTCCGGGCCGGGTTTTTTACCCAGGGCAATGCCCCCCATGCTGTGAATAATCTCTTCAAAAGTATCCTGCATATGCTTGGCCTGTTTTACTTCGTAATCCGACCATTTATAATGGAAGCGCAGCACCGGGATACCGTATTTATCGACGGTGTTAGGGTCTATTTCGCAGTAATTACTTTCTAAGGGTACTGGCTCACCACGGCCGGCCATACCTACATAAGCCCCGTAAAAGCGGCGGTAATCATCTTTTAGACTGGCGCCGTACCCGCCCGCTGGTTTCATTTTACCGTCCCGGGCCGGTATAATACCATTCAGGTCTTCGATGCCTGAACCAAAGCCATAGGCCGGCATACCCATGCCGCCCCAGTATTCTATGTGGTAACCCCGCGGAAAATCGAGGTTTTTATTGTCCAGCCACCAAGGCGTGAACACGTGCATACCGCCCACGCCGTCTTCGTTGTACCGCTTGCGGTCCATAAGGGCCGGCACAAAGCCACCCCGCGAAGCGCCCGTAGAATCGTTTAAATATTTACCAATGACGCCGCTGGAATTTGCCAAGCCCTGCGGGAAGCGGCTGGATTTGGAATTGAGCAGCAACCGTGCCGATTCGCAGGCACTGGCCGCCAACACCACAACCTTAGCCTGAACCGAAACCTCCTGCAAATCTATTTTATTTACATAAGACACACCCGTTGCTTTGCCTGTTTTCTCATCCGTGAGTACTTCCCGCACCATAGCATTGTTAATTAAAGTTACCTTACCGGTTTTCAGGGCGGGGTTTACCAGAACCGAAGAAGCCGAAAAATCGGCGTAAACCATACAGCCGCGGCTACACTGGGAGCAGTAAAAGCACGAACCCCGGTCTTTATTAATGGGCTTGGTTAAAATAGAAAGACGGGACGGAATAACCGGAATGCCAATGCCTTTGGCCGCTTTTTTTAGCATTAATTCGTGTAAACGCGGTTTAGGCGGGGGCAGAAAAATACCATCCGGCTCATTGGGCAAGTTTTCTTTCGATCCGAAAACGCCTATTAACTTATCTACTTCGTCGTAGTAAGGAGCAATATCATCGTAGCCAATCGGCCAGTCTTCGCCCACGCCCGTTAAGGTTTTCCGTTTAAAATCATTCGGCGCAAACCGCAACGAAATCCGTCCCCAGTGGTTGGTGCGGCCACCCAGCATCCGCGACCGAAACCAGTGAAATTCGGTGCCCGGATCTACGGTGTAAGGTTCGCCGTCAATTTGCCAGCCGCCCCAGGCCGCATCAAAATCGCCGAAAGCCCGGGTAGTACCCGCTCCCCGGCGGGGCGATTCATAGGACCATTTTAGCTGGTTGATGTATTTAGGATCGGCCGGGTCCCAAAAACCGCCGGCTTCCAGTAATAAAACATTTGCACCGGCTTTAGACAGCATATAGGCGGCCATACCGCCTCCGGCGCCGGAACCCACGATTACAACATCGTATACTTTAGCGGTTTTTTTAACTTGGAAAGCATCCATATTTTATTAGTTATTTGTCGGCAGTACGAAGCTATTATTTCTGATTCTTTTATTTCCTGACTTAGATAGTAAAGCCTGGCTATTTCAATGCTTATAATAGATCAATAATAAGGGCTAAACCTTTCTGAATACATGGCTAATGGGTAAGTTTTCGACTTTTTGTAGCAGTAACTTACCGGCTTAATCAGCAATATATGCCTACCCGCATAAAAAAGGTGCAAACTGCTTTTTATTTGATTATATTGTGTAAATAGATAAAAATTACCGCGTACAGAATTGGTAAAAGCTCTTTATGCCCAATCAATTTTTAAATTTAGTAAATAGTCTAAATAAAGCAAGCATTAAAAAAGGCTTCTATTTGCTTTTATACATATTGAAGTGGCTTTGGATAGATAATTTTGCACGTGCAAACAGGAAGAACTATTCGGTATTTTTTAGTGATTTGTAGTTTATATTTAAGTAACTTATCAGTTCGGCAAAAAAGCGGTTTAGCAATAACTGCCGCCTCGAGAGACATTGTTTTTAGTAGTTGCGTGATAAAATTAAGCTGATTTGCAATAATTGTAAATAGAAAGTTCGCTTATCTGGATTTTCCAGATTTTGTCTGGTCAGTGGTTTTATACGGGATAAGCATTTTCAGGACAGTACAACTGGCAGAACAGGTTGAAGTTAAGCTGATACATACAAACTATAATTTACAGACAGGTGAACCGGGAGAAATTATTTAAAGAGGCAATGCAGGTCTTCTATAAAGAAGGCGTGCGGAACATTACCGAACAAAAAATTATAGAACAGTTTAACTTAACAGAAGAAGCATTTTTAGAACATTTCCGGAATAAAGAAGACTTTCTGCGGCAGGCCGTCGATTTTGACCTGGAAGAAAAGAAAAAAGAAGATGCCGATATTCATCAAGCTGCCGGTAACCTGATAGAAGAAATAATTCTGCTCTTCCGGCATTATACCAAACAGCTCTTTAATATCAATGCCAGCTATTTTGTGCAAATTCAGCATTCCTATCCGCAGATTTGGCGCACCTATACCCGGCACACCCAAATGCACGGGTATTACCAATTTTACGACCTCATCAATTTAGGCATTCAGCAGGGGCTTTTTCAGCGGAGCATTAATCTGGAAATTGTAACCAAAGCCATGATTGAGCAAATAAATGTAATGCACAATACCCATCTTTTCCCAAAACACCGGTACAACATGGGCGAGGTATTCCGGAGTATATTTTTGTATTACTTAAAGGGCATCTGTACCGAAAAGGGCAGCCATTTAGCAGACCAGGTATTTGCTAATTTAGTTTTTGAAGAGTAAAAGACTATTATCATTACCCTGGTTTTTATATTTTCCCTAAAATATTTATATCTTTGTTCTAAATAATTTTATAATAATAGCGGCATGGTGTATCCTTTAGGTATTTCTACATAGAAGGTAGAAGTGGATTTAAAGGAAAAAATAAATGCGTGCCTTTGGTTTAGAAAGTATAATATGTCATTGCGCGAAACGGTACTACAGGAAGCATTAAATATCTTTAAAAAAAATGGCTTAGAAAATATTACGGAGGCCGGCATGATGCAAAGATTAAGTATTTCGCAGGCTACCTTCCGGGAAATATTTACGGATATGAATGACATGGTTGTCCAGGTGATGGCTTATGATGCCGAATTGCAGGTGGAAGAACACCGGCGGTTACTGACAAATTCGGCTAGTGCCGTAGATGATATACTGATTTTACTTAAGAATGGGATTGATAATTTAAAGAAAACCAATCCGGTTTTATTTACCCAATTGCAGCAGGATTATCCGAAAGCCTGGGCAAACAGTTTGGAGCATGTAAATTCGTATTCCTATCCCAAAGTACATAGTATTCTGAACAAAGGTGTGCTGGAAGGTAATTTCAGGCAGGATGTAAACCTGGTGTTGGTCTCTAAAATTATATTCGAACAATTATACATGATGCTGAATCCGCTGGTATTTCCGCCGGACCGTTATAACCTGGCTGAGGTTTTCCGGAGCATCTACTTGTATTATATCCGGGGTATTTGTACTAATAACGGCGCCAAATTAGCCGAAGATTTTTTTTCCCGGAACCAGCTATAATCAAACAGTGCCGGGCTGATTTTAGTAGCATATAGGTTAAAAAAAAGGTTGACTTAACCTAGTCAACCTTTTTTGTTTCTTCTTTTATCTCTGCTGAAATTAAGAAATAGAGATCCGCACTTTTTGGGTAAACTCCCTCAGGGCGGTCTTAAAATCTGTATTGTGGTCCTGCATGTGATTCAAAATCCAGATGGCGCCGAAAACGTGCGTTAATTGTTCGCCTTCATCGGCTCCTTCTATTTCGAAATCCGGTTGCTTTTCATCAATCAATAATTCTTCGGCTTCCCGCAACGACTCGATGGTTTGCGTTTCTACCAGTTTTTTTATGGCCGGTACTTTCATAAGGCTAGTTTAATTTAGATAATAAACTGGTTACAGCTTCTTCTTTGCTGGCCGCTACAGTATCTACCAAATTCCCGTTTTTAAAAACGGCAAAGAAAGGCAGGTTGGTTACGCCGGCTGCTTTACGCGCTTCCGGGCTCTGCTCGGCGTTTACGTCCAGAAAAGTAACATCTTTAAACTGCTCATTATCGGCCATTCTTTTAAACTTAGGCGAAAATAAACGGCAGTTGCCGCACCAGTCGGCGTAATATTTAACAATAACTTTCTCGTTAGCGGAAAGAATATCTTGGAAATCAGTATCGGTAGCTTGTACTACAGGCATAGTTTTAAAAATTTAAAGTACAGAATAAAAATTCCGGCAAATTTAAGGTTTTTTCCGAACAGATTGGTTTATACGCAATATGAATGGGAAAGATAAGCCTTATACTTTTTGGCCTTTTGGTTTTTAGGAACGCTGGCGGGTTTTTTTCATGCCCCTCAGGGTAAGACTTTCCAGTATGCCCTTTCGTTTTATCGGAATATACCATGCGCCTAACAAATCGCCAGGGCGGTGCCCGGCCAGCGGAAAGGCCGGAAAATGTTGTTGCAGCAGTTGCTTACCGGCATCCGGCACGGCCGGTCCGTGGCAGGCAGAACAGGTTTCCTGGCTCAGGAAAATTGGTTTGGTATATAACACTTCCGTTTGGCTCAAAGCTGTAACCCGCGCTTCTTTGGTGCTGCCAACTTCCCGGTCCGGTTTTTTTCGTTGGGGATTGGCAGCATATTTATCGGCAAAAGTTTTTACTTCGGGGTATTTTTCCGGCGGATAATTTTGGAGGGCGGCCACTAAACCACCCTCCGCTAAACTTTTCTGCAGGCGAACATCCTGTAAGCTATCGGAAAATTGTGTCAAGCTGTCGCCCAGCCGCAAAGCTTCCGCTATTATCTGTTTCTCGGTAAAGCGTTTCACCGTCCGGCGCTCTACTTCTTCGGCAATGGCCCGCCCGTTCTCCAGCTTTTTGGGTTTACAGGCCACAATATTGATAAAGATCAGCAATCCCCATAAAAAAATATGAGAACAAAATTGGTTGCGTATCATACCATTCGCAGTTTAAAAGATATTCTAAATTGGAGTGTGAAGGTATAACGTACATCAGCCAATTCATAGCTTTAGATTTTAAATCCTTAAGAGGTAAACCTATGGTTGAAAGATAAATTAAGATTGATAGGGTACAGATGGTGATAAAGTCCGGTAACTGTTTTATAGCTAAATTTAACAAGGGAATATTATTAATTTCTTATATTTATATAATATTCAGCGCAAGTGTACAGAAAGGCACGGAAGTAAATTCAGTAACTAATATTACAAAAGGTATGAAAGTCTTATTTAAGCTTGTTTTGGGACTTACTTTATCATTATTATTTACGGCAGCGAAAGCTCAAACTAGTAATCTAAATGGCACCTGGCACGTTGCTACCGCTACTACTTCATTTAGTTTATTCTTAACCCAGATAGGCAAGACTTTATCTGGTTCGCATTGTTCCGTGCAGCAAAACGGAGGTAAGATAGATTGTGGCCTTGATGAAACCGATATATCTATTGCCGGTACTGTTAAAAATCCTGCCTTAATGACGGTAACATTTACAAGTTTTTTTGCAGGTATGAAGGGCACAGCAACCATTAAAAAGATTGATGCTAAAACCATTGAATGGGAAATAGTTGAAAAACCGCAAGGAGAATTTCATATTCCTTTAAAAGCTATTTTAACTAAAGAATAATATTATTCACCCCATCAGGATTGGCTACCCAATCTGGAAAGAAATGGTTCTAAGTAGAGCCGGACAGGCGCTATTTTAGGGAAAATGCCAGCAATAAAAGACACAGCAGCGCTCTTAAGTAAGCAGTTGTATTTGCAAGTCTAAAATCAAATAACTTGTCCTTAAAATTTTAACTTACCAGTTTTAGTCGAATGTTAAATATATCTTTAAGCGCTCGCCTGGCTGCATGATAGCCGCACATGCCATGCACACCACCGCCGGGAGGAGTAGAGGAAGAACAGATATACAGCCCTTTTTTAGAAGTGCGATAAGGCGAAAGCTTTAATGCTGGCCGGGTAAATAGCTGAGTAATATCGGCTACCCCGCCGTTAATATCGCCGCCAATATAGTTAGGGTTATAGTTTTCTATCTGCTGCGCATTCATGACGTGCCGGCCTAAGATCAGGTCCCGGAAGCCCGGGGCAAAGCGCTCTACCTGCTGCTCAATGGCGGTGCTCATATCGGCCGCGGAATTGTTGGGTACGTGACAGTAGGCCCAAGCGGTGTGTTTGCCGGCCGGGGCCCGCGAACCATCGAAGAGGCTTTGCTGGGCCAGCAGCACAAAAGGTTTTTCAGGATGTTTGCCGTCTACGGTTAGTTGTTCCGAAGCGGCTATTTCTTCCAGGGTGTTACCTAAATGTACGGTTCCGGCGGCCCGGCAATCGCTGTTTTTAAACGGAATGGGTGCATCCAGGGCCCAGTCTATTTTATAAACGCCC
>Ga0210040_10004676_pt1 | contig 17732 bp, 15 predicted proteins | sample CryGeyCG12114_NA_FD_185462 | JGI IMG/M metagenome (GOLD analysis project Ga0210040, IMG submission 185462) | Groundwater microbial communities from aquifer - Crystal Geyser CG19_WC_8/21/14_NA (SPAdes) (version 2) | ecosystem: Environmental > Aquatic > Deep subsurface > Groundwater | place: USA... | reverse complement strand
GTGACCAAAATGGTTTAATTTTGTAATTAAATGTTTCAATTTGAAATGTTAGGGTAATTTTTTGGTCATCTGATCAGTTTACTGGAATAACTTGTAGTAGTATTATTGTTGGCGCGAAAATCAAAATAATGTTGATTGATGATTCCATTTGCGATTGCCAGTTGGTGAACAGAGAAAGACTAGCTGATGAGACTACCGAAAAACGATAAAAACCCCTAATTATTATTACTGGTTTTTTGTAATATTAATATAAATAATTCCTTATCACCCGGCTTCGTCGTAATACCCTCTTGCTGAGGTTTATTGATTCAAGGTATTTTATAAATACGGTCTCCGTATCTGTCAGCTCGTCGATTTAGTAGAGATATGAATAGGCTAACATGAAATTGGTACACTTAATTATCATCGTGAGCAAACCAATCTGACAACCAAAGATGATCAAAATCAAATGTAATTCGTGTGTTTTAAATGTCCATCGTACAAATACAATTTATATATACTCCTCACAGCGTACTTCATTACAGTCAGGATAGTCAGGAATGAAAATCTGAGGTAGCCATGCATAGATTGTATTTGAGTTGAGCTACTTTTTCCTGCACAAAATCAAGCATTGTATTTAATAATAGGAAATAGAAAATCTTGCAATTATTCCAGAAGATGCAATCCGCCAGGGTTATTTTTAGTTGATCTGATTAGATATGTGCAGAACCAGCTAAACGACGCATTTTTACAGACTGCTATTAAATGTCTGAAGTATAGATCATTTGAAGTTTTAGACCGTAATAATAGTCTACAAAATTTTCATTCTCCGAATCTGAGACTTGAGCATGCTCATCCACTTATTGCTCCTTTTCAATAGATGTTCAGTTTCTCTCCAGTATCAGAAGAGTGTCGCAAAAAAGGAACGATTTAAGTGGTACAATTCTGGGCACATTTTACAAAGTTTATAGGTTGATACAATTTTCAGTAATTTAAATTGGGGACAAAGTAGCTTAAAAATAAAAATTCTTGAAAAGACAAATAATATTATGGTGGAATACGTTACTTAGTTAGTTACTAAGAATATCTAAGCCAGTCAGAATCTGTCACACTTACTAACTATAGTAGTGTGTCAAAATATTCACACATATTATTCGCTCAAGAAGACAAGACTGGAAGTTTTCAGCTTTTTTCATTCCCACAATGTGTGGTGTGCAAGAAAATGAAGTTCACTCAAGGAAAGGCTGTTGAGATTCAGCATTACGTGTACTCTTGTACTATATTAATGGAGTGGAGACTGCCAACTTGTAAAGTAACTCTTCAACCAGCCACTCAATTTCCCCATCACCACTCAAAATGAAATGAGATGAGACAACTGCTTACCTATGCAGAAATATGCAAAACTCTTTGAGTCTTTTATTTTTAACCTACACAGTGCACTATATATCATGTTTGAGAAGCCCATTTCTTTCCCATTCAATAAATTTAACATGATCAGCTTCACTTTGGCATACTGTTTTTGATGTATTGGTTAGGTGGCATTGTTGCTTTATGTGTAGGTGGTTTTAGGAATTCAATATAGTAAAAAATAGTTTTATTTACACACATAACATAGTGCTTGCAGCAGTAGATAGATAGCAAGATAGATTCGAATTTTTTCATATTTAGTTGTCACCCACTCAGATATAATTGATTGTAAAGATCCCCTAAACACAGACGAATGTTTTTTCGACAAATGTAGGAGCTTACATTTTCTTGAAGAAGTCAACGTCTTATTCTAGGAACTAACTTGACGCATACACGTTGCTAGTCATTAGTTAGTTGTGAAGCTTTATATCTGTGAGCTATAAACTTTACAAGTATTATTTCCTTTGTTCTCTAAACTCACACTTGTATGCCTTCGGAGTTGGTAAGGATGTCAATAATTGTGCTTAGTAACTGGTAACTAACTATGTTGAGCTTCTATACTATAGACTCTGAAACTAGCGGAATACATACATACGTATGCTCCCACACACATTTACAGTTGGACTGGATTTGTGCAAAACAATCTAATCTCGTTTCCTTTCTTCTGCTACTACTGATTGATAGTCATCATGGGAGCTATTGTGTGACACTCGAGTCCAATAATAATGAAGATAATAATACAGCAATTTTCTATATACTTGCAGTTAGTAAACACCTTTGTGAGTGCCAATAATTGTCTGTTCCTGGTTTTCACAAGTATTATTTCGCAAAGAATTCATTCCTTTTTATATGAATCATATTTGCAAATTCTGTCGGTAGTTAACCTTATAGTCAATCAATGATGTGGAGTATTACGATCAACACTTTTAGCATAGCCAGTCAAGACATATATCATATGATGTTGAAAACCATTCCAAGTGCTCGGAACATTATGTCTGAATGCACGGTTTGGAATCAATTGACTTTGAAAGCACCTTGGACAATGTGTCACCATAATTCTTTACAACCATACTTTATATTAGGTAAAGTTGACTGATGAAGTTATGCAAGATATGAAGTTCATATAGCTGGGTGCAAGTAGTTAGTTTAGTTAGTTCGTTAGTTGATCCAGAAAAGCACAAATACTGCGGTAGCAGCAATTAAGAACGGCACGGCTTCAATTGATTTGTGCTGAGAACACAAAGTTTGCATAAAGGAAAGCACCAACTGGCCTTCTGTATTTTCCAAGTATCTAAAAGTGGACTCGAGAAGAACTGCCAGTATTGTGTATAATGAATTGAAGACTAGCTGTTTGGTTGGAACTAACTCACAGCAGTGAGAGGTGAAGAGAAGGAGAGTCTGTCTCTGAGAGGAATACGAAATCAATCTTAAGTGCCAGGGAAAATGAATGGAAGTGAATTGAGCTCACGATGACTAAATTGTTCTGTTATCACCACGCTGGGTGTATAGGCTTCACTGTGAGACATAAGGTGGGACTCCACTTATCATTCAAGTGCTGGAGTTTTGAGCAGCAGGAATATTGTTAGGTGGAAAGACAAGTGTTAGAAATGGTTCATGTTTTGGTTAATAACTTTTGTGAGAAAGTGTCAGTATGCTTCTCAAAGCTGCCTCCACTTGAGTACATGCATAAGGCAAGGGGGAACAAACACATTTTCCATTTGGGTGCCAAATTACTTGTTTGGGCCTGTACACGGGAAATCTGTATGCATATAAGAACACAAAGTTTCATTGTGATAGTTAGTTTCGCTGATAGGTGACAAAAATGATTTTTCTAGTATCTGACTCGATCAATACGACTTTTTAGAGTAAAAGTCATGATTTGTTGAGGATGACGATGAAGTCTATCGTATAGTGAATTTTGTTTAAAATATGATAGATATATGTGTAGCATTATGGTGTCTTGTACGAGTAGATAACACAGGCCACTCACAGACGTGCATGGCATTATACCTTGTAAATAAAAATGAACATATACTGTTGTATTAAAATTGAAGGGAGGGAATCATTAATAATGCTTGCGAGCATGAATTTCTTGATGCGTGAGCAACCACTTCCACTTGATCCTAGCTGCAATGCAAATCCAAAATTAGGGAAACCTTATTATTCAGCGTGAAACTAGATACTTATGACAGTAGAAGGCCATAGCTGCTTCTGTACGCATACAAAAATGAGATTTTTGTCATGCACTGTTCGATACCCTTATAGTATATTAGATTTTGCACCAATGAGATTTTTTTGCAGTTAGTGTCAGAGTTAAAATTTTTATATAGCTATATCACAACTCACGATCAAGGAAATTAATAATTTTCTGAATAATTGAGTTGTCTTGAATGTTTTTTTTTTATAATTTCCACAGGTATAGAAGCAGATGGTTTTACTTTCAGTCGAGCGGAATCCAGAACCAGGATAGTAGTGACAAAAACAGTTTTTTTTCGTGTAGTACGATCCCAGTATGTGTTCTTTCTCATGCCCATGAATGAAAGTAATAAAAAAGGAGCGTAATAATGGAGTGCATTAGAGAAGTAATAATTTTCCATTTGCTTGTGATAAAAGCGATCAAACTCAACTTCTTGTGGTGACACAGCTCATACCGGCAATAGTGGCAAACCGCTGACAAAAATGTTCATGTTTTCAAAACACTGCTACAACTGTTAAGAAAAAGTTTAGTGAGCTTTCTCTTCCAAAAAACACGAGTCTCAACTGCACTAAAAGACTCCTACCATTGATGAAATAACTCATACAATATGCAACGAGTTCCCAACCTGTAAAATGAAGTGACAATCGGAAGTAAAATCAAGCGTGCAGTGCATAGTTTGTAGACTACACGGAGTTTTCACATATTCTTTTCCTTCACGTGACGTATAGCAAATTTGGCTTCATCGAATTCAATGAGTGCTATTTCTTGATACGGGATCGTCTCCTTTACAACTCTACATGGGGAATAAACTGAGCTGTAATTGTGGTCCATTGAGTAGAAAACCTTACCGTTATGAAGATACGCCTTGGAGTGCCGGCTCAAGTGGTAGAAGTTTCAGCAAACGTGATGGACACTTGCTGCGACTTTGGGCTGAAGTTTTTCATGTTTCTACTGCTGGCGGTGGAACTGTCAAATGGCAACAAGTGTCTGAGGATCTTGTCCCTGTCAACATTACTTGTGTTCAGGTACAAAAAGAGGTACTTTAAATCAGTTAAAACTTCTTTGCAATATACGTACTGTTCACTTGCACTTGAAAGTGCAAACAAAACTGAATGCTGGAACTTGTTTGTATTTAGGACTCTCCAGAAGTCGTATTCCATATTACAGCATACAATTCCCAAGTGGATAAAATCCTTGATGTGCGTCTTGTTCAGCCGGGTAAGAAATACGATAATTGGTGTACTTTAGATTGGAAAGATTTCAACATAACAATAATTGATTACTCTGTCGTACCTTAGGAACAAGAATTGGGCAGGCATCAGAGTGCTTTGTGTACTGGAAAGATCCTGTGACAAATGATACCTGGGGCTTAAACTTCACGTCTCCAATAGATGCCAAACAATTCAGGGAATGTTGTGTAAGTATTCAACCCGAATTCATAGGATTTTAATCCATACTGATTTTATTCAAAGAATTATTTCGTTATCATATGTATGTAGTCTCCTGCCTTCAAGTTTTCAAGGAAAGCCAGTTCATCTTACTCCTTGAAATTGGACAACAACACTCGGTATGGTTCTGGACGGGGAGGCACGATGTCAACAAATGTTAGCAGAGGAGGCAGTGGACGGTTGCAAGCGGCTGCTAATCAAGGACGAAGACGGCCATTGTCAACGCCAACGTCTCCATCCAAATCCCGTGAACCACAATGTACTTGCATGACTGCTGAACAATATGCCCGTCTTAGAGCTATGGATCCCCGTTTTAGAGGTACGCCTTAAGTCAACAAAAACTAAAAAATTACAGAGAGAAGGAATTCACTCCGTACGTGACGTCATTTGATATAAGAAGTTTGTGATAAGTGTGAGCGGCATGGCAAACACACAAACCATATGTAAAAGTCTAACAAAATGTGTTTATCACGCTTTGAGTTGATTAATAATTCCGTCGGACGTTCTGAAAAACTAGCCTATTTGCTGAAACAAAGAACCATTTATTGAAGTGTTATGTAATTGTGTCTAATTCTTTGCAGCTGCATCAACACTGCCTCGTTCGCTTGCAAACCAACAACCTCGTTCAGAAGCAACTACAAGTACAAGAGATCGTGGCGCAGATGGCTATTCGTCTATTCGTCGTGGCGGGGAAACGAAGGTAAATTTAAAAACCCGAATATGGCGATTTGCTATTGAAAGCCATTCTTTCTTATTTAGTCATCCAGTTATTTAGTGGCATTCCTTTCACAATTTACTCTTGAAATGTTGTGAAGATTACGAATGGGATTCCAAAAATGGTCTTTTAGTTAGTTCCATTAATATAGTAATTTTATTTCTATTTATCACAATGCGAATCTTTCTACAGATAATAATTCATTTCAAATTGTTGTTTTTTAGACAACAGGTACCATGTCTGAGCCAGAAGATCACGAGAAAGAGAGAGGCCGTGGAAGATCAGCAACGAAAGGTTTAAATCGTGAAATGGTGGCTTCAAAGTCGGTTGACTACTCTGATAATGAGCTGGCGGCCCGGGAATCTACTATGGAAAAACGAAAGAATCGAAGTAAAAGTACAGATGATGTGACTGATAAAGTTGTTGCTACTGCTAGTGGAACAGCTACAGCTAGCTCTGGAGCCACTGGTGGTGGTACTCATCATCATCATCATGTATCCATGCAGACTACAGGAATGCAAAGTCAAGGGACTTCAACAACTCGAAGAATGATGGCTGGTGGGCAACATTCCATGGATTTTCACCATCCTTCCCAACATCAACATCATGCTTTAGACCCGTAAGTTTATAGTCGGAAATTGACAAGCTTGCCTACCTGCAAACTTTAGGAAGGGAGTCAGTTATCACTCTACACTATGACTATGATGTAGTTGGTTATGTGACTTAAGGTTTCGAGTTAGGGAAGCTAATTAGGACGTAGTATTAGTATATCACTAATGATATGCTAGAGAAATTAAAATATTGTTACGGGCTAACTATCTAGGGATTAGCCAAGTAATTACGATCTAATTATATTATGTGATAACTTTTGACTTTTAGTTTTGCGATTTTTTAATCATAGTTTTTGTATTATCATGTTCGTCGTATTAGTTTACTTTTTCCATGAATTCTTTTTGAAATTCAGCACTATATTTATTCAGTAAACAAAAGTTATGGTGATTGGAAGGGAATACTTGCTAAATGTGTACAGTACAAAGTTGTTTGGTTAAATAAGAAGTTTTTTGTTTAAAGAATTTTAAAGTTGATCGGAGAGTGTTACACCAATTATTTGTATCCTTATTTTAGACGGCGAACAAGAACATTGCAACCAAGATCAACTAAGGGAACGAATACAACTCCTACGGGTGATAACGTCATGGATAGTCATACTTTAAAGCGGCTATTAAAACCGATTCCAACAACCGGCTCTGTGGCGACATCTCCTGAAATGTCGAGGAGAGTGTATTACCATGATGGGTACATTTCAGAACCAGAGATTAGGCAAGTTCAGCAAGGAAGGAGAGCTACAGACACTCTTCGAAGAGCTCAAGAAAAGAGTATGGCAGAATTTCATTTTTAATGCAATCATGTTTATTATTGTTATAATAATTAAGTGAATTCTTTTGTTCTTTATGGATTTGTCTTAATGCCGATCAATTATGGTTTTAGGTCGTGGAGTTGGGACTCAAACATCGACCAGTAAGATTAAAGGAAGTGGTGCATATTTCGATCATCATGGAATGCAACAACCACCCATGTTTGATCACGCATATTATGCAACTACACCTCCAAGCTCAAGCCCTGAAGAAGGTGACGATATTAATCGCTTGAAACCCAAAGGTGCTTAGCTCTATAAGATTCACTGATTTCATTATTATTTAAACTATAGGGAAAACAAGTCCTTCGCCAGGTTCACCCACTGCAAGACTTTTATTGGAATATGAACAACACTTACGAAACACATTGGCGAAAGGCATGGATGCAGAGAGCTATAGTCTTCACACATTTGAAGCAATCATTTCACAAAGCAACGAAAATTTATGTGAGCTTGTACACGGTTGTAAGATTTTGCACTAGATGGAGCTGGCATGCGATATTTTTTGCGCTTAGACGTCAAAAAGAAAAATTTACAATTACACTTCTTGAAATCTTGTATTTTTTTAACTGGTTTGTTTTGTAACCATAATGGAAAAACAGTGAGTATGCTGATCGCATGATTTCAAATTACTATTTCAGTGTCAGTCAAACATGGTATGAAAAAGTGTTGACAAAGTATTCCAAGAAAAGTAAAAGTTTTCGTAGACATGATGTGCATGTCACACATACATTATTGAAACTTTTGCATGACAAACGATGCTGGGAAAACATTCTCTATTCAATATGAAAAAAACATTGTATTTAGTATATACTTATTTCAATGTACTTTTTGCAGCTGTTCCTCCAAATTCAAGATCCACAACGCTTCCTCGACTCCCGAGCACCAATCGAGAAAATTTTAGGAACTCACATGAGGCATCTAGGGAGGCATCGCGTGAGTCAGACGGTCTTAGTGGCTATTACAGCGATTTTCGTGATCGTGGCTATCTTAGTGATCACAATACTACACGGTGAGTAAACAATCGAGAGTTCGCATGATCAATATGATTTTTAGTGGCTTTATATTTTGTTCAGTCCCGGCCGATTACTCAAATGTTTCTTTCATGCAACCACAACCCACTCAAGACGCTAATACATTACTATTTGTATTGTGAATCCCTTTAGTTTGTTTGAATCGATATACATACATACCTGCATAGGTGAAATAAAATGGGTATTTGCATAGTCGTATTTTTATCAAAATACAATCTTTGTTGGTTTAGAATAATGAAAATAATGCTTGTATGGTTCTGGTAAACTGAGTACGCTCTCTTCCACTAGATTGTAAGCAATTTTACATCTTTAAAAGCAAAAGCAAGTTAGTGAATACTTTCTTTAAATCTTCTTATTCACTTGAAAAAAGTTTCAGAACGTAACAAGCGAAACTCCATTTTTTGCGCAGATTCTATTCACTATTTTTTGTTTGTAGAGCTAGTGGATACTATGAAAGACCTGATGCTGCAATTAAATCGGGATACTTTTCGGATCGGGAGGGTCGAAGTGGCTACTTTTCAGATAGAGAAGGAACTCATCATAGATATGGATGCATTCGCCAACAAGCATCAATTGAGTCAACCGACTCGCGTTTGTGCTATTTAACGTCTTCCGAGGTGAGAAATGTTTGTATTTTTATTATCCTGCTCTTTGAATCTTACTCAGCATGCAGTGTAGCTATTTATAGCTGAAATAACAAGTAGAACGTTGCATTCAAACACACTGACAGTGACAATCATGAAATTTTATCGTGCTATCATAACTGCTTGAGCTAAAAAAAATTATCGGTAAAGGTCTGTATATTTGACCTAGTGTATAATAAAAAGCTGTGTCTATCGTTATGGTCCAAGAAAAACTACAAGCTATCAAGATATTTAACCAACCATTCATAAAGACTAAAGAATAATAATATGCGTTTCAAAGAAGTTTCTACTTTTGACTTCGAACCTAGGAACAATTGTAAGTAGGTCTCAAGAGAAAATTCATTTCTTCTATAGAATTTTTTTTCACATAAAAAAGATGAGCATTAGAAGGTGAAAGGGGAGAAAAAATGTAAAAGAAATGAAAGACTCAGGTGTAGGCTTGCCTTCATCGCTATTCTTAATCTCCACTTTTCCCACAAAGTCTTGTTCAATGTCTTCATTAGTATTTTCTCAGCCAAAGTAAGTGCGAGACTTTCCTTTATTTTTGCCATTTTTTAAGGAAACCGTTGTCTATAGCTTTTTCTTTTGAAGCCGCAACCGCAGCTATGATAAGATCTTTTACTTACGTTGGTTCCTACATAACTGATATATGCATAATGTACCTACCGTACAAGCTCGGTGAGTTTTATAACGCATCTTGACTGTTTTAAGTTTCATTATATTTAGCGGATCTTTGCCTTTAAAGTCTTGTTATATCCAATCCAGTATCATCTAATACTTAAAAATTCCACTCCTCAATTAAATTGCTTTAAGCAGTGCTCCGCACAAATATAGTGTTTGCCTGGCATAATATTGTGATATAAAGTGATGAACTGAATGCTTAAAAAGTTTTGTTCTAAATACTTGTCCGAGATCCGACTGAAATTGGAAACGCAAATTGGTATAAAAAATATATCACGCTGTGCCTCATCCTACTTACATTTTTATCCTTGCTATTTTTATATGAAGCTTGCTCTCACAATTGGATGGAGTAGTGAAGTATTCATATCATGCATGAGTTCCTCATGAAGTGAAATACTTGAGCTCTGTTTGATACTGGCTGACTGTGCCAACACCGCAAATGAATACAATCCAGTGGAAGGAACTAGTCTGAAAGAATTGCTTTCTGACTTCTCTATAAGTAAACATGCAGGAATTCGCACAATACGGATTCTATTTCTCATAACAGAGCCTCAATTTAAGGCATTGGTCTTGGTGGCGTCCTACAATTGGATTGAGAAATGCTTGAGATGTTTAGATAAAAGGAAGGATTTTTTCTTTGAAAACAACAAGAATAATATGAGGATGAGACTGAATGTGTTGATCGATTGAGGCTTGCGCTCTAAATCTTTGCTTGATTTTCATTTTGCTAGCTACATTACCAACCATTGCTAGAAAAAGTGGTGTGTGTGTGCTCCTTCTCAACTTTCCCAGCTAAGTTATCACATGAAGAAGATGCATTGTATAGCTTAGGTAAAAGAGGAAGATGATTATTTCAACTTGATAGGTTTCACAAGAGTCATGTCATGATGACATGTTTAGAATCCAATGTTTGCAACCAAGAAATTGTACCCGTTAGAAACATACGCCGAACCGAAAGAGATAAATATGCTGTCTAAACCAAAGAACTAAGTGGAAACAAAAATGTTTTTTCTGCTTAATAAAATGAAATAACATCTCTTGAATACAAATTATAGGAATGAATGAATGCTGCGTTCCATTAAACACTAGGACTATTGGAATGCACTATTGCGGACAAAAAAGATATGTATTCTTCTTTTCATTGTTTACGCACTGTTCCTGTGCTTATAAATCTTGAGGTTTACCGTCGAAATATCTTTTGTCATTCCTTAAAGCAGGAACCCTTATATTCCATCAAATTCAGACTTTAGATGCTTATTTCGGTATGCTTAATCATAAAATTACAATATGCATCAACTTAATTTTACATCCATGTAGCTATAGCTGACAATGTCACGGAGCTGGTGCATCAAGCTCACCAAAAGATACATATAGATTTTATTTTATAATCTTTTACACGAACGTGACTGGAATGTGTGATCCTATACCTGGCGTGTAAATCAATTTGTAACAATATCTTTCCACGATTTAGAGAACGTATCCTCGCACAATCCATTATCCAGTATTTATTCTTCCTTTTATCGACTATAAAAGCAGACAAGTGAAAAGCTGTGTAAGTTACCATTTCATTCATTCGTGACATTGTTGTGTGAACCGATTTCATCATCACCGGGAGAAAAGTAAATATGCAAAATAGAATTTTTCCTTTGACTGTTTACATTCTCGCTTGCCACTCGCTATACAGTGTAGTATAGTCAGGGAAACCATTATGTTAGAAGGATTCGGAGAGCTTTCTTTTCTATTTTCACTCATCGGCTTTGGTCGGAACTTGGATCGGATGCCAACTTACTAGGTTAACTAGTACTGGCTACATCCCCGTATTTTTCGTATACTGCTTATTTCCGCTTTCACTACTACAAGACTTGTCTCTTGTCTGCATATATATTTTACCCACTACTGTTGAAGCAGACCCATTTCTCTATTCTGTCTCAATAGTAATATGGTGTGTGTGTGTAGGTTTCTTCACTTTTCTAACCCGTTGTAGTGCTCAAACTACATTGGCAGTAGTAGTAAGTAGCAAGGTGAAAGTTTTGTACTTATGCCCGTCCCGTCCTACATAGCAGCATATATAGTTCTCATTTTCCTTAATTTTCTGTAGTCTTCTGTGGGAGTCTCCTACTTTCACCTCGAGCCTAGTTCGCTCTCTGGGTTTGGTGCAAATTTTTTTTGTCAATATGAAAGTAATGCATTTAAAATGCGTATTTTTGGGAACGTTGAAACTTTTCCTGTTTTGATTTTTTGAATGAAGATTGTATTTTTAGTCAAGGTTTCTATTCTATATTTATTTTTCCAAACATTAGTGCGTACATTTCATTACCAAGTGTAAAATCTAGATTCGTGTATAATATTGAACAGATCAGTCGTCAATCATACACACAACTTAATTCAACGGGGCGGAATGAATTTGATTGTGAAATAGTTTGACTGTGAGTTGTGAAACACTTGGCCTAATTAGTGCGCGTCTAACCTTTGTAGCGCCTACTCATTAGCAGATCCACGCACTACTTTTTCACTACTACCTAACAGCCTGAAAGTAGGCTACCAATCAAATTGTGAAGTGGAGGTCCGTGCAAACAAAATTAGTACGCAATACTACCCGTGTCCATCGACACCATCATCATCATCCACATTATTCCGCTATCAACCATCCACATCCTCATCTTCTGGCCTAGACGCGTCCGTCCATCAAGTTGTAGTTCCGAAACCTAAGAAGCCTTTAATTCCTGAAAAACCTATTTTAGAGCCCCCACGAAACCACAATTTTGATCACGATGTAGGTGTTACTCAATCTTACAGTGGTACTATTAGTAGTAGTTCCAAAACTAGCCATAGTACTACTAGAAGATCTTCCGTATTGTCTCCGAAAGCGTCTGGACCCAATTCACTACCAAATACTACTACACTCATACCAACCAATGAAGGAGGGGCAAGACTCACAAGACAACCAAGTAGGACTAGAGAACTACAATTGGACTCTATTAATGAGTTGTACACTTTTGTCGCCCAACTTCTGAGTTCCCGCGAAGGCCACTCAAGAGGAGTAGTCTTCCCATTTTCAGCAACGCTTCCAGGATCTCATCATCACCCGCCAGTTCCGCACTGCAGTCGATCGTCCAAACAGCAGCAGCAGCTACAACAACAACAATTGCTACTACAACAGCAGCAACAAAATCGAATTCGAACGCTCCCATCATCATCTCGAAATTTTTACCAACCTACGTACGCAGCAACTCAACAACCCAATAGTAGCTTCACTGCACCCAACACATTGTCCAAATCTACAAGTGCGCAACAACAACAACCTTCAAACTACAAAGGAGGAGCGCAACCTCAACAATACTACAGCGGAACTGGCGGGACTTTGTCATCATCATCTGGCATGGTCACATCGACTGGACGAAATAATAGTGGAGCAAACCCTTCTTCAGCATTTTACTCTGTGGCTAGTGGTAGCGGAGGATCTGAACCAAACCAGTATCAACAAAAAAGTCAACAGGCACAAATAATTTATCAGAATCCTAGTCAATTACAATTTGCTGCACCAACTTCTTCACAAAATACTGACAACTATGGCGTCAATTTGCGAAACCAAAGCAGCGCAACTAACTACTCATCGATTCAAAAATTTGCGCCAACTACTACTGCTGCTACTTCGGCAGCTGGGCCTACCAATCCTATTAGCTTCAGCTCTAATAACTATGGTGTTATGTACAACCAATCATCTGCTTCGCCCGGATATTATGGTGGCGCCAATACTGGTGCTAAAGTTGTTGCCAAACCGGCACATAATGTGACGAAAAGTGTACCTACATCTTCCATGGTTTTGGCAACATCGCAGCCAACTAGCAAACCTCAACAACAACCGTCATCTCAACAGCAAATTGTTCCAATTTACGCACAACCAAATCGATCTAATCGATCCAAATTTCAGCAACAGTATCAACAACAGTATTATCAATACCAACAACAACAGTTGGAGTTACAGTATCGACAACAAAAACAGCTTCAACAGCGCCAAGTAGTCGCATTACCAGGGGATCAAATTGCCGATAATTATTATCAGACTGCAAGTTTAGTGGGACATGAAGATCCGCTTTCCAGACCAGTCTCCAATATGAGCACCAAGTCTTCATCTGAACAATTTTATACGTATCCGTACCAGAAGAAAGTTAGTCAACAGCAACAATTAGAGCAACATGAGACTATCAGTGGGGGGAGCAGTAGTAGTGTTTTCAAACCTGTGGATTGGGTCACCTTGGTTCATTGGGCTCGTCGGGTTGTGAGGGCTAGGGAGAAGGAAAATTATGTGGATACGGACTGTAGTCATGGGGCTCATGCTATACATGGGCTGACCAGGCATGAACATTTACACACTTGGCCCCATGTTCAGCCACAAGAGTGTAATGTGCTTTTCCTTGCTAAGGTCATGCAAAGGGTAAGAGGTATTAGTATTCATTTGACTAGCTATAGTTATGTGGGGTCTGGCAATTGTTTCTTACTTGTAACTTGAGCTGTTTTGTAACATTCCACCGGCTTGTTAGAGTTTATATGGAGGTTGCTAGTGCGCAATTGTTTTTAGTTATTCACGTAGATTATACTATAAGTAACTGCATGGGTTTAGTTGTTTTCAGTAGGTATGAGTGTTGAAGGAAACGGACAGTATTGAGAGCATTCTAGATAAGCAGTTTCCATGCTGTTGAGTAGATTGTATGGTGTAGTTAGTTAGTTATTTTGCAAATAAGCTAGCAATCTAAATAATTAAGATTAATTGGCAACGAGAATATGGGATGTTATATATTCAGGCTGCATTTAGCAGATATAGAGCCTGAAAGGCAAGATAATAAAGGTGAACTGAAGCTTCTAAATTGCTGCTTCCTCCTTTTCTAATTAATGGAGAATTACGTTTATGCAGGAAATGAAGTGTACAATGTACCTTTTAATAAACTTGCTGCTTTTGCATTGCCATTTGAATAAAGAGTGCTGCTGCACAGATTGCTGGCGATGGAAATGTTCCCATCATAAGTAATTAATTTATTCGAAAGCTGGAATGAATTATCTCTTGCTTCCTATTTTCCCGTATCTGGGGTTTTTCTTTGTGGGTTGAAGCAACTTTGATAATATACATAGGTTACACTTATGTTAGTATCCATTTTCTTCTGCTTTGTATTTAAAAAACAAAGTTTGTGTAATATAAATATGAAAAAAACTACGAAGAATAGAATTTGTGTCATTTTGGTGTCAACAAAGTTGGATTGAAAACCCAGTATTCCATTTAGCTTTGAAAAAGGTTACCTTTAGTCGAAATATAACTTTTTGGTGTAGATTTGTGACGTTACTGTCTATAGGATAATAGTTTTGAGTCGAGTGAAAACTCTCGGCTCGTTTTGTCATATTTCATAACTTTTGCAACTTTCACTCTACTTTCTCTGACGTATAGGCTTGTTACTTTTTAGCCCAACACGGGGCTTTTGGAACTGACACATGTCTCTCGGCAATTTTTTGTGCTGCAACTCTTCAACACATGAACGTATTAACACTAAGTTTCGTACTAAAGTTAAAACGGCAAGTAAAACGGTTTGTATCGCAGATGAGCGAAATCATATAAATAATGCTGCCTATGAACATGCCGAAAAACTTGCTTTGTTTGGTCTCATTTTGTGAGAAAAATTAAATTTTTGCTGACATTTTTTTCATCATAACATAATCGACGCTATTGTCGTGTGTCCGTCTGTACGGAATTTCAAAATTAAAATAGAGTAATTTTAGCTCAAAGTTATTTGGCATACGGTATTTTTGCCGGTTACTGGGCTAACGAAAATTTTAAAAATTGATACTTTTAATTTGAGACATGGATGAATTTGTTGATTTCTAGGAAATGTAGGGTTTTGGTTGCCAGAGTTATTTTCTAAAAATTGGCCATTTCGGACTGATTTCATTTGTAGAATTTTTGTTTTTAAGATATTTTCAAATTTTTAAGAGCCTTAGTTTCTTGGATGACGCACCTGCTTGCAATTAATAGTATTCACACCCTCAAAGGAGATTTCTCTCTATGTTTAAATTACATGTCGCTGAAATTTTAAACTCTACTTTTAAAATGTGTGCATTTAATCGTAACATTATGTATTTGAAGTACGACTGTTTTCAAGGAATGTTACAGGGGATCTTCAAATTATTAACTTTGCTTTAGTAAAGTTATTGAGAACAGCTACAAAAGAGAAAGTGAGAGAGAGAGAGAAAGAAGCGCAGAGTGGGAAGGTACATTGAAATACATTGCAGCTTGGCTTTCACCCAAAAGCTTCTACAAAATCTTTGTGACATTAACACGGTTTCGGTTGGGGCAACCACGAAACTGAACGGATTGTCGTAAAATTTTGCATAGTGATTGTAATCACGGTTTAGCTGAAACTGATGTTTTCCAATCGCAAATCTGTTGGTTAATTGCTGAATAATTAACGTTTAAGTGTAAATCAAGTTGCGGCATGTATAGGAGAATTTTGCGTACTCCTTGCAAGTGTACTAGCTTGGACTAGTTGTTAGTGTTGCAGCAGTGAAGATGGGTAGTACTGAGTTCGATACCTACGATCGGGATTATTTTTGTCATGTTTTTTTTTGCTCGCCTATGTTTTAAATACCAATTTTCCATGTTAAAACTTTAAATCACTTAATATACGGCCGTTTTTGCACTACATTTGACGATTCTGGATATGTGATTATGAATATTTTTTTCATACCAAAAACCAATGTTTTACGATACATATTGTACATAGTCATAATTCAACGCCGTTCAGTAATTGTGTAGATAAGAACTCACTATGGAATCTCGGGTGCGTTCTGTCACAAAAGATTTTATTGATTTCAGAATGTATTAAAAACTGCAGTCTATGCTCCATTTCTAGTAATACCCAAAATAAGCAAAGTTATCTATGGTCTTACAGAGACTTTATTTTTCAGTCGTACACATCACTATTCTTTACTTTTCTTTTGCCCTTTATAGGCTTTTGCCCATAAATATCTTTTGACATTTTTGGTTAAGCCTATATTGACTTTGCCGTATTTTGTTTTTGCCATTTTTTGTTTTTGCCGTTTTTAATTTTTGCCGTTTTCGGTTTTTGCCGAATTTATTTTTGCCATTAATTGGTTTGCCGTTAAAGTGTTTGCCGTTTTTTGTTTTGCCTAACTGAGGTGGTACCAAAATTAAATAACCTGCGTAAAATTATTAACTGGTCGAGGCCACCAAAATTTCCAAAGAGCAAAAAATGTATCGCACCATTGTACCATATTGTCGCGAGCCATTAAAAACCAGCACCATAGAAACCCCACACCGAATTGTACCCACGACAGCGTGCACACCATGGTCGCATCATACTGTTAGATAGCCCATTTTTTTGGGGACAGTTTATGACAATGTTGACTTTTTACACATTTTCGTTTTAACTTTACACATTTTCGTTTGGAATCAGTTGACTGCTCTCACACCGTGTGCTTGAGTAGGTTGTAGTTTTGTGCAGAATTAATGGGTTTGGTTATGTTGTGATGTTTTTGTGACTGGTTGTGTGACTTTCAGTTTGATCTTTTGAGAAAGAAATGATCAAATGATGTTTTATCTCATTTGTGACTTGTGAGAATGTGTGTGGATTTGTGGCTAATGTTATCATATTTGATTGGTTTTTGGTGTAGAGTCAGTTGGGTATTTCTCATCACGGTTGACATCCTGGGAACTTCAGGAGATCAGCAAGTTTTCTCAAGTTTGGTACCTTGGCCAAGATGCAGTCAAGAAAATCAATGGAGATAAGACAAATCCCATGAATTCTGCCTTCGACGATGAAAATGGAAACTATCTCAAAGGTATCGGATTTGCTTGATTTTGCGGTAGACTGTATAGATATCATTTTGAGTTTACCTATCTTTAGCATTTGTTTAGGGTATCTGGTCAAGGTCCCTATAGTGACCAAACAATCCATCCTTTTACAAGGTCGCGCAATGCTCTACTAATCTAACAAAATTTTAAAAAAATTGAATTGAGCCCACAGAATTCTTTGCATAATTAGCCTTAACTTGACACACCTCAATTATGCCCACTTGTTGCCATCCTAAGTGCAAGATGAGCTTGCGTAGCAGTAACAAAGCAAATTTGGAAATAGTGTTTCACCAATTTCCAAAAAAGGAAGACAGAAAACTACAATGGCTAACGAATATTGGGAGAACCACGAACG
>Ga0210040_10004675_pt1 | contig 17735 bp, 18 predicted proteins | sample CryGeyCG12114_NA_FD_185462 | JGI IMG/M metagenome (GOLD analysis project Ga0210040, IMG submission 185462) | Groundwater microbial communities from aquifer - Crystal Geyser CG19_WC_8/21/14_NA (SPAdes) (version 2) | ecosystem: Environmental > Aquatic > Deep subsurface > Groundwater | place: USA... | reverse complement strand
TCCCCGGTGCTTCTCGAGCAGCGGGCCTATGCCATCGCCCAGATGATGCTGGAGGCGGCGGGCTGAGCCGTCCCCGTCATTCCCATTCCAGCTCGGTGTAGGCCTCCGTGGCGTTGCGCGGGTTGTGCTCGTCGAAGAGGGCCCAGGCCCCCCTCTCCTCTCTCGCGGCGACCCCGACCGTCTCGGTAATCGTGGCTCCCTGCGCGAGCAACGCGCGCACGTCTCGTTCGAGCGCGCCTAGGTAGCGCCGCTCCGCCACGACCCCCTCGGGCCAGGGCACGAGCGGGCCGCCATGGCCGGGCACCGCCTGCCCGGCGTCCAGCCCTTCCATGAGGTCGAGGACCCCGAGCCAGCCGACCAGCGAGCCGTCGAGCGTCGGAAGGTGCCTCTCCACCAGCAGGTCGCCGGCGAACAGCGTCCCGGTCGCGAGGTCCAGCACGGTCAGGTCCGCCTCGCTGTGCGCCACGGGCCAGGCCTGCAGCTCCAGCGCCCGGCCGCCCAGGTCCAGGACCTCGGTCGCGGCGACCGTCCGGTCCACGCGCGGCGGCTCGCTCCCGATGAAGGCGGCGCCGATCTGCCGCCGCCCTTGCTCCCCGTAGCTCTCGGCCCGCGCGGCGAGAGCGTCGGGGAGCCGCTCATGCGACAGGACCTCCGCCCCCGCATCCGCCAGCGCCGTCCCTCCGAAGACGTGGTCGGGGTGGTAATGGGTCAGGACCAGATAGCGGATCGGCCGGTCCGTCTCTGCCCGGATGGCGGCCACGACGGCCTCGCCCAGGGCGCGCGATCCGCCCGCGTCGATGACTGCCACCGCCTCCTCGCCGACGACGAAGGCGATGTTGCCGATGTCGCCCCCGTTCGCGGGGTCCGCCAGGGCCACCTCCCCCCGATGCACGAAGAGCCCGGGCGCCACCTCCTCGAAGCCGGGCGCGGGTTCGCCCAAGGTCCCGCAGCGCACCCCCTCCACCCGATACTCTCTGCGCCAGGCCTCCAGCCGGGCCAGGGCCGCCGCCTCGGCCTCGACGCAGGTCTCGGCCCCGACCGGCACCACGCGCGGGGCGCAGGTCCCGGGCGCCACAAGCAGGCAGACCGTCGCAAGCACGTCGATCATGTCCGAACTCCTCCCCGGCGGCTTCGACAGGCCGCCCTTCCGTGCTATCTATCCTAGCCGAGACCTGCCCTCATGGGAGAGGCTGCCATGACCCGACTCCTCCTGATCCCCCTCCTCGCCCTGCTCCCGGCCGGTGCGCTGCTGGCCCAGGACGCGCCCGCGCCCATGGTCGCCAGCGAGGCCTGGGACGAACTCGCCCCCAGCATCCTCCAGGGCGCCGTCCCGGTTCCGGCGGGCGAGGCGCTGGCCCTTCAGGCGCCCACCCGGGCCGAGGACGCGGCGACCGTGCCCATCCACCTCCTCCAGCCCGAAGGCGCCCCCTGGGTCCAGAACCTGTCCCTCGTCATAGACGAGAACCCGTCGCCAGTCGCGGCCGAGATCACCTTCGGCGAGGCGATGATGCCGCTCGACTTCGAGCTCCGGGTCCGTGTCAACCAGTACTCGAACGTCCGAGCCGTCGCCCGCACCGAGACCGGCGAGGCGCTGATGGCGGGGGCCTTCGTCAAGGCCTCGGGCGGCTGCTCGGCCCCGGCGACCACCGGCGACCCGATGGCCGGCATGGGCGAGATGCGCCTGCGCGAGTTCGGCGTCACCGAGGACGGCCATCGCGAGGCCCAGGTGATGATCCGCCACCCGCAGTTCTCGGGCCTCCAGCGCGACCAGGTCACGCAGCTCTGGATCCCGGCGCACTTCATCGCCCAGCTGGAGGTGCGGCAGGGCGACGAGATGCTCTTCACCCTGAGCGGCGGCATCTCCATCTCCGAGAACCCCGTCTTCCGCTTCCGCTACCTCGACAACGGCGCCCCGGGCTTCCAGGTCCGCGTGATCGACACCCAGGGCAACGTCTTCGAGCAGACCCTGCCCAAGGACGCGCCGTCCTGACACGCCGTCAGAAGCACAGGATCTCCGCCTCCGCCTGCGCCCGCCTCAGGTCGGCCAGGGGCCCGCGGACGAAGGCGTTGTCGCGGTACATCCCCGCCCTTTCCCCGCTCGTCTGCTGGAGCGCCAGGATCGTCTCGGCCTCGACATAGGCCTCGTAGGGCAGGATCGAGGCGATCCGGTCGATGGAACAGGAGCACTGCTCTAGGGACTGCTGGTTCTCGCCGTTCACGGCCATGCAGGCGAAGACGTATTCCGCGCGGGCGGAGGTCGGATAGTCGTTGAGCTGCGCCGCCGCGTCCTGCGCCTCCGCCGCCCCGGCAAGCCCGAGCAGCCCCGTCAGGAGGACGACCCTCACGGGGCCACCTCCGACAGCGACAGGGAGGTCGCATAGGCCTCCTCCGCCTCGGCCGCCGGGGCTTCGGCGGAGAGCGTCAGGTACCAGCCGGGCACGTCCTCCGAGACCACGACCCGGATCTCCAGGTCCGCGAAGCGACCCAGCTGAGCCCGGTGAGCGTCCTCTGCGAAGGGACGCAGCGCGACGGCGGTCGCAGGAACCTCAGCCCCCTCCCAGCTCACGGTCACCGCCTCGACCTCGCCTTCGCCGCCAAGGGCCTCCCGGATGCGGTTGCGGATGTAAAAGGGGCTGCCCCCCGTCGCCGCCGAAACGCTGTTCACCGTCTGCTCCAGGAACATCATGCCCACCGGGTTGCCGATGGCCGCGCTGAAGCTGCCCAGGGGACGCGCCGCGCCCTCATCCTCCAGCTGCCGTTCGAGTCGCGCGCTGTTCTCGGGCCCCAGGTCCAGCACCACCTCGCGCCAGGCGCTCTGGTCGCGCTGGTCCTCCAGCCCCGCGGCGGCGTAGTGAAGCTCCGTCCCCTCCGGCAGCCCGTCCAGCGTGCCCGAGCGGAACAAGAGGTCGAACGCGCTCTCGGCGCGAAGCGGGGTCGCAGCCAGCAGGGCCAGACCCAAGGACAACGTGACGATCCGATTCATGCCTCTCCCCCGGCGTCTGTTCTTGCCACAGGAAAGAGCGCGTCGGGCGGGGCTGTCCAGCCTCGCGGACGCGAGGATCAGATGTTCTGGCCGGGCTCGACCGGATGGCAGGTCCAGCGCTGGACCTGCCATCCGGGATGCTCGTTCACCCATTTCGCCAGTTCCGGCTGAGCCCCAAAGTTGCAGGCCATGAGCGTCACGTCGGAGTATTGCAGGGCCTTTTCCTGGCAGGACTCGGGCGCCGTGCTCAGGCAGACAACAAAGGCAAGCTCGATCATCGAACGGGGCTCCAGAGGGTTTCGCGCGAAGACACGTATCACCTCGCGGAAAGGTTGCCCCGGACCGGTGTCTCCGACCCGGTCAATTTAACCGGATCGGGTCAGGGTTGCTTACCTTGTAAGCCGCTCTGCATGGAATCTGACGTGATCCTGCATGAAGGTGGAGATGAAGTAGTAGGAATGGTCGTAGCCCGCGTGCCGCCGCAGCGTCAGGCCGATCCCCGCCTCCGCGCAGGCCCGCTCAAGCAGCTCCGGCCGCAGCTCCCGCTCCAGGAAGTTGTCGGCCTCGCCCTGGTCGACCAGGATCTCGTCCACCCGCGCGCCGTCCTCGATCAGGGCCACCGCGTCGTGCCGCCGCCAAGCCGCACGGTCTGGTCCCAGGTAGGCGCCGAAGGCCTTCTCGCCCCAGGGCACCTGCGACGGCGCCACGATGGGCGCGAAGGCCGAGACCGAGCGGAACCGTCCCGGCAGCGAGAGCGCCAGGGTCAGCGCGCCGTGCCCGCCCATCGAGTGCCCGAAGATTCCCTGCCGCCCCATGTCGGCCGGGAACTCGGCCCCGACCAGCGCGGGAAGCTCCTCCGCGATGTAGGTCCGCATGTTGAAGCGACCGGCCCAGGGCGCCTGCGTGGCGTCGAGGTAGAACCCCGCCCCCTGCCCCAGGTCATAGGCCGGGTCGTCCGCCGCGTCGCCTCGGGGCGAGGTGTCGGGGCAGATCACGATGAGGCCCGCCTCGGCCGCTGCGCGCCGGTACTCGCCCTTCTCCATGACATTCGCGTGGGTGCAGGTGAGGCCCGAAAGGTACCAGAGCACCGGGCGCGGCGCGGCCTCGGCCTCCGGCGGCAGGAAGACCGCGAAGGTCATCTCGCCGCCCGCCGCCTCGGAGCGATGCCGACACACGAGTTGCCGGCCCCCATGGGAGGCCCATTCCGACACGATCTCCATGCATCCGTCCTTCCTGATCCTTGGCAAGGACCTCGCTACCCCAGTCGGGCGGCCAGATGAACCCTTGCCTGTGGCGCAAGCGGACGCCCGCGCTTAACGGAATCTTAACCCGTCGCGGCTAGCGTGAGTTCACCGCGAATCGGGGGCCGCCATCCTCGAAAGGCGCGGGGTGCCCCGCCAGGCCCCCTCGCCGCAGGAGGGAGAAGGTGTGCCTCACACCAACCACCCCACTCGAAGTGCAAAGACCCCTGCCGCAAAGGATCTTCGGGGCAAGAGCCCAGAGGCTATTCCTCAGGTGACGGACCGGACCCGAGAGCCGCCGATCCAGGACAGGATCGGCTCCTCCCGCGAGCTGACGGGTCGCCTTGGTCCTCCGCCACTCGACGGGCTCCCCGCCATGCGGAGAGCCGCCGATCGACGTAAATCTGCCGGGCTGGCGAAACGTGGCGTTCCCACGTTCCGTCCCGCCCCCGACCGACACCGCATGGCGGCGGGATCAGCCCCGCCCTGCGTCTCGGCTGCCGAAGGTGCGAGACGCCGCAGCGGGGCCGCTTCGCCGGCGAACGCTCGCCACCCCCGTCCCTACGCCGTCTCCGCCGCGGCCGCCTGCGCCGTCGACTGGGGCGCGCGGTGCTGCACCGTCCAGGTCGCGATGTAGTCCATCAGCGCCGGCGAGAGGGCGTCGTAGGGCTCCAGCCCAATCTCGCGCAGGCGTCCGCGCACCTCCTCCATCTGGTTGGGGTCCACGCCCGCCTCGATGACCGAGGACACGAAGGCCGCAAAGCCCGGTGCCATCCAGCCCGCCGCGTCGAACCGCTCGGGATGCACGAAGGTCAGGCCCTTGAACGGATGGTCGCGCTCCACCGGCCCGTGCATATGAACGCCACAGGCCGTGCAGGCATGGCGCTGGATCAGGGCCGAGGGGTCGACCACCTTCAGCTTGTCGCCGTTTTCCAGCACCTCCACCTTGTCCGAGGGCGCCACCGCCACGACGGAGAACATCGCCCCGTCCGGCTTCCAGCACTTGGTGCAGCCGCAGGCGTGGTTGTGCGCGATCTGCCCCTCGATGCGCACGCGCACCGGCCGATCCGAGCAGTTGCACACCAGCACGCCTCCGGCGAAGCTTTCGGAGGTCGGCGCGATCCCGTTGTCGAGCGCCGGATGCAGTTTGATGGCCATGTTCTGATTTCCTCCCTGGAAGCGGTACGTCCGCTTGCTCACCGCGCCGGGTTCGATGACGGCGCATCGCCAAGGGTAGCACGGGGCGGGACCCCGCTGTCAGCAAAATTCGGGGCGCTCTGTCAGCCGGCCGGGATCGCACCGGCAGAAGGCTGCCACGGCACCGACCTTCGGGCCGACATGCTCGGCGCCAGAGGGGCTCCTGCCAAAGCAAGCGCCTCGGGCTAGCAGCAAGACGAGACTTCATCAGGCAGGAATAGCTCTTCGATTCATCAAAGGAGGCCACAAAGGGACGAAGGCCCGGCCGCACTGGGCAGCCGGACCTCCATCTCAGTCTCCCAGGACCGGACCCACTCCCAACAGGGCTGACAGCCCGGCCTGCGAGTCCCGCCTCAGCCTACTGCTGCGGCTGCTCCTCGGCGCCGCCGGCTGCTCCGCCTCCGGCACCCTGCATCGCGCCTTCGAAGGCCGAAGGGTCCCACATGCCGGGGGTGGCCGGCTGCGTCTGCGTCGCCATGAAGCCCTCCTGGGCCGCCTCGCCCTCCGCTGGATCGGCGGCGGCCTGATCGGAACCGGCCTCGGTCGCCGCCGCCCCCGTCGTGGCCTCGCCCGCAGCCGCGGCGCCCTCCTCGCCCGGGGTCGGGACCGAGATCGGCGTCGCGATGGCCAGGAGTTCGCCCGCCGGGCCTACCACCATCAGCAGCGGCCCGCCCTGCGCCGAGATGCCTTCAAGGACGAAGGCGCCCTCGACGGCCTGGACGCTCTGGATGCCCACGCCCTGGGCGCTCTGGATCGCGGCGTCGCGTACCTGCTGGTTGTCCGCGGGGGTCTCCTGGGCCAAGACGGGCCCCGCCAGAAGTCCAAGCGCTGCCGCGCCCGTCAAGATCGAGCCTCTCATTTCGCGTCCTCCCTGGTTCCGCTGATGCGGACTCAACCGGGCGTCGCGCGAACCGTTCCCAATGCCCGCTTCGATTCGAGGAGACCGTGGGGCCGGCCGGCGCTGCAGGACCCCACGTCGCCCAGTCGAAGGTCCCGGCCCGCGTGCCCTCGCAGCCCGCTACCGTCGGAGCCACCGAGGAAGCCGAACGAGCTCGATCGGGCCGGCACAGCCAGGTGGATCGCAGGCTCGTCGGCCTTGCGAGTTCAAGCCCTGTAGTCCGCGTCGTCCACCTGCTCCATCCAGGTCACGGCGCCGCCGTCCTGGGCCTCCTGAATCGCGATGTGGCTCATGCCGGTGGTGGCGGAGGCTCCATGCCAGTGCTTCTCGCCGGGCTCGAAGCGCACGACGTCCCCGGGCCGAACCTCCTCGCGAGGGCCGCCCTCGCGCTGCACCCACCCCATGCCTTGGGTGACGATCAGCATCTGGCCAACGGGGTGTCTGTGCCAGGCCGTGCGCGCGCCGGGCTCGAAGGTGACGAGGTTGCCCGCCATGCGCGAGGGCGCCTCGGCCGCAAACAACGGGTCGATGCGAACGCGGCCTGTGAACCACTCGGACGAACCTTGGCTGGAAGGGAGGGAGCCGGCTTTCTGGACCTTCATGAGGATCTCCTTGGGCAGGGGTGGAAGCGGGAGACCAGCCCAAGGCCGGTCCCCCGCCGAGTGCTCAGGGCGACACCATGACCTTGATCGTCCTGCGGTCAATCATGGCGCGCCAGCCACTGGGCACGCCGTCCAGGCCCGTGACACGGTCGAAGACTTGGCCCGACTCGATGCGGCCCTCCGTGACGCCCTTGAAGAAGGCCGGGAGCGAGGACGGGATCGCCTCATCATGGAGCACGTCCACCCGGCCGATGGCTCCGCCGGGCCGGGCCGCGCCACCTCCGCTCGCAGGCAGGCGCGGCAGGGTCAGGGCGAGCGGCACGAGGCACCGGTCGAGCGTGCCCATCACGGTCGTGACGAGCAGGCTGGTCAGGGCGGCGAAAAGGCCGGAGGCGGAGATCGCCTGCCCGGCCTGCCCCTCGGTCAGGCCGAGGTCCCGCGCAACGGGGATCAGCAGGCTTAGCGGCATGAACTCGGCGGCGATCAGGACGGCGACGCAGAGCGTCATCGCGAAGACTGCGCCCCAGGCGGCAACGGGGCTCGTCTCAGGTGGCGCGAAGGTTATGCGGAGGACGGTCATGGGCGTGAGGTCCATCTCGGTCCAGGGGCGCTGGAACGCCGCGCGTGACAGGAAGCCCTGTGACGCCGGCGCAGGTCCATCGATGGCGCGAGAGATGGACCTCCGGCTCCCTGGAGACTAGGTGATCCGCATGGCCGACGCCCGCTGATCGCGAACCCGGCAGGCCGGGCCTGCCCATGCGAGGCGCCGAACGACGGCGCCTCGTTGGACCCAAGGCGGCCTCAAACGCGGGAACGCGGTGGGGCTCACGTCCGGTTCTCGTCGCTACGGCTGAACTTAGCCCCGAGCCCCTGGACCGCCCCGTCCGCATTCGAAGGCCCAGTCGAGGGACGTGTTGAACCAAGTCGTCGGACACGCCCGCTTGCGGAAGGATGCCGCGGAGACCCCCACGGCGCGACGTGAGGCCCACGACCGCACTCCGTCCGATCTGTGTCCCGAGATCTCCGCTGCCTCGGCAGCGCCCGACGATCGGTGCCTGGACCTGCCCGTCCCGAACGGCCTGCAGTCCGTGCCAAAGCTAGCCCCCCTGGCGCCCGGCGACGATCCCCCGAGCGCCTTGACCTGCCCCGACACCGAACCACCTTCCGCGACGCCACGGCCCTCGCTGCGGCATCCGACCGGCCAACCTCGAAGGAGAGCGAGATGACCGCCGTCATGTCCCACCTGACCGACCCGATCCTCGATCATCAGGACATGACCCGCCATGCTCACCTCCGACCCTGGGGCCCAGGCCCCGCGCGACCCTAGCCCCCCGGCCAGCAGGGTCACCCTCCCGGCCCAGGCCCCCAGTGACGCGGTCATGTCCGACCTGACCGCCGCACGCCTGCGCCGCCTCCTGTCCTACTACCGCCCTCACGTTCCCGTGCTGCTGGCTGATCTCGGCTGTGCCGTGCTGGTCTCGGCCACTGCGCTCGCCCTGCCCCTTTGCGCCAACATCGTCACCAAGCGGCTCGCCGCGTCCCACGACCCCGCCGAGGCGCTGGGGCCCATCCTCCTGATGGGAGCGGTCATGCTTGGCCTCCTGGCCGCCCAGGTGCTGGCCTCGTTCATGGTGGACTACCACGGGCACCTCATGGGCGCGCGGATGGAGGCCGCCCTCCGCCGCGACCTCTTCGAGCACTGCCAGCGGCTCTCCTTCGGCTTCTACGACCGCACCCGGGTGGGCCAGCTCATGAGCCGCATCACCAACGATTCCTTCGACGTGAGCGAACTGTATCACCACGGCCCCGAGGACCTGGCCATCGCGGTCCTGAAGTTCGCGGGCGTCGTCGCGGTGCTGGCCTGGCTCGACGGGCCGCTTACCCTCCTGATCGTCGGGATCGTTCCCCCGGCAGTGGTCCACGCGCTGCACTTCGGCGGGCGCATGAACCGCTCGCTCCGGCTCAGCAACGAGCGCATCGCCTTCGTCAACGAACGGGTGGAGGACGCCCTGGGCGGCGTCCGTGTGGCCCAGTCCTTCACCAACGAGGCGTTGGAAGCCCGTCGCTTCGAGGCGGAGAACATGCGGTTCCTGCAGAGCCGCCGCGCGGTCTACCGGGGCGAGGCCTTCTTCTCGGGCGGCCTCGATGCCTTCCCGCAGGTTGTCACCGTTCTCATCCTCACGGCAGGTGCCTGGCGCGTCGCCCAGGGCGAGCTCGGCGTGCCGGACCTGCTCACCTTCCTCCTCTGCGTGGCGCTGCTCCTCGACCCGGTGCAACGCGTGGCCAACCTCGTGCGGCTCTGGCAGGCGGGCTTCACGGGCTTCACCCGGATGGCGGAGATCCTGGAGATCGAGCCCGAGGTCCGCGACCGCCCGGGGGCGGCGGACCTCTCGCGACCCTCCGGAGCCATTACCTTCGAGAAGGTCCGCTTCCGCTACGAGAAGGACGGACCACATGTCCTGCGCGACTTGTCCCTCTCCATCCGGCCGGGCGAGTTCGTGGCCTTGGTCGGACCTTCGGGGGCGGGCAAGAGCACGCTTTGCTCGCTGATCCCGCGCTTCTACGACGTGAGCGCGGGGCGGGTGCTCCTCGACGGGACGGACCTGCGGGACGTTACGCTGGCGTCCTTGAGGCGCGCGGTCGGCGTCGTGCAGCAGGAGGTGTATCTCTTTGCCGGCACCGTGGCGGACAACATCCGCTACGGCCGGCCCGGCGCTGGCGATGCCGAGGTGGAAGCGGCCGCCCGCGCCGCCCACGCCCACGACTTCATCCTGGCCTTGCCCCAGGGCTACGAGACCGAGGTGGGCCAGAGGGGCGTGCGCCTCTCGGGAGGTCAGCGCCAAAGGCTCACCATCGCACGGGCCTTCCTGAAGGACCCGCCGATCCTCATCTTCGACGAGGCCACGAGCGCGCTCGACTCCGAGAGCGAGCGGGCGGTGCAGACCGCGCTCCTTGACCTCGCGAGGGGGCGCACGACGCTGGTCATCGCGCACAGGCTGTCCACGATCCGGCATGCCGACCGCATCCTGGTCCTGACCGAGCAGGGCATCGTCGAGGACGGCCGACACGAGGATCTCATGGCTCGCGACGGGGTCTATGCCCGCCTCCAGGCCGGGCAGGCCAGGATGTAGCGTCGCAGCCCGCCGCGCCCTCGCGCATCGCCGTCAAGAAGCAGCCGGCCGCCGGCCTGTCTCGCGTGATCTTCGCCTCTCACGGTGCTCGGAACGTGGCCATCTTCGAGCCTCGGCAGGCGGGCACAGACGCGGGCCCGGAGCCACGATGCCGTGAGGGAGTCTGGATCGGGACCAGGGGACGCTAGCTCCGGACAGACCCGCGTCCGCTTTCGGACGCCGCTGCATGAGGTGAGCTTGATGGGTGCGTACCTGAATCGCGTGGCCACGGCGGTGCCATCCAACGACGTCCATGCGACCTTCATCCAGTTTGCCCAGGACCTTCTCGATGGGGACCGGAGCGCCCCGATCTTCGACCGTCTCGTGAAGCGCAGCCAGATCGACCATCGCTGGTCGGTCCTATCGATGACGGATCAGGGTCGTGCCGCCGTAGTGGACGGCGAGGAGATCTACCGACGCGGCAACTTTCCCTCGACCGCGCGCCGGATGCGGATCTTCGAGCAATTCGCAGGGGATCTCGGCGCCCGGGCCGTCGAAGGGCTTCAGCTCGGCGCGCGCGCGGCGGAGATCACCCACGTCATCGCGGTCTCCTGCACTGGGCTTTACGCCCCGGGGCTCGACCTGGAGCTCGTGGAGCGTTGTGGGCTCGACCCGTCCGTGGAGCGGACAGTGGTGGGCTTCATGGGCTGCTACGCCAGCATCAACGCGCTCAAGCTCGCCCGCCACATCGTCCGCTCGGACGCGACCGCCCAGGTCCTGATCGTCTCGGTCGAGCTCTGCACCCTGCATCTCCAGCAGACCACCGACCTCGAGCAGGTGCTGAGCTTCCTCGTCTTCGGCGACGGCTGCGCGGCGGCGCTGGTCACGGGCGATCCGGTCGGGCTCTCTCTCGACCGCTTCCACGCCGCCCTCCTGCCCGAGGCGAAGGGCCAGATCACCTGGACCATCGGCGACGGTGGCTTCAACATGTTCCTGTCCGGGCAGGTCCCGTCCTCCGTGGGCGAGGCGCTGCGCCGCGGTCGGAGCCAAATCCTCGATGGGGCCGCGGTGGCCGACATTGACCTCTGGGCGATCCATCCCGGCGGCCGCTCCGTCCTCGACGCCGTGCAGGGCGCGCTGGAGTTGCCGTCCGAGGCGCTCGCGGACTCGCGCGAGGTGCTGCGCCAGTACGGCAACATGTCGTCGGCGACGGTCCTCTTCGTGCTCCAGCGCATCATGGAACGCGCCCGCCCAGGAGAGCGGGGATGCGCGATGGCCTTCGGGCCGGGGCTCACGGCCGAGACGCTCCTCTTCACCGCCGCCCCCGCGCGGGCTGACGTCGTCACGAAGGCTCCGGAACGGATGCTGGCCGACGCGCCCGCCTGAACCGGCCATGGTCCGCGACCTCAGCCGCCGTTCGGACGAGACCGAGCTGATGGACGCGGACGACGTCTCCTACGAGACGTTCCGGGGCTGCCTTCAGGACCTCGCGCGGCTCAACGTGCTGTCGCTGGGCTACCGGCCGACGCTGGGCTTCCTGGAGTCGCTCCGGCGCCAAGGCCGGCTCGACCTCGGGCGTCCGGTGGAGATCCTCGACGCGGGCAGCGGCTACGGCGACCTCCTTCGCCAGGTGGATGCCTGGGCGGAGCGCCGCGGGATCGCCGTGCGGCTGACGGGTATGGACCTCAACCCCTGGTCGGCCCGCGCAGCGGCGGAGGCTACCGCGGCCGCGCGTCCGATCCGATGGCAGACAGGCGACCTCTTCGACCACGCGGGCCGGGCCGACGTGATCGTGAGCTCGCTCTTCGCCCACCATCTCGACGACGATCGCGTCCTCCGCTTCCTGCGCTGGATGGAGGAGCGGGCCGGGATCGGGTGGTTCGTCAACGACCTCCACCGACATCGCCTGCCGGCCACGGCCTTTGGGCCGCTCGCGCGCGCCTTTCGCTTCCACCCCTTCGTGGTCCACGACGGGCCCGCCTCGTTCCGCCGCGCCTTCACCCCCGGCGACTGGTCCCGGCTCCTCGCCCGGGCCGGGCTGCCGGAGGGCGCCGCGCAGGTCCGCCGCGCGGCGCCGTTCCGCCTCTGCGTGGGCCGGATCAAGCCGGCATGACCCGTGACGTGCTGGTGATCGGCGGCGGGCTCGCGGGGGGGGCGGCGGCCCTGCGCCTCGCCCGGGCCGGGCGGGACGTGCTCCTCCTCGAACGCACGCCGGGCCCCCACGACAAGGTCTGCGGCGAGTTCCTGAGCTACGAGGCGCAGGAGGAACTGCACGACCTGGGCCTAGACCTTCGCTCGCTGGGCGCGGTGCCGATCCGGACCGCCGCGGTGGACGGCCCGCGCGCGCGTTCCGCGACGCCTCTCCCCTTCGAGGGCCTGAGCCTTTCGCGCAGGGTTCTCGACGAGGCGCTGCTGGGCCGGGCCGCCGCCGCAGGGGCCGAGGTCCGACGCGGCGCCCGGGCGACCGCGCTGGAACGCGCCGGATCGGACTGGTCGGTGCGGGTCGAGGGCGGGACAGGGCTCGCCGCCCGTGAGGTAATCCTGGCGACCGGCAAGCACGACCTCCGCGGCCAGCGGCGCCCACCCGGACCACAGGCGGATCTCCTAGGCTTCAAGATGTACTGGACCCTCGCCGAGCCGGAGGATCTGGATGGACGGGTCGAGCTTCACCTGTTCCCCGGCGGGTATGCAGGCCTTCAGACGGTGGAGGGCCCGCGCGCAAACCTTTGCCTGGTCATCCGGCGAACGGCCTTTGCCGCGCTGGGTGCCACATGGGACGCGCTGCTCGCCCGCCTGATCGAAGGCTCACCGGCTCTGGCCGCCCGGCTGGCTGGCGCGACGCCTTGCCTCGCGAGGCCACTGGCGATCTCGGCCGTTCCCTATGGCCTCGTGCAGGACCACAGCGATGGCCTCTGGCGGCTGGGCGACCAAGCGGCGGTGATCCCCTCGTTCACCGGCGAGGGCATGTCGATTGCCCTTCACAGCGCCCGAAAGGCGGCGGACGGCCTCGTGGCCGGTGAGGCGCCCGAGGCGTTTCAGCGGCGCCTCGCGGCTGAGCTGCGAGGGCAGGTCCGCCGCAGCACGCTGATCTCGCGAGCGCTTGTGACCCCCTGGGCGCAGATGGCGGTCACCCCCTTCCTGACCCCCTCCGTCCTGCGCTGGGTCCTGCGCCGGACCCGGATCCCCGAGACGGCCCGAGGCTGGTCGGTCGCCGTCGAAGGGCCCTAGCAGCCCTCCTCCCTTTGGCTCTGGGCCCGATCGGCCCCGAGCCGCCGCCGAAGTGCCCGCGACAGGGCATCCACGCCAGCGGTCAGGAGCCCGGCGGACAGGAGGAGCACGACGGCCCGGTCGAGGCGAAGCTCGGCCACGGCGCTCTGCACGTAGAAGCCCAGGGTGGCCACGCCGAGAAGGCCCATGACCGTCGTCTCGCGGAGGATGATCTCCCAGCGGTAGAGGCAGAGCGCGAGGAAGCGGCCGAAGAGCCGGGGGGCGAGCTCCCAGCCCCAGAGCGTCAACCCGCGCGGCGCATCCCGGCGCAGCCCGAGGCAGACCGTTCCGCCCTCCCGGCCGAGCAGGTGGCCGATGATCGCGCCATTGTGGAGCGACAGGGCCAATACGGCGGGCAGCATGGAGGGTCCGAGGACCTGGAGGAACAAGAAGGCCAGCATCACCTCGGGGATCGACCGAAGGACCACGAGGACGAAGTGCCCCAGGAGGCTCCCCACCCGGCCCGCGACGCGCGGCACGGTCAGGCCGGAGGTGGCGAAGGCCACGAGCCCGGTCAGCACGAGCGCGATCTGCGCGACCACGAGGGTCGAAGCGAGCCCGGGCAGGACCTGCCGCCCCAGAAGCGGCAGGAGCCAATCGATCAGCTCGGCAGGTCCGCCCCCGTTCCGCAGAGGAGCGGGCACGATGTCCACGGTGAGGAAGCGGAGCAGCGCACCCTCGCCCATCGGCGGGCTGGAGAGCGTGGCGAGCACGAGGCCGGACAGGAGAACCCAGAGCGGCGCAAGGCCAGGCCGCATCCAGAGCCGCATCGTGGCGATCAGCGCGATGTAGACGATCAGGATGGCGCTCGCCGCGCCATAGTCGCCTTCGGAGAAGAACGTATCGAGCTGGTAGCCGAGAGTCGGCAGCCCCACGAATCCCAGCACCGCGCTCGAGCGCAGCCCGCACTCGACGCGGTAGAGCGAGTAGGCCCACATGGCGGGAAGCATCAGCGGCGCGCGGGCGAAGAGAAAGCGCGACAAGGGGTCCACGCCGGGCGGGAGAACAGCCGAGGGCCGCGGGTCGGCTTCCTCCATCATTTCCGCGAAGACCTTGGCGAAGATGCCGGCATAAGGCAGCGCGATGGCCAGGAGTCCGGTCAGCGCGCTGATCCCCAGCCCCTGCATCAGCAGCAGCGCCCAGAACAGCTCGTGCACCGAGCGCAGCGCGATGCAGAGCGCCCGGACCGGCCGGGAGCCGTAGAAGGGGGCGAGCGCCAGCCCCGCCGTCCCGCCCAGGGCGACCCCGCCCAGCGCGAAGGCCAGGGTCAGGAGCAGCGACCGCCCGATCTGCTCGAGAGCCCCGAAGTCGGGCCGGACGAAGCCCCATGCCATGCGCCCGACCGCCGCCCAGGGGTCGTGCCCCGCGACGTGGAGGTCCGCGAAGGGCAGGAGGAGGAGCGCCAGCCCGCCAAACAGAGCGACGACGGTCCCCCTGGACAGGCGGTCAGGGAGCATAGAGCGCTTCCACCTCGCCGGCCTCGACATCTTCGGGCGCGGCATCGAAGGCCATGGCCCCGTCCCTGAGGCCGATGAGCCGGGTGGCGAAGGCGCGCGCAAGACCCACGTCGTGCGAGGCGAGCACCGACGCCGGGAAGCGCCCGCGCACCTGGTCGAGCAAGCGGGCGGCTTGGGCCCCGTCCACGGCCGAGACCGGCTCGTCCCCGATCAGGACGTCACCGCCCCGGAACAGGGCCCGGGCGAGCGCCGTCCTCTGCTTCTGCCCGCCCGAGAGTCCCTCGACGGCGCGATCCGCCTCGGCCGCGAGGCCGAGCTCGGCCAGGATCGCCACAATCTCGGCCCGGTCTGCCCGACGGGGCCGGACAAGGCTCGCGAGGTTGGCGAGCGCGCCGTGGTCGTCGAGCCGCCCCATGAGCACGTTGCGAACCACCGAGAGCGGCGGCACCAGGGCGTGGTCCTGAGGCACGAGCGCCACCCGACGCCCGGCCACGATCAGGCGGTCATGGATGGCGTTGAGGAGCGTGGTCTTGCCGGCGCCGCTCCGCCCCAGGAGCACGACCCTCTCACCGGGGGCGAGCGCGAAGCTCACCCCCCGGAGCACCACGCTCGCCCCGTAGCCGAGGGACTCGGCCTGGAGGAGCGGGCGGTTCATTCAAGCAGGTCGAGCTCGCGCGCCACGTCCTCGATGGGCGCGTAGTCCTCGTTCGCGGCCGGAACGAAGCCCTCGCGCGGGAAGGCGGCCAAGAGTTCGGGATCTGTCATCCCCACGAGCGCCGCCTGCACTCGGTCGGCGAAACCCTCGCCCCAACGTTCGTCCACGTCGCCGCGAATGGTCCAGTTGTAGTCGGGGTAGGATGGCGTCCGCCAGATGATGTGGGCGGTCTCGATCTCGGGCACGCCTTTCGCGACGGCCTGGTCGTAGACCGCGAAGTTGAGCGCACCGACCTGATAAGCTCCCGAGGCTACGAGCCGCAGCGTCTGCGAGTGGTCGCCCGAGAAGGCGACATCCGAGAAGAACTCGTCGGGCGCCTGCCCGGTCGCCTGCCGGATGAAGTAGTCGGGCATGAGCCGCCCGGAGGTCGAGGTCTGGGCCCCGAAGGTGAAGCTCATGCCCTGGGCCGCCGTCGGGAATTCCCCGCCCTCGACAAGGCCGGTGGATTCATTGGCGATGAAGTAGGTGACGAAGGCCTGGTCTTCGGTTCCCTGCGCGATGGCGCGCGAGCCCGGGGTGAGGAGGCGCGCCTGAACGCCCGTGAGCCCCCCGAACCAGGCCAGCTGCACCTGGTCGTTGCGGAAGGCGGTCACGGCCGCCGGATAGTCCTTCACGGGCACGTACTCGACGTCCACGCCGAGCTGGGCCCCAAGGTACTCGGCCACCTTCGAGAAGCGCTCCACGAGCGCGGTCTCGTCCTCGTCGGGAATGGCGGAGAAGTAGAGGGTCTGCGCCGATGCCCCGGACACGGAGGCAAGGCCGAGGCAGATCGCCCAGAAGGTTCGGAACAGGGTCATGATGGAGTCCACAGGTGGGAGGTCGTCGTTCGGGCGGGCAGCCCTGGGGCATCTACGCCCGACCCGGGCGGGCTTCAATCGCAAGGCTGCCTTACTTGCGAGCCGCCGTGGCGCTGCAACGAAGCATGGCACCCACCATCTGGGGGCCGGAGAGGACAAGGAACAATCGGCCTATCCATCGACCGCCCGAGGCGCCGACCGGCGCGGCCATGACAGACCTGCCGCCCTGGCCGGGAGATCCGCGCCGATCGGCCACCCCGCTCCCAGAAGAGACCAGGGCTTAGAGGGCGCGAAAGATCCGGTCCCGCCCGACCAGGATGACGTGGCGCATGGCCGCTTCCGCCCCGGGCACGTCGCGGGCCGCGATGGCCCCCACGATCCGGCCGTGGTCCTCGGCCACCTCGGACTGCACGATGGGGCTCTCGGCGGGCGAGCTGATCCAGAAGGAGGACAGTAGCGCCGCCTCGATGAGCGCGCTGACTGAGTGCATGAAGACGTTGCCCGAGGCCTTGGTGATCTGCCGGTGGAGCTCGATGTCGGCCACTGCGAAGGACCGGCGGTCCGGGGCCGAGATCATCCTCTCCACAGTGCGCCGCATCGCCAGAATGGCCTCGCCGCTGGCGCGCTCCGCCGCGAGGCCGGCGGCGTAGGGCTCGATGGCGAGCCTCATCTCGCTGAGGTCGGCGTAGAAGGCCCTCTCGGTTCCCCCCTCCAAGTGCCAGCGCAGCACGTCGGCGTCGAACATGTTCCAGTCGTCCCGAGGGCGGACTTTCGTCCCGACGCGGCTCCGCGCGACCAGAAGGCCCTTGGCGGTGAGGGTCTTGATGGCCTCGCGCAGGACGGTGCGGGAGACGCCGAAGCGGCTGGCCATCTCCTCGTCGCGCGGCAGGGCCGTCCCCTGGGCGTGTCGTCCTCGGATGATGTCGGCACCAATGGCGTCGACCACCTGGGCGTGGCTGTTGCGGGTCGGCTGCGTGTTCAGGGGACCCCAGAACTGTTCCCTCATCGTGGCGATCCCGCCCTCCGTGACGTCCCGAACGTCAGGAGGCCCTTCTGGAGGACGATGAAGAGGAACAGAAGCAGCCCGATGACGATCTTGGTCCACCAACTCGACAGCGTGCCATCGAAGACGATGTAGGTCTGGATCAGGCCCATCGTCAGGACGCCGAACAGCGTCCCCAGCACGGTGCCGCTCCCGCCGCTCAGGAGCGTGCCGCCGATCACCACCGCGGCGATGGCATTCAACTCCACTCCCACCGTGGCAAGGGGGTACCCCGCCGCCGTGTAGACCGCGAAGATGATCCCGGCGAGGCCCGCCATGAAGCCCGAGAAGGCGTAGATGAGCACGGTCGTCCGCGCTACGGGAACCCCCATCATCCGCGCGGTGGCCTCGCCCCCGCCAAGGGCGAAGACGTTCGTCCCGAAGCGCGTCCGGTGCGCGATCAGCATGCCCCCCGCGACCGCAAGC
>Ga0210040_10004674_pt1 | contig 17738 bp, 20 predicted proteins | sample CryGeyCG12114_NA_FD_185462 | JGI IMG/M metagenome (GOLD analysis project Ga0210040, IMG submission 185462) | Groundwater microbial communities from aquifer - Crystal Geyser CG19_WC_8/21/14_NA (SPAdes) (version 2) | ecosystem: Environmental > Aquatic > Deep subsurface > Groundwater | place: USA... | reverse complement strand
CCCACGCCGCCACCGGCTGGCTCGACGAGGACGGGCGCCTGGTGGTGCGCTCGTCCACCCAGACCCCGTTCCTCACCCGCGACGCGCTGGCCACCGTCCTCGGCCTGCCCCGCGAGCGGGTGCGGGTGCTCGCCGGGCGGGTGGGCGGCGGCTTCGGCGGCAAGCAGGAGATGCTCGTCGAGGACGTCGTGGCCCTCGCCGTGCTGGCCACCGGGCGCCCGGTGCGCCTGGAGCTCACCCGCGCCGAGCAGTTCGCCGCGACCACCACGCGCCACCCGATGACGATCACGACCACGGTCGGCGCCCGGGCCGACGGCACGCTCACCGCGCTGCGGCTGCGGGTCGTCTCCAACACCGGCGCCTACGGCAACCACGCGCCCGGCGTCCTCTTCCACGGCTGCGGCGAGTCCCTCGGCGTCTACCGGTGCGCCGCCAAGCAGGTCGACGGCTACGCCGTCTACACGAACACCGTGCCCGCCGGAGCCTTCCGCGGGTACGGCCTCAGCCAGGTCACCTTCGCCGTCGAGTCGGCCCTGGACGAGGTGGCCCGCTCGCTGGGGATCGACCCGTACGACCTGCGCCGGCTCAACGTCGTGGTCCCCGGCGACGCCATGAGCTCCACCAGCGACCAGGCGAGCGACGTCGAGTACGGCTCCTACGGCCTCGACCAGTGCCTCGACCTCGTCCAGGCCGCGATGGACGCCGACCGCGAGGCGGCGGCGGCGCAGGCGCCGCCCGGGTGGGTCGTGGGCGAGGGCATGGCGCTCGCGATGATCGACACGATCCCGCCGCGCGGGCACCACGCCGAGGCGCGGGTCGCCCTGCGCGCCGACGGGCGCTTCGAGGTGTCGGTGGGCACGGCGGAGTTCGGCAACGGCACGACGACGGTGCACGCGCAGCTCGCCGCCGTCGCGCTCGGGACCACCCCGGACCGGGTGGTGGTGCGCCAGGCCGACACCGACGTCGTCGGCTACGACACCGGTGCCTTCGGCTCCACCGGCACGGTCGTGGCCGGGAAGGCCTCCCACGCCGCCGCCACCGCGCTGGCCGCGGCGCTGCGCGAGCAGGCTGCGGCGCTGGCCGGCGCGCCGCCCGAGCGCTGCCGGCTCGTCGACGGCGCCGTCCTGGTCGGGGGCGCCCGGGTGCCCCTGGCCGACCTGCACGCCGCCGCCGCGGCCGAGGGGCGCGAGCTGGCCGGCGAGGGCAGCGGCAACGGCTCGCCCCGGTCGGTGTCGTTCAACGTGCAGGCGTTCACCGTCGCCGTCGACCGCGCCACCGGGGAGGTGCGGGTGCTGCGCAGCGTCCACGCCGCCGACGCCGGCCTGGTGATCAACCCCGAGCAGTGCCGGGGGCAGGTCGAGGGCGGCGTCGCGCAGGCGCTCGGGGCAGCCCTGTACGAGGAGGTGCGCGTCGACGGCGCCGGCCGGGTGGCCAACCCCTCCTTCCGCGGCTACCACGTGCCCACCTGGGCCGACGTCCCGCGCACCCGCGTGCTCTTCGCCGACACCTCCGACCGCCTCGGCCCGCTGGGGGCCAAGTCGATGAGCGAGAGCCCGTTCAACCCCGTCGCCCCCGCGCTGGCCAGTGCAGTGCGCGACGCCACCGGGGTGCGCTTCACCGAACTGCCGATGAGCCGTGACAGGGTCTGGCTCAGGCTCTCCCAGGAGGAACGATGACCACCGCAACGCCCGCCGCGCAGCAGCTCTGGCTCTCGCGCGCCATCGAGCTCGCGAACGACAACGTCGGCGCCGGGGGCGGGCCGTTCGGCGCCGTCGTGGTGCGCGAGGACGAGGTCATCGCCACCGGCACCAACCTCGTCGTGCCGACCCTCGACCCCACGGCCCACGCCGAGGTCGTCGCGATCCGCAACGCCTGCGCCGCCGTCGGCGACTTCGCGCTCCCCGGCTGCGTGCTCGTCTCCTCCTGCGAGCCGTGCCCGCTGTGCCTGGCCGCGGCGCTGTGGGCCCGGGTGGACGCCGTCCTCTTCGCGGCCGACCGCGACGACGCCGCGCTGGCCGGCTTCGATGACCGCGCGTTCTACGACCTCTTCGCCGCGCCGCGCGAGACCTGGGCGCTGCCCGTGCGCCAGGTCGCCCACGAGGCGCGGGTCGCGCCCTTCGAGGCGTGGGCCCGGCGCGCCGACCGCGTCGACTACTGAGGCGAGCGCCTCAGGCGGTGTCGGGCAGGAGCGCCAGCTCGGTGCCGCGGCGCCACTCCACGAGCAGGGCCGAGGCGTCGTCCTGGAGCGCTCCGCGCTGGTGGCCCAGCACCGCGTGGCGCAGCCGGCGCAGCGTCTCCGGGGCGGGGAACCCGGAGGCGGCCTGGACCTCGACGAACGCCGCGAGGCGGTCGAGCCCGAAGAACTCCCCGTCCGGCAGCCGCGCCTCGGGCAGACCGTCGGTGAAGAGCAGCACCATGTCGCCGGGCTCGAGCTGCTCGTGCGCGATGACCGGTGGCCCGGCGCCGAACGGCACGCCGAGCGGCGTCGCCGGAGGGGCCTCGAGGGTCTTGACCACCCGGCCCTGGCGCAGCAGCAGGGGGGCCGGGTGGCCGGCGCTGATCCACCGCAGGTCGCCCGTGCCCACGTCGAGCTCGGCCAGCACCGCAGTGGTGAACCGCTCGCCGCCGTACTGCTCGGTGACCGCGGTGTCCATCTCCGCGTAGGTGGCCTCAAGGGTGAGCCCACGCCGCCGGGCGGCGCGGTAGGCGGAGACGGCGAAGGCCGAGACGCCGGCGGCGGCGAGGCCGTGGCCCATCGCGTCGAACATCGCCAGGTGGGCGACGTCGCGGTTGACGGCGTAGTCGTAGCAGTCCCCACCGGACTCGTACGCCGGCTCCAGGAGCCCGGCGATGACGAGGCCGTCGGTGGCGAAGACCGCCGGCGGCACCATCCGGGAGATCAGCTCCGCCGACACGCTCATCGGCCGGAGGCGGCGGGCCCGCTCGAACGCGTCGCCGTAGGCGCTCTTGGTCACCACGACCTGGGCCACCGCGTGGGTGAAGCGCTCGCCCAGGGCCACGACGTCCTCGGCCAGGACGCCGTCGGGCGCGGGCAGGGTCATCTCCAGGGTCCCGACCCGCTCGGTGCCGTCCTGCAGCGGCCACCACGCCCGGCGGTGCCCCGCCTCGGCGGCGTCCGCCTGGACGACGGCGGAGGTGGCGAAGGCCCGCCCGGCCAGCGTGCCGTCCACCGGTGCCGGGACGCCGGGCTCGCCGTCGAGGAGCAGCGGCACGAGGTGCTCCTGCTCGCGGTCGATGACGGACAGCACGACGTCGCGCGCCCCCAGCAGGGCGGCCACCTCGGCGATGACGCCCGGGACGGCGTAGGCGCTGGACAGGTGGGTGCGCCGCAGCAGCTCGTCGAAGAGGTGGGCGGAGGTGGCGGCGAGGTCGACCTGGGCGGGCACGGCCCCATCCTCTCGGGTCGCGGGCCCTCCCGGCGACGACGCCGCTCCCGACGGGCGGTGCGGCGCGGTCGCGGGGACGATGCAGCGTGCTCGAGCCCCTCGTCTTCGCCCTCGCCGGGGGCAGCGCGCTGCTCGCCGCGATGCTCCCGCGCCTCTTCAACGGCCGCCCGATCAGCCTGCCGATCGCCTTCCTGGCGCTGGGCGTCGTCCTCGGCGTCATCCCGGGGCTCCCCAGCGTCGACCCCCTCGAGCACGAGGAGGGCACGAAGATCGTCACCGAGATCGTCGTGATCATCTCGCTGATGGGCGCCGGCCTGGCCATCGACCGGCCCGTCGGCTGGCGCCGGTGGTCGACCACCTGGCGGCTGCTGGCGGTCGCCATGCCGCTGACGATCGCCCTGGTCGCGATCACCGGGAGCCTGCTCGGCGGCCTGCCCCTCGCGGCCGCCGTGCTGCTCGGCGCGGCGCTCGCGCCGACCGACCCCGTGCTCGCCGGTGACGTCCAGGTTGCCGAGCCCAGCGAGGAGACCGACGAGGACGAGGTGCGCTTCGCCCTCACCAGCGAGGCGGGCCTCAACGACGGGGCTGCCTTCCCCGCGGTCTACCTGGCGATCGCGCTCGCGGCCCCGGCCGCCACGGTCGGGGGCGCGCTGGGCGGCTGGGCGCTGGAGGACCTGCTCCTGCGCCTCGTCATCGGCGTCGTCGGAGGCCTCGCGGTCGGCTGGGTGCTCTCGCACCTGTTCTTCCGCACCGGGGTCGAGAGCCTGCGGCTCTCGGACAACGTGGAGGGCTTCACCGCCCTGGCCGTGACCTTCCTGGCCTACGGCCTCACCGAGCTCGCCCACGGCTACGGCTTCGTCGCCGTCTTCGTCGCCGCCTGCGCCATCCGCGGCGCCGAGCGCTCCCACGGCGCCCACCAGGTGGCGCACAGCTTCGTCGAGCAGATCGAGCGGATGCTCACGGCCTGGCTGCTCCTGCTGCTCGGCGCGGCCCTGGCCGACGGCCTGCTCGACGCCCTCACCTGGCAGCTCGCGCTCGTCGCGGTGCTGCTCATCGTCGTCATCCGGCCCCTGGTCGGCATGCTCAGCCTGGCGCGCACCGCCGGGGGGTGGCGCGAGCGCGGCGTCATCTCCTTCTTCGGCGTCCGCGGCATCGGCTCGCTCTACTACGTCGCCTACGCGCTGGGGGAGGCGAGCTTCCCCGGCGAGGAGATGTGGGCCACGGTCGGCCTCGCCGTGGCGATCTCCGTGGTGCTGCACGGCGCCACGGCGACCCCGGTGGTCGCCTGGCTGGACCGGCGGCGCTCCCTGCACGGGCACGTCCACCACGGCCGGGACATCGAGGACCCCTCGATCGACCTGCACATCTGAGCCGCGGGGGCTGCCCGACGAGGCTCTCGGAGCACTAGCCTCCCCGGATGCACCGGATCTTCACGACCAGCGTCGCGGCGGTGTACCCGCACTACGTGACGAAGGTCGAGAAGAAGGGGCGCACGCAGGCCGAGCTGCGCCAGGTCGTCGAGTGGCTGACCGGCTTCGACGAGGCGGCGCTGGAGGAGCACCTGGCGTCGGGCACGACGTTCGAGGACTTCTTCGCCTCCGCCCGGATCAACCCGCGGGCGACGTCGATCACCGGGACGAGCTGCGGGGTGCGCGTCGAGGAGATCGACGACCCGCTGATGCAGAAGATCCGCTACCTCGACAAGCTCGTCGACGAGCTGGCCCGCGGCAGGCCGATGGAGAAGGTCCTGCGGGCCTGAGGCGCGGGCAGCGCCGAGGACGCTCGTGTGCGGGTGCGGCTCCCCGCGTGAGGGTCCTGTCAAGGTGCTCGGTCGAGCGCGCTGCGGCTGGCACGGTGGGGTCATGGGCTCAGGCGGCACCACCCGGGCGCACCTCCTCCTGCTGGCCGTGGTCCTCGCCAGCAGTGCCGGCTGCGTCGCAGCGCCCGTGGTGGACGCGTCGTCGCTCACCGGCGCGCCAGCCGCCCACGGCACCGCGCCGCCGGCACCGCCGTCCCCCCTCGAGGACCAGCCTCCCCCGACGGTGGCGTGCACCGGTCTCGACCTGCCCGTCCACGTGGCGGCCCGCGACGCAGCGATGGGCCTGCGGGTCCTGGTGCTGGAGGTGACCAACTGCAGCGACACGGCTGTGCTCGTGGAGGGCTACCCCGCGCTGGGGCTGCGCGACGCCGACCAGCAGGCCATCGCGGTGGCCACCACCCACGGCACGACCGGCGGCGTTCCCGACCCCGGACCCGTGCCGGTCGAGCTGGCACCGGGTGCCCGCGCCCGGGCCGCCCTGTCGTGGCGCAACACCGTGACCGAGGGCACCGCTCAGACCGCCGAGCACCTCGTCGTCGACCCGACGCCCGACGACGCCGATGCCGCTCAGGACCGGGGCGAGGAAGGGGGGCAGGTGCTGGACGAGAGCGTCGACATCGGCACCACCGCGACGATCGACGTCACGGCCTGGCAGCCCGCACCGTGAACCACCACGAACGGGAGCAACGACCGGCCGGCCACCGGTGGTGGGGCACCGCTGCGCTGGTCTGCACCGCCCTCGCCGCACTGGTGCTCGTCGTCACCTGGGACGAGGTCCTGCTCGTGGTGGCCGGTGAGGTGGTGCTGGGCTGGGCCCTCAGCGCGCTGCTGGCGGTGGCCGCCGTCGTGCTGCGCCGCGTGGAGCGGGGTCGACGCCGTAGCGGCGCCCGCAGGTCCGGTGACGACGGCGGCGGTGCCAGCGCCGCTCGGTCCGCTGTGCTGCTCTCCTGGCCGATGACCGTGCTGCTCGCGCTGACGGGGACCGGCGCTGCGCTGGGTGCAGCCGGTGACCACGTCTTCGGCGCCTCCTACGTGACGCTGGTGCCCGTGGGTCCTCAGGGGTGTCGCGTCATCGTGCGCGAGACGTCGTTCCCCTTCGTCGGCTCCGGCGACGTCTACGCCGTCCCGGGGGGCACCGGCGTGGGCCGCAGGATCAGCCACTACGTCAGCGACGACGGCTACCGTCCCGCGAGCCACGGCACCTACGAGCTGGTGTGGGGCGGCGACTTCGGTGCGGTCGTCCTGCTCGGCGGCCTCGACGATCCCGTCACCGAGCAGGGCGAGGGGAGCTTCCCCTACTGACCTGGCGCTGCAGGTGGCGACGGTCGCAGGCTCAGTGCCTCGCCGCTCCTCGCCAGCGGGCACGACCGAGGTCGGGGCAGCCGGCATGACCGTCGCTACCGAGGACGGGCGGTCGGTCTCGTGGGTGTCGGGGGAGCGGGTTGCCGGCGATGCGGTCGCGTGACCGGTGGCGGAACGCCTACAGGGCGCGCTGGCACAGGTAGGTGGTGGCCAGGTCCAGCCAGCCGGCCAGTGCAGCGTCATGGCTGACGGAGGGCGCTCGGACGTGGATCCATCCCGGTCCCATCGACCGGTCGCTGCCCATGGTGGCGCGCGCAGCGCCGGGCCGGGTGACCAGGTCGGCGTCTCGTGCGGGATCGACGCGTACGAGCAGGCTCCCGTCCTGGTGGACCGCGACGGCCATGGCACCGTCGAGCATCACGGCTACGGCCCCGAACATCCGCACCTCTCGCAGGTGCCTGCCGGCCAGTGCCTCGCGGATCCGGTCGAGCGTTGCGCGCGCCTCGGTGCTGACGGGCTGGCCCTTGGCCTTCGCGGTCATGGGGTCTGCCGGCTCGGTGGCCCGTAGCTGAGGCGGTCGAAGGTGAGGCGGATGTCGGTGATGCGGCCGCCGCGGACGGTGAACAGCTCGCTGGCCAGCGCCGTGGACGTGGAGGCGGTCTGGGGGTAGTACCAGACGGCGACCTGCTCACCGCGGGCCATGCGGGCGTGCTCGGGGGCTCCGGTCAGCATCGGCTGGAAGCCGGCGAGGTAGGCGCGCCAGTCCTGCTTCGTCCTGACCCCCTCGCCGGGGGCGACGCAGCGGACGTCGTCGCTGAGGTGGCTCATGGCCACGTCGATGTCTCCGGTGGTCCAGGCCTGGTGGTAGGCGTCCACGACGGAGGTGGGGCCGTCTGGGGCGACGTCGTCGCCGGAGCTGGCGGGGCCCGTGCCGCGTGCGGCCCCCGGGAAGGCGCTGGGTGAGTCGGTCATGGTGCTCCTCCAGTCGGTGGTGGGTCGTCGTGGTCGGTCAGGCGTCCAGCTGAGCCGGTGCCGGTCCGTGGGGCGACCAGGTGTCGGGTTCGAGGTGCTCGCCACGGCCGGCGCGACGCAGGCGGGCGGTGAAGTGGGCCCAGCCGTGCGCGTGGCCGGCGACCTCGCTGTCCGGCAGGCCGGTGTGCAGCAGGTCCAGGCGGGTGCCGGTCGGCGTCGGGGTCAGCTCGAAGGTCACCGTGGACGTCCCGGGCGGCAGGGTGTCGTGGCCGGCGAAGCCCCAGGAGACGGTGACGCGTCGGGGCGGGTCGACGTCCAGGTAGGTGCCTCGAGCGGGGTGGCCGGCGATGTCGACGGCGAAGGCGCCGCCAGGGACGGGGTCCAGTCGAGCCCACTGGCCCATCCAGGCGGTCATGCCCGCTTCGGTGGTGAGCAGGTCGAAGACGGTCTGCGGTGACGCGTCGATGTCGATGGAGGTGCGGTACTCAGCCATCGCCCTCTCCTCGCGGGGTGCCCCCGCTGTCGCCGTCGGTCTCGCTGTCGCCGCCGGTCTCGCTGTCGGTGCAGGCGGAGTCGCCGGCCCTGCTGAGGGCCTCGGCGGCGCGCTTGAGGGCCTGCAGGTGGTGGGGCCAGAAGTGGTCCAGGGAGGCCCGGGTGCTGGCCAGGCCGTCGGTGCGGACGGCGTACAGCTGGCGGGTGCCCTCCCGTGAGCTGGTGACGAGGTCGGCGGCGCGCAGCACCTTCAGGTGGTGGGAGGTCGTCTGCTGGGACAGGCCCAGGGCGTCGGCGATCTGCCCGACCGCATGCGGCCGGTCCCGGACGACCGAGAGGATGGCGCGGCGGTTGGGGTCGGACAGGGCGTGGAACGCTCGGTCGAGCGGGGCGGTCGACTCGTCCATGACCACCCCTTTCGCGGTCCTCTGCACAAGCACGCGCTTGTACAAGTCAACGTTAGTGGATCGGGTGGCGACGTCAAGGGCCCCCCGCCGATCGGGCGGTGCGGGACGACGACCGGCACCGGCGATCAGCCACAGCCGTTGTGCGGGGGTGCTCACGTCAGGTACGGCGAGGCGGTCCGGGCGTGGCGCAGGGCGTGGGCCCACCACTGGAGCTGGCGGAGCATCGTGGCGGCAGCGGACTCCGCTCGCGGTGCGCGCAGAGCACCGTCGGCGTCGAGGGAGTCCCACGCGTAGGGGAGGGCGACCACTGCCTGGACGGTGACCGCGTGCAGCTCGGCGAAGACGGGGCGCAGCTGCTCGACGGCCCGCAGCCCGCCGGAGACCCCGCCGTAGGCGACGAAGCCGATGGGCTTGGCGGCCCAGGGGGACGTCACCGCGTCGATGGCGTTCTTGAGCAGGCCGGGGTAGCCCCGGTTGTACTCGGGGGTGATGATCACGACGGCGTCGGACCGTTCGATGCGCTCGCTGAGGGCGTCGGTGTCGCCGCCTCCGCTGAGGTCCTCGGGCAGGTCGAGCGACGCGAGGTCGATGACGTCGAGGCGCATCCCGTCGGGGGCGTCGCCCTGCAGCTGGTCGACGAACCACCGCGCGACGGAGTGTCCGATGCGTCCCTCGCGCACGCTGCCGATGATCACCGCGAGGGTCCAGGGGGCCGTCACCGCCCCGCCCCGTCGCCGGCAGCGCCGGCGTCCTGCGGTGTGCTGGGCAGCCCGGGCGCGACCGGTCCCCGTCCGCCGGGCGGGGGCAGGGTGGCGACGATGGCGGTGACCTCGTCGGCGGACAGCGCGTCCGCGAAGACCTCGTGGAGGACCTGCGCCACCTCGGCGTCGGTGAGCACCGTGTGCGCGGTCGGTCGTCCTGGCGCCTCGACGGTGTGCTCGCGGCCGAGCAGGCGGCGCACGTGCGTCTCGTCCTTGACGACGACGACGGGTCGCTGGGTGAACGGTGACCGCGGACTGGTGGACGTGTTCTCGTTGGCCACCTCCACGTCGACGGCGTACTGGGGCTCCTCGGTGAACGTCAGGATCGTCGTCCAGCCCGTCCCGTCGTCCTCCCGCAGCCGCCAGGCGGTGTCGCGCGGGCTCCGGCCGCGGACGAGCTCGTAGGTCCAGGCGCCCTGCTCGTGCGGGCCGTCCGCCCGGAGGGCGAGAGGCTGGAGCAGTCCCGAGCCGAAGCCGACGTCGGCCAGCCACCTCTCACCGGTGGCGGGGCTGGCGACGAGGAGCACGAGGTGGGAGCGCGGCCGCGGGTGCTCCAGAGGATCTCCGGTGCGTGCCAGCAGTCGGTCGACGGAGAAGCCCGTGCGCTCGAGGACCGCGGCGAACAGCGTGGCGTGCTCGTAGCAGTAGCCCCCGCGCGAGCGGTCCACGAGCTTGGCCTGGACGTGCTCCAGGTCCACGGAGATGCCTCGACCGAGGATGACGTCGAGGTTCTCGAACGGGATGGCGCCGAGGTGGGCCCGGTGCAGGGCGGCGAGCGCGGCTCCGTCAGCGGCGCGCGGCGCGTCGGCCCCGACGCGACGCAGGTAGGCGTCGAGGTCCAGCCGGTCGCTGCGCCACTGGTCGTCCTGCGTCGCTGGGAACGGTGCGGCGGTCCTGGTCCGGGCCTGCCTCGTCTCCGGCATGTTCCTCGTCCCCTCAGGGGTCGTTGCGCGAGCGGGTGGTGGAGGGTCAGCGACGCGCCGGCCCCGTGGTGCGGCGGACCACCAGCTCGGTGGGCAGCGTCACGCGCCGTTCGCCGTAGGACGGGTCGAGCAGCATGCGGCCCATCAGACGGCCCTTCTCGCGGATGGGCTGGCGCACGGTCGTCAGCCCGGCCTCCGATGCGGCTGGCACGTCGTCGAAGCCGGTGACCGACACGTCCACCCCGGCCTCGAGCCCTCGCAGCCGCACCTGGTGCAGCACGGCGCCCGCGAGGACGTCGCTGTCCGCGGCGATCGCGGAGGGCAGGTCGGGCCCGTCCAGCGCCGCGGCGCCGGCGACGTGCCCGGACTCCTGCGCGTTCCGCCCGCCGCTGAGGACGCGCACGCGCGCACCGTGGCCGAGGCCGGCGCGGATGCCGTCGAGCCGCAGGCGGGAGTACGGGAAAAGCGCTCCCTCGTCGGGAGCAGGGACGAGCACCCCCGGTCGTCCGTAGGAGGCCACGACGACGGTGACGTCCCGGTGGCCGAGGGTGGCGAGGTGGAGACCGATCTGCTGGCCGGCCTGCTTGTCGTCGATGAGCACGCACCGGCCAGCCGCCGTGGCCGAGGACATCACCAGGGGCAGGTGGCGCTGGGCGAGGGCGAGCACGGCGGGGTGGTCGTCGGCGAGGCCGTCTGCCACGGCCCCGTCGATGACGGCGCGCCGGACGGCGTCGAGCGAGTCGCGGACGGCGTCCTCGTCGCCCGCGGTGCCGCTGAGGTCGAACGGGATGAGCACGAGTCCGGCGCGATGGCGCTCCGTGACCTCGGTCAGACCAGCGACCATCGTCATGACGTAGGGGTCGGAGAACGCGTAGGACAGCCCGACGGTGAAGATCACTCCGACGGCGCCGGCGCGTCCCGTCCGCAGGGACCGGGCCGCCGCGTCCGGCCCGGCGTAGCCCTGCTGGCGCGCGACCGCGAGGACATGCGCCCGGGCCTGCGGGGTCAGCCGGTCGGGACGGCTGAAGGCGTAGGACACCTGAGCGGTGGAGACCCCCGCTGCTTGCGCAACGGACCTCAGCGTCGGGCGCTGTGACATGACCACCTCGCGTTAATCGATTAACATCACCGTAGCGCCCGCCGTGGCGTCGTCAAGCACCAGGCGACGGTTGCGCCCGGACGAGCGCGTCGAGGACGGGCTGCGGGGAGACGTGGGAGGTGGGAGTGGAGCTGACGCCGAGCCGCTCAGTCACGCTGGAGCAGGTCGCCCGTGCAGCAGGCGTGTCGCCGGCCACCGCCTCGCGAGTGGTCACGGGCGTCGGTCCTTCCTCCGCCACGGCCAGGCGGAGGGTGGAGGAGGCCGTCGCGGCGCTGGGGTACGTGCCGCACCCGGTGGCGAGGTCCCTGGCGCGAGGGCTGGGGCACCGCCTCGTCGTGGCCGTGGTGGGGGTACAGCGGAGCGTGCTGGCCGACCCCTACGTGGCACGGGTGACGGCTGCAGCGGCGGAGGTCGCTGACGCCCACGGCCTCGGTGCGGGCCTGCGGTGGGTCCCGGTGGGCGGCGCTCACGGGAGGGTGGCGCTGGAGGACCTGGGACGGGACCGCAGCGTGAGCGCGGTGGTCGTGGTCAACCACACCCAGCAGCTGCTGGAGTCCCTCCCCAGCGCCCTGGCCGGGAGGACGACCGCGATCGGGACCGGTACCGGCGACGTGCCCGGCTTCGACGTGGACAGCCCCAGCGGCGTTGAAGGCCTGCTCCGGCACCTGCACAGCGACGGCCGTCGCGAGATCGTCCTGGCCACCGGGCCCTCGTGGGTCGCCGCGGCACGCCGGCCCCTCCAGGCCCACCGCGCGTTCATGCACCAGGTCGGCCTGCCGGTGCGCACGGTCGCCGGGAACTTCACCGCGGAGCGCGGTCGCGCCGCGGTGCAGCGCGCGCTGGACCGCTGGCCCGACACCGATGCGGTCATCGCGCTCAGCGACGTCGCGGCCTTCGGCGTCCTGGCGGCCCTGGCCGAGTCCGGGATCGCGGTCCCCGATGACGTCGCGGTGGCGGGCTTCGACGACGTCCCGATGGCCGCACTCGCCGGGCCGGGACTGACCACGGCCACGCACCCGGTCGAGGCCATCGCGGCCAGCGCAGCCGAGTGCGCCCTCGAGGGAGCGGTCGCGCCCACCCCGCTGCGCATCTTCCCCTCCGAGGTCGTCGTGCGGCACAGCGCCTGAGCGGCCCCGCGGCGTCGTGGCGGCTTGCGCTGGAAGCGGTTCCACCTCCTACGGTCCGCTCCCATGACCAGCGCCCCCTCTCCGCAGGCGACAGCGGCGGCCACCATCCGCCCCTACCGCGAGAACGACCTGGCGGCGGTGTACGACACCTGCGTCCGCACCGCGGCGGCCGGCGGTGACGCGAGAGGGCTGTACTCCAGCGACGACCTGATGCCGGACCTGTTCGCCGGCCCCTACGTCCACCTGGCCCCAGACCTGGCCTTCGTCCTCGACGACGGGGCGCGAGCGGTCGGGTACGTCGTCGGCACGGCCGACACGGCCGCGTTCGTGCGCGCCTACCGCGAGGTGTGGATCCCGCGGCTCGCCGACCGGTACCCCGTGCCGCCGACCCCGCCACGCACCCCCGACGGGGAGATGCTCGCCCTGCACCACCGGCCCGAGCGGATGCTCCTGCCCGAGCTCGCAGCCCACCCCGCGCACCTGCACATCGACCTGCTGGCCACCCACCAGGGCGCCGGGCACGGGCGCGCTCTCATCGAGACGTTCCTCGCCGCCGCGGCCCGGGCCGGGGCGCCGGCCGTCCACGTCGGCATGGTCACCGAGAACGTCAGGGCCCGCGGGTTCTACGACCGCCTCGGCTTCACCGAGATCCCGGTGCCGGACGCCGGACCCGTCACCTACCTCGGCCGCAGCACCACCTGACCGCCGACGGCGACGCCGTCTCACGAGGCGACCGGCTACCGGTGATGACGGGACGGTGGGGAGTGGTCGGCCTCCGGAGCCTCCGTCGTCCTGCGGGGGATCCCTGAGCGGCGATGGTCCGCTGGCGGCCGCGTCCAGTCGCTGCTGGTCCGGCCAGCCCAGGACCGTCACCGCCAGCAGGCGCCGCGCGGGATCGGTCGTCGGAGAGGTGGCGGGCTCGCGACGAGCTGGTGATGGGAAACGCATGCGCCGGCGTGCTGAGGTGACGTGCTGGTGCGGTTGACGACGTGGTGCTGCCAGGCCAGCAGAGCTGGTGCACCGATGAGCTCCAGGGCCGTGGCCGCGACGAAGGCGGGGTGCGGAGCACCTCGTGCTCGCCGAGCGAGCAGCCGGGCCAGGCCGCCGAGGAACGTGGCGCCGAGGGTCACTCGCAGAACCGTGGTGCTGGCTTCCAGCCGTGGCAGCGTCGACCAGATCACCGGGGCGAGGGTGAACCAGTAGGCGTTGATGAACCGGTACTCGCTGTCCAAGGAGGCCCTGACGTCGCTGGTGTCCCCAGGCAGTGCGGTGGGCCCGGCGAGCATGCCGGCCAGTCCGGAGGCGAAGGGGATGCACGCCAGCGCCCCCAGGGCCACCTGCAGCTGGCGGGGGCCACCGTCCCGCGGCGCAGCGCTCCCCGACCGCCGACGAGCAGCGACGGCGCGCAGCAGGCGCACCAGCGGCGACCACCGCGCGGGACGGGCCACAGCCCCGTCGGCATCTTCCTCCGCGCGGTCGAGCAGGTCCTCCAGCAGCGCGTCGTGCAGCCAGCGCACCGCCACCGGCCACAGCAGCCGCATCCACCCGCTGGTCCGTGCATCCAGCTCGTGGCGCAGCACGCTGCCGCCGGCGCCGTCGGGGAGCACGGAGAACGTGTGCGTGCCGTCGGCGCCGAAGGACGGCGCGAACCGGAAGCGCACCACCGCGCCCGGGTCGTGAGCCTCCACGGCGTACCGGATCGGGCCGTGACCGCCTGCTGCACCCACCGCCAGGGGGCGGTCGAGCCGCAGCGGTGGCCATGTCGTCGCGGGCCACAGCCTGTCGGCTGGTCCGGCCAGGGCGTCCAGCAGCGACCCCACCTGGTGCGGCCCGGCCTTCAGCCGCCGCTCGTGCACGCTCCGGACCATGACCGCCCCGCCTCCGTACGCCGCCGTATGGAAATCCGTACGGTAGCGTACGGACGTGGCGCGTGGGCAGGGGGCACGGCTGTCCCGCGCAGACTGGGTGACCGCGGCCGTGGGTGCGCTGCACGCCGGCGGTCTGGCGGCGGTGGCGGTGGAGCCGCTGGCTGCTCGGCTGGGGGCGACCAAAGGCAGCTTCTACTGGCACTTCCGCGACCGGGAGGACCTCGTCGCCGCCGCGCTGGCCCACTGGGAGCAGGAGGGCACCGACGACGTCACCGCCGCCCTGGACGCCTCCCCGGACCCGGCCCGGCGGCTGCGCATGCTCGCCGAGGCCACCATCGCCCAGGATCACCGACCTGACCTCAGCGTGGTCCTGCTCCCCGATGCTGCCCACCCTCTGGTCGCCGCCGCGCTGGAGCGGGTCACGCGCCGGCGCATGGCCTACCTGACCGAGCAGTTCCGAGCCCTCGGCCTCCCCGAGGAGGAGGCCAGCGCTCGGTCGCTGCTCGCCTACACCGCCTTCCTCGGGCACTCCCAGCTGCGCCACCACCTGCCCGCTGCCGTCGACACCACCGCCACTGCGGCCTACCTCGCGGTGCTCGAGCGGGCGCTGCTCCACGGCTGACGTCGTCCCCGATGACGACCGGCCGCCGGTGACGACCGAGCGGCCGGCTGTGACCGGCCCGGGGTCGTCACAGGGGATCGTCGAGTGGAACGGCCTGGAGGAGCTACTTCGTCTTGAGCCGCTGGTGTCGCACGAAGGCCCTCAGCGGAAGCCACGTGACCACGAAGGCGACGAGGAACGGTCCCGCGATCGCTCGGAGGAGGTCCATGCTGCCGAGACGAGGAGCGGCGTCACATGGTCGGCAAGGGAGGCAGCGCCTCTGCGGGAAGTGCGCCGTCCGTACAGCGGCCAGAACATCCGTGACGACCAGTCGGCGGGGGTAGTCGGGCACCTCCACACCAGCCGTCATCTCGTGTGGGACCGTTCTGCGGGCGCATGCCGTGTGGGGATCTGCTCCTGCGCGCGCCGGTGCTGGGCTTCGTCACCGTGGCGAGGTTGAGCGTGACCTCCTCGCACAACCTGCACGACGTCCTGGATGCTGAGCCGCAGCTCTGGTTTCCGAGGGTCGTGGCCAGCGTCAACGGCTACGACGTCAAGGTGACCAACGTCGCCGGTGAGTTCCCCGAGCACTCCCACGACGACACGGACGAGCTGTTCATCGTGCTCAGCGGGCGCCTGCACCTCGACCTACCCGAGGGGACGGTGACCTCGGGGCCGATGGACGTCTTCACCGTCCCTCGCGGTGTGCGCCACCGTCCGCGCGCCGAGCCGGGGACGCGCATCGTCAACGTCGAGCCCCGGGGTACGACGCAGGACGCGACGTCCACCGGCCTCACGGGGGCGCGGCTGTAGCGGCCTTTCTGCTCGGGGCGGATCGCCCTGGACGCGCTGCGTCGCCCGTCGCCAGATGACCCGCCCGGTCCCGTGCCCGCGAAGGGCCCCCCAGCTGCTTCTGGGTGCCCGCCAGGGCCGCGACGTCACGGGCGACGTCGGTCAGGTCGGCGCCCAGCGCCTCCAGCAGGGTGCCGCCACGGGCCAGCGGCAGCAGGGCCGCGCCGCCAGCGGTGGCCGCCGCGGGAGGCGACCCCTCGGCGTCCGGCGTGCGCAGCCGGCTCAGCAGCGCCCGCGGGGCGTCGAGGGCGTCCCACGCCGGGGCGCTCGGGCCGAGCGCGACGGACTGGCGCAGCCACGGCAGGCCCGCCAGGTCGGCGCGCACGGTGCCGCGCCAGCGCCCCGGGCCCTCGCCCCAGCGGCCCAGCACCACCTGCTCGGTGAGGTCGAGGTGCCCGCCGTCGGCGACGGCCACCTCGGTGACGGCGTGCAGGTCGGCGCCGCGCGCGACGACGACAGGCTCCAGAGCGAGGTCGCAGCGCGCGCCCTCGGCGACGTCCACCCGCAGCCGCACGGTGGACGAGCCGCCGTCGCGGTGCGGCAGCGCGATCGTCGCCGCGACGCCCCGCAGGACCAGGTGCGCCCCGGCGTCCACCCGCACGTGGACCTCGACGACGTCGCCGCCCAGCGGCCCGGCCGCGGTGCCGATGAGGTGCACCTGCGCCGCCCCGGCGGGCCCACCTCCGGTGCGGCGGGCGCCCAGGGCGCCGTCCGCTCGCAGCACCGGCAGCGCCGTCCGCCCGCCCGGCGCCGGCCGGGCGCGGACCTCAACCCGCGTGCGCAGCGGCCACCTGCTCGCGACGCGCGGCCAGCAGGCCGCGCACCCAGTCCGCCACGACCCCGGCGCCGGGGTCCTCGCGCAGCGAGGTGAACGCCACGGGCGCCTCGTGCCGCAGCGCGGCGGCGTCGCGCGCCATGACCGACAGGTCGGCGCCCACCATCGGCGCGAGGTCCGTCTTGTTGATCACCAGGAGGTCGGACGTGATGACCCCGGGGCCGCCCTTGCGGGGCACCTTGTCGCCGCCTGCCACGTCGACGACGAAGATCTGCGCGTCCACGAGGCCGTAGCTGAAGGTGGCCGTGAGGTTGTCCCCGCCGGACTCCACGAGCACGACGTCGGGGGCGAAGCGGTCCTCCAGGTCCTCCACGGCGTCGAGGTTCATGGCGATGTCGTCGCGGATCGCCGTGTGCGGGCACGCACCGGTCTGCACCGCGGTGATCCGCTCGCCCGGCAGGACGCCGTGGCGGCGCAGGAAGTCGCCGTCCTCGGTCGTGTAGATGTCGTTGGTCACCACGGCGAGCTCGAGCTCGCCGCCCAGCGCGCGGCACAGCGCCGCGACGAGGGCCGTCTTGCCCGAGCCCACGGGGCCGCCGATGCCGACGCGCAGCGGGCCGTCGAGCGGGCGCGAGGGCGCGGCCACGGGCGGGTGGCTGTGCGCGACCTCCTGCCCGGGGTGGGTGTGCGGCGGCTCGGTGAGGCGGTGGGAGCGGTCGACGTCGGGCCGGCTGGGCGCGTGGTCGGAGATGTGGTCGTGGGTGTACTGGCTCATGGTGGTGGCTCCTCAGGAGGCGAAGAGCTTGTCCTCTCTCGGGGTGTGGCGGGTCTGCAGCAGGTCGGACAGGGGGTCGGACTCCACAGCCGGCTCGTCCCCGCGGGCGAGCGCGCGGTCGGCGTCCGCGGCGACGGCCTCGACGTCCGGGCCGAGGCGGGCGAGGACGGCGGCGACCGTCACTGGGTCGAGGCCGAGCAGCCGGGAGGACGCCGTGGCGGGGGCGGTGGTCGACAGGTAGGCGGCGACGAGCGCCGCCTCGCGCGGGGAGCAGCCGCCCGCGGCGGCGGCCACGCCGAGGGCGACCGGATGGTGGGGCGCGCGGGGGAGCAGCGCCCACGCGGGGGAGGGCCAGGCCGCGCGGGCCACGCGCACGAGGCCCCGGCCCTGGGCCCGGGCGGCGTCGCGGGCGGCCGGCGCCGGCGTCCGGGCGTCGGCCTCGGCGTCCAGGCGAGCGAGGGCCTTCCGCGCCTGCTCGACCACCCCCTCGCACTTCTGTGCCGGGATCCCGTGATCACGGGGGAGTGTTCGGGCGGCGGCGCAGGCGGCGGCGGCCAG
>Ga0210040_10004673_pt1 | contig 17739 bp, 10 predicted proteins | sample CryGeyCG12114_NA_FD_185462 | JGI IMG/M metagenome (GOLD analysis project Ga0210040, IMG submission 185462) | Groundwater microbial communities from aquifer - Crystal Geyser CG19_WC_8/21/14_NA (SPAdes) (version 2) | ecosystem: Environmental > Aquatic > Deep subsurface > Groundwater | place: USA... | reverse complement strand
TACTTACCTTTGGTCCATTCATTGAAACCTGAGTCGCTGACCACACTGTTCAAAGAAGTTTTAACTGCAAGAATCAAATTGGCGTTAATATCCTTCACTCATAGAATCTCAAAATGGAAATTTTGTTTTGAAAACTTACATATTTTCTTGAAGGGGGACATGGTCGTTTTGTATTGCACTGTAGTTGTAGAAGGAGGTGCAATTTCTGCAAAAATAAGAAAAATGAGCGTCACAAAGGAAACAGAGAACATATGATGATGAAAATCCTGTTTAGCAGGGAAATAGAAGAAGAAAGCTTCCGCTCTATTTTAAAACGTGACAGTAAGTACTGACAAAGTATAGAATTTCCAACTCTTTCTTGACCAGCAGATAAAAGCTTAAGCGATCATTTCGTCCACACAGCTTAATAGTATTTCATGTTAAGAGTGAAAGCAACTAAAGTAGACAACATGGCATACTTTTTCTCATATGAAACAGCATGGTTTCAGTCAAAAGAAAAATGATCGAATGTCTTGAAGGACAATATCTGAGAAATTCAGTTTGCTCGGATAAACACTAAGCAAATAAAGCTGGAGAGAAAGTTAAGATTTAGGATACAATTCATTTCTACAACAATGAGTGACTATTGTGCATAAAACTTAATAGTTTTGTCATATTATTTTGTTCACTAAAAATGATTTATTGCTTCCAGCTTACTAGTTTGTAGCTTAACTTTTTTGTATAAAAATTTTAGCTAAATTTTTCAAAGCTCCTCTCAAAACGGTGAATGAAAAATCCCAATTTCCCCTACTTTCTTCGATAGCCCGGTATTTATTTGTAATCCACTTAGGAATAAACATAAATTGAAGGAGAAAGAAGGAAATTAAAGGAAAAGCCGTATGTTAGTAGAAACAACGCTCTCCCCATCGTACTTACTTACCCACACACACCCAACTGACTCTATGGTGGACAATTTATGGGGCTCTCTGAGAAAGGGAATGAATAAAGTCCGTAGGTACAACTTTCTGATCCGTTTACACTCACAGTGTATTTATTGTTTCTAACTAACTAACTAACTGTGTTTTCCCTTTATCCATGAACACCAGACCACAGCTCAATATAAATGGGAAAAGAATTATTATATACTTGATAGAAACCACCACCAATGGCATTAGCTGGACTAACACGGGAGAGGAGAGTGCTGTTTTCCTCACCAAATTGGAAAATTGTGCCGGAAATTTGATAGGAGTGTGTGAAAGTGTACGTTTCTCATCCTCAACTACTTGCTTACTTACGGGCCTCCCATTCATCTCACAATGAAATGTCTCATTCAGTCAAACCCTAATCATTGAGTTTTACCAAATCATCCTGACTTATGGAGTATCTATTTACTCCTGGTATATGTAGTCAGTAGTAGCCAGTATTCTCATGTATAGCAATAATAAAAAGCTTCCCATACCGCTCTACATTGTCCATTAAAAATTATCCCCCATCTATTGATTTATCTTGGTCTCCGATTTCATGTTGCAAAATGTTTTACACACATTACATACATTGGATAAATGCCATTTCTTTTAACTCTTCACTTTAAATGATTGGGGACATGATTCGAATCTTGTCATTGTATAAATCCCTATTTAAAGAAATAGTGTTCAATAATCGACTGACCAAATGTAGGAAACGTTTTTTTTTGGTAACAAGATGATAAGTTGGATCTACCCATAATCTTGGATTGAGTGGGATCAACATCTTTTATCTCACGTTGTATCAAGTGACTTTTAGAACCTCAGAGTGAATTCTACTCAATTCTCACTCTGTCCATTACATTTTTCACGTCGTAAGAAGATAATGTCAATTCAGTAAGTTGGACAATAAATAATAGAGATGATTTTACTTACTATATAATTTGATATTCCCATCCGTTTCTCCCAGACTGTTTTTGGCCACACAAGTGTAGACTCCGTAGTCAGTTAGAGTTAGATTCCGGATTTTTAGTCGCATGTACATCCTGTATCCACTTTCCACCAGAATGGACTCAAACTTCTCACCTGTCAACATCAAATAGTTAGAGTTTTAGGGTCTCCACTTGGAAAGTGAAACTTTACCAAGAAGTGGGGAATGCCACATACTTTGTCCTTTAATAATAATACAACACGCAATGTCTGTCTCTATACTGACTGTTTGTTTTATTTCAGACCAACCACCCTTTGTGTATGTTTTGGTTTTCTTCTACAAGTCAGTTAACGCGTGAAATATAGTGCCCTGTTTTTTCAACATTTTTCATCCTCCAAATTGCTCTTAATTTCATTTTAGGCTGTTGACATCTGCAGTTTCACTTTCTAAAAGAGGAAAAAGTAGCCAGCGTATTGGAGTTTAGCTATATAGGATAGAAAGTGTGCAAAAGTTGCAGTGTCAAGTCTGTTGCAACATTGTATGTGGCTGCCGACCAACTTCAGTCAAGTGCTCAAAGGAGCGACTTTTCTTATTTCCAATTTATCTTGTTAAAATGGACATTTACTAAAAAACCTGTGCGAATTGCTCACGAAGTTTTGAAAATTACAAAATTACAAATTAGCAAATATCTTTATCAACTAATCTTTCTGTACAAGGGGTTTATTCCCATAAGACTAAAATTAAAGCCATTAAAATGCAGTAGGAAACTCTTTTTTATTCTTCAAAGCCCACATGTTTTTACAACTTTGGCAATAATAGTGCTCCTTCAAAACTTTACACATGCAGATGCTCGGGAAAGGAATGAACCTCGGCGCTTATAACGAGCACCTTATGAAGACCGAGTGAGTAAAACAGTAAGTAGCAGTGAAAAATTGGCCTTTCCAAACTGTTAGTAACTTTGTTATTCTCAGCCATGACTTTGAAGAATAGGAATGAAACTTGGTCTTCCACTTAAGGTTACCCCAGTACAATATATCTGAATCTATGGGTGACGATGAAACAGCTTTCCCAATTTTAATATTGTTAATCTTATTTGTGAATTGAAATTTCATAAATATGATCCATTCCATTTCAAAAACGACTTATATACTTACATCGTTAAAGCATATTTAAAACTGCATAGAGCATTAGTCGCATTGTAAGCCAAGTGAAAAATAAACCACATGTGCAAAAGCTAGTCACCGATCCAAAGTGATGCAATAAAGAAGGTTTAAAAGGAAAATGAAACTAGTTTTTATATGTCAACTAGTCAAAATTCAAGGTATGTTCACACTATTACCGCCACCACAAACTGGTACAAAAAATGTGCCCGATCATTCTTCAATCATCCTCTAATACGTACGTAATATGCAAGGTGTGAGTTGGTCGGCGTCCATCAATGAGGATATTTTCCCACACAAAAACTATGTATGCCCTACACATGGTAATATTACGGCCGGGATAAAGAGAATGGATTGAAAAAAGTTGTGACAAGAGCCACATGAAAATTTCTTTTCCTTTTGGCATCAACTGAATTACGTATTCGAGGAGTAAACGAGAGAAAGAATCATTGTTAGGGAAAAGTGGAAATGCAAGTGTTTTTTTCACAACCACTACTACTACTACTACACATAGCGTTCCCAAAGTCCTTTGTGTTCAATGCATTTCTGTGACTATAAACTTTCTCCCTATATAATTTAATGTCACCGACTAGTTCCCGTGCATGAGTTCTCACATGGTCCCATTTTGTGTACCATGTGGGAAACGATAACTTTAGGTTCTCAAAAAGTGAAGTTCCTTCACAAAAAACCCATGTAATATTAGTGATGCCCATAAGGAAAAAAGTTTATTCCCTCACAATTTGCTTCTTTATTTCCCCCTTCACCACCATGATTGTCTTACGGGCAATTTTCTACAGTAACAAAAGAGCGGCTATGAAAATTGAAAAGGAATCGCTTCCCCGACTGGACTTTTCAATTGAAAAGCACAAGTCAGAATTACGTTTTTATTGGAACCAACTTGAAATTCACTTAATCGCTAAAAAATTAGCTGTCACAAGTTAGTCCGTGAAACTAACTTGTGACTGCACACTAATACACTTTTTCAATTTCAAGGTTTTTTTTTTCTTTCCCAACCCAGATGTTACTTACTTCTTCTTGACAAACATAAGTTAGTAAAATGTTGGCAACAATCAAACAGAAAATATATAGCACTGAAAGACACTTGGTGTTGGGGAAAGTATGAAGCTTTTGTCACATTTCTCGCATATGTGACATCATGTTCACCAAGGTATATGTTATTTACACAAGTTTCAAGTTTGAAACTAGTTACAGCCCTTCTAAGCATCCATTCAATGGTGACAATTGGCCTATGTATGGGAAACGCGTTCATTTCAAATCGGCTCTTTGTTTATCATGCACTTCTTGGTGTCACCAGATTGTCTGCAGAATCCTTGATGTTAGACGTTCATGTAAATATCACTTACAATTGGCTCTGCTCTGTTGTGTGCACGGCAAGTAAGTGATTTTCTGGTTCACAACCTGCTCATAATGTGAATGGAAGTGCGTGAAATGAGAGTGAAGCGAGCTTTTAGCTTTCTACCTAGTCAATATTTGTGAATTCAGTCAGATATACATTGCAATAAGGCAAAAATAGATTAGACTAAATAACAAAGTTGTAACAAAGCTGTAGTATTAAAAATAATTATAGTCAAGCTGGGCCAGCTGGGCAGTATAATAGCATAATACTAAGAAAAAAGTATCGTGCGTACACAAAATTCATAGAAAGTATCTTGCAGTCACAGAGGCGATTAAATCTTTAAGTGAACTGTTATGCCATGAATCAATAGTATTCTCTCTGACTGAGTGTGTACCAGCGTATTTGATTAGATGGATTAATTTGTTAATTGAATAAACCTGTTCTCCTGGGCTACTTGACAAATCGAGAAAGCTCATTTTCTTGATTATAAGTGCATAATAAGTGTTTTGTATTACACAAGAGTTTCAAATGTTAGTTGGAAACGCTCATGTCACATTAACATGCAGAAATTCAAAGGAATCGGCAACAAAACAGAATTTCAGATAATTTGAACTAACGCAGAGGCATAAGAGAGTATTTTTTGGTTCGCTTTAAATTCAATCTGTTAAGATTAAAAGTGACATGTGAGAGAAACAATACAGAAATTTTAGCTTGACAGATTTGTCACCTGAAGACTGCATATCATTACTATTGTCCTCACTTCGTCAAGTAACTAATATTGACTAGAACAGTTTGGGGGTGACACAAACTTGACACAAGGGAAAAGCGTTAGTGAAGATTTCTGCTGGTTTATGCAGTAACGACTGCTTATGAATTCGCTTTTGGTTGAGTGTTGAATTGGGATTTTGTATACAAGGAAATTCACTCAGCAACTCGGCTCATTTTCAAATGAACGACTTACCATGACATTAAACGAGTAACATCAAATTAACCGTGTGGTGGTTTATATTATTAAAATGGAAATTAAAATTTTGTTTGTAGAATGCACTTTATGTACTTCTGCGTTTTAAGCTAACGCAAAGAGACTCCTTACGGTTACGTGCTGTAGTTTACATTGGGTTTTGTAGCCACGCGTTTTCAAACAAAAAAGGTAATGTAATGTGTCAGGCGGGAACTAATATGAATTACTGTTATCATTATTGATGGGGCTAGATTAGGAATTAAGGGCAAGACATGTAATTAAACAAAAATGATGAAAGAGTGTGATATGAAAAGAGACGGAATATTTCTCATCTAACCAGTTTTCTACATCAATCAAGACCGCTAATACTTTTTATGTCAATCAATTGGCTAGTGTAATTTAGTTACAAAACCTTCTTTTGTTTCCTATCTAACCTTCGGTCCAAATATAACAATACATTTTCTTTGAACTACAAGTGGGCTATATTTCTGCCACTGTCTGTTTCCGACGAACCTTCTGTTGTCTCTTAAATTCATCGGCTTTCTTTTCTACGAAATTGCATGAAACGGCAATAAATATTATGTGCTTAGAAAGCTAGATTAATATTTTGTGTGTACAAACTACAGCTTCTTACACTTAAAGCCAAAATTCTCGATGCAAAATTCTCAGCAAGCTTTCCCATATCTTTTTACGGTCCCTTTCTTGCTCTCCACTTACTTTTTCTACAAATGTGCTAATGAACAAACTTATTTCTCACTTTAAAATTCAAGGATAAATTAGTGTGAGACGAGTACAATAGTCTGCTCTGTTCCTTCCTATCCCTCATATTGAGGGACGGTATTCTATACATTTGCTAGCACAAGAGAACTTGCATCCACTTGTATGCCCCTGTTTCACAACTATATATATTCACTTCACTGTGTTTAGTTTATTTAAGAACAGTAAAAAAACGTTTCCTCTGATCTCATTTTCACCTTTTGTTCTTTAGTCTTTTCTGAAAGAACCCGTACCGACTATACCACGATTAATTATTTGCCCCACCTTTCATATGTACACCCCTGCAAAATGGATAATGATCACGTAGTACTTAGAATGAAAACTAGAATTTCTCCACATTAACGAGTTTCTTTCACCCTTCCACAAACTTTCCTATTCAATATGACACGGTAATCAATAATGATAGAAAATTACCTGAAACGATCATATCTCCTTTGTCCGTTGTCCAATAGTTAATCGACTGCAACAAAAGAAATAACATGTTGTTGGGTTAGTTTTGTTTTCTCTGTTAGTTAGTACGTGATAAGAAAAGAGAGGAAAACAGTAATAGTGTATCAATCATAGACTTTACTTTGGGATAAGCTTCTGTCTGACACTCGAGAGTAACATCTTGACCCATATAGCGGCCTACGTGAGAGAAGAGAAAAAAATCATGAAAGGGGAATCCTTTATTATTTGGCTCTTGTCAAATCATCATACACTTTTCAATCATTTTTCTGCTCCCCCTTAATCTCGGAGGAAAAACACAAACCTTCCAATTGATGTGGGATGGTCATCATTGGGGGAAATTGAACTTTCAACACGACCCGCTTGGAAATGCTGGGTGGTATGCCGTTGGAAGCGATACACAGATACGCTCCCATATGTAATCGCGAGACTTTCACGATGTGGAATATTTCTCCATCAATCACGTTAACTGTAAAGAAAGATGGTTATAGTTTCAGAGTGCTAAATTCGACGATACTAATAGAGTTTAAATTGTATATGATAACGTCATCAAGCTTCTGAATCTACATCTGTGTTTAGATATTGCAAATAACATATTTATGAAGGTAAAGTATTAATTAGTTTCTTGAGTCTGTTAATGATACTGAATTGTCAGTGGATGATTAAATCTAATGTAGGAAAAAAACTAACTGATCGAATCTTATTGTGCAATTAAAGAAAAGACGGCGCTACCGGATGCAGAACACTATGATGACGATCGTAATGGCAAATTATCAAAATGATCTTCGAGTATCGTAAGCCAAGCCAAGCATCATAAAATATTTAATGGTTCAGTTCAGCTGCGAATGTGATTCACGTTGTGAATTTCATTGCACACAGAAAGGTAGGTACCGAAGTAAACAACCGATATTTCTTATGATAATTTATGTGCTCATTATCATTTATTACCCAACTGGGCACTCTTTTCACGGTCCGTTGGTCCGGAATTTGCTTAGGATTTGCCATATGAGTACACAAAACACATCGGAGTGCAGTCGGTGATAAACAGATAAGGACAACTTGGGAGGTCGAACATTACGATTAGTTTTAGTTAGAGGACAAAGTGAAAATGTGTTTAGTAGGACTAAAGTGTGGGCTTGGGATAGCAACTGACTAAATACTAGTCATGTGTCCCAGATAAATCAAATATTTATGAAAACTGAAATATATATTTGATTTGTTTCCTTGAATTTTCAGTTTTTACTGTCCACGAAAAGGGAAAGTTTTTTCGATTAAGCATTCTAGATGATTCGACCACCAGATTTATGAATCCCACATTTTGGTATCCTAATCCTAATATTTATTCAAAACACATACAACAGTAGTTTTGTGCTGATACATGAGAAATCAGCTAGCACCATCTGTCAAAGCGATACATTTCTCGTAATGTTCTTTTTCCAACCTTATGTGCATCTATCTGTTGAAAAACAGGTGCCAAAATCTTGGTTAGTTTAGTTTGTTAGTAATAAAAAAGATCGCAGATGCAGTATTGGGCTACAAAAAATGTTCTGAGGGAGGGGTAGCGTGAATATGATGAAAAACACAACGCTATGTTTCGTCTACAAGTGTGAAAAATATAAAATCCGGTGATCGTGATGTTTTGGGTTGATTTGGTCAATTGATTTACGCAAGACATTGGGGATGGAAAAGAAAGCCAGTTGAATTTTGAACTATTATTTTATGTATATCTATTATGTGTATCTGTATCCTTTATTTTTGGGTATTTTGGTTTATTTTCCCCTTTAGTCAGCAAAATATGAACTCCCACGCAAATAAAGATTTCTATAGATTTTGTAATGAAGCGATAAATGTGCAAGTTAGATTGTAAGATTCGTTGTATTTGCTATCTTATATTTTTATGTGAAAAATTTCTTCTAGTTTATGTTTTGCTTCTGAATTTCAATCAATTACCAAGATAAATAAGCAATACACTATTCATTATGAGTAAATTTTTCTCCCTGCCTTATTTAAAACTGTGTATTTGACTTTTTTTGGAATTGAATAGATGTTATAAACTGCAAAAAGTAAATGAAGTCCTGGGGAACAAAGTGTTTGTTTTGATAAGATAAATGATTTTCAGTAAGTGAGTGACAGAAGCTTATTCTTTTTTCTATTTATTTCGTCACTCTGCCCCAGAAAACTGGAGTAAAGGGAGACTAACAAAGGTTAATCTGTTTGTCTTGCTGATGGTTGCGGTACTTGCAGCAGTCCATCTACTAGAGCAACTTTGTTGTCTTTTCTATGCAGACCAAAATTCTTTTGCCCTACTAACTAAAAGAAAACGTGAGGATTTCTACAGTCGACAGTTAGTTCCATGTCGTAAATCGGTTCGACGTAGAAAAAAAGAAAGATTTTTCAAAGTTTTTGAAAGATTATTGTTTGTGTACAGCAATGTTAATGTATTTACAGATTTCTGTTGATTCTTAAGCTCAGCTAGCAAAAGTAGCTAATGGAATTTAGTATCTTATTAGTTCAGTGACCTTTTATACGTTTTGCATGCACACACAAATGGTTAAAAACAATAATGTTTTAAGAGTCAAAATGGCCTTTTGTAAATCGTAGGAAGTAAATCTTGCATGTCTTCATAGATTTTAGTAATTTTTCATGTATGGGACTCTCAAGGGAACGACAAATGGGGTAAAGAAAGTTTTGGTAACCAAAAAGTACAGAGAAAGAATTCTGTCAGGCTGTGATTCCCATGAATGGAATAGTAATTTAGAGAGTTGTGCATTGAAAATGAGGGAGACGTGTAAGATGTTGACAAAGCTCAAGAGTTATGAGCCTACAGAGAGTGCAACAGAGAATTACGGCAAGAAACACGCACACATGTAAGTTTGTGTCTCTAGTTTTTACATGAGAAGTGAAAATGTGTGGAACATTGAGAGGGAAAGTTCACCTACATTACTATGTATTGTATAGCTAGAAATTCTTTGGAAATTGGAAGTATAGTATCCGTTCAGTTAAGTTAGTCACCTTTCTGTCCCGAAAAAGTTTTAGTTTTAGAAATGCTTATGATTTCCGTATAGGCTGAAGAAAACAAATGATCAAAGTTTGCTTATAACTTAATTTGCTTCTCTATTGATTTGACTGGAAATAAATGAGGCAAATTAAAAGTCATGTTTTTGCACCAGAGTTGACTGGTAATTAGGAAACTAATTTATTTCTGGGCTTTGTACAGCTTCTTTTCTATTGTACGGTTATGAACTTTTCAGTTCAGGTGATTACAAAGAACAGTTTGTAATTAGTATCGAATTGTTTGTCAATTAAGACACGGAGTGGTTTATAATTCACTTTCCGTTTATTATGACTCTCGCTGTACTTTTCAAAAATAACCAAGAAGCCTTAGTTTGCATAGGAGGAATTGATTGCATATTTCCTGTCGCGTATTTGCATTGTATATAACATTCCCTGGGAGGGTTGCAAAATTGCTTAACTTGAATGTAACGAAATGTTCAGTTGATTATAAGTTTTCTAAAAGCTACGTGCTGGTTCTCTGCTGATTTCTGATTATTCTCTCAGTCACGTCAGAATTTTCATTGTTAACTTATCTATACTTTATTTTTCATTGCCTTTAATTTTTACTTGGAAAATAAAAATTGGAACAGAATAATCAACGAATGTTGTGCTTTGCTGTCTATGGTCTGTCGAAAGAAAAAATATTTCTATTCTGTCGGAAATGAAATTCACTCGTCAGCGGAGCTGATGAGTTCAATATTATTTTTTCTAAAGAATTGTTAGTTCAACTTCGACAATCTAAATGTTAAACACTGACTTTATATGTTTAGGTGAGAATCGCTTTGAATAAGTGTACTGGACTCAAATACTTTAATAAAATCACAATCTTGAATTTTATCGAATGACTTAAGAACTCCAACTCTTGAGTCGTCACAAGTTTCAACCCAATCGAGAATCCAAGTTGCATAAAATCACCAAGATTATCATTAGGGTTCAAGTACTCGTATAAAATGGGAAGCCTAGATTTTTTGAATCTCTGAATCAAAGTCATCATTACAGCTTAAGGATAAAGTTCCACCTTCAATTCTAGTCATGCATAACATCAGGGTATCATTTGAATAAATGAATAAATAAAACGACGTTTTTTTCCTTCCAACAACATGATAGAACACGACAATTTACATTCTTGTCCAAGAGACAAGGAGAAGTAGTTGCAACACAAAAATAAAGAAAGCCATTTGAATAAATGGTGTGTGAAATGGGAACCGTCTCTTACAATATCTTACTTTTACTTGATGCAGTATATACTTTACGTACCAAGTGAAATGCTTCAACAAAGGGTAAAAGCTTACTACCACAGTTTTCTTTTCACCCCTATACTGCACTTCCCCGCTTATCCCAAGTGCATGTATTGTTGATAGGACTATTGATGTGAAATGCTTTGTTCTATTGTCTGATTTTGTTATAGTGTGTACTCATTTTAAGGCTATGAATGTTCATGATATATGATTTATCCAGTTTGCATTGACCTTACGAATTCATTGTGTATCCGTATTGTTTTCGCACTAAAAAATGGTCAGGTTTTTTTTATTGTTAATGGTGAGTGTAATTTTGATTCTTGCATGGAGTTAGAGTTGCTCTTTTAAATGCATTCGATACTCTAGAGATAGATTAAGAGATTAGGTGTTCAAAATAGGCTCAATTGTCACGTTTTGAATTGGTCCCATCAAGTGCGTTTCCTATTGATTTACACTTGCCTTTTATTGTGTACGCACAAGAAGGCTGTTTTTAAATGGGATTGAATCACGTTAAAGTAAAGTATACAACAGGAGAAAATCAATGTGTACAATGTATTGTATTGTCGGAGAATCAAAAACATGCATTCCGTAAAAACTACGAACTAAAGTTTGCTGAAACGCTAAATGACCAAATTTTTTTTCTCTTGCATTGATTAAAGAAAAAAGTATCGATTGGTAAATCATTTTATCATTTTTGAACTTTCTCAGTCACAGACTGAAAAACAGTTCAAAAAATGCACATTTTCAGACATTCTCTGCATTGTAACCCACTTGCCTATAAAAACTTCACCACTTAAGGAATGGATTACACTCGCGTTAAAATAATAGTGGCTATTAATGCTAGTGAACCGATGAATTGAATTTTTATGCTACCCAGTAAAGCGTTACCTAAAGCGATCCTATTAGCATTACTATTACCCTGTTTATAATCCCTATTTGTGCTCAACTCTCGTTTCTATGACCTATTCATCTTTCGTGTTCAGGTCATGTCATCTTAAGAGCATCTTTTGTAGGACACACAAAGGACCCATAACATTGACATGGTCAGTGAGCCAATGATAATATAATGAGAAACAACAAGCCATTAATCCTCCTTTCTTTACTCTGCCAATAAAATACGATTTTTCCCTTCTAACTAGCTAACTACATATGAAAAGACTGATGTATTCTGCAAGAAAGGAACAACTTCATTTCACATCCAGTTAGATCATGCTTCACCAATTCGACGGCATTCCAAATCAAACTAACTACCCATGTTTTTGGGATATTATAGTGTTTGGAAAAAATCCGTTTTGTGAAGGTCATAATATTATAATCTCTGAAAGTTTCTCCCTTAAAGTTTTGTATTTGTTAGATTAAAAATCAAAAGTAGTCGACAGGAATGAAATCTCGTAATTTATGTACTGGAATTTAGTTGAAAAATTACAAAAAGAGGGTGTAAATCACATCTAATTTGAAATTCAAATGCACTCTCTCAACACATAAAAAATTGCACTCAACAATGGGCACCAGAGTTTGTCCCAACAGTAGTCAGCCAGTCAGTCACAGATTGGAAGGGTGTGAGTAGTATAGTGTGTGATGATCTCCTTTTTTCTTCATTTAGACGATCATGACCATGGGAAGCACATGGTGCTGTAAGTTTTCTCCCTCTTGTAGGGGACATTGGAAGATATATCGTCTTGGGCTCAAAGTCACTCACTTTCATTCACATGCGTGTAATTCGAAACTCAGTGCGTTCTACCTACCTATACCTACCAAGAAATGTATGGATGACATTTACAACAAAGTTATTTAACAAGAAATTCAAGGGAGGGGATACGACGTTCACAAGAATGGGGAAAATAAAAGAGACAATGGGTCCAATACCCTTACGTGTGGAGTTGACGACAGATGAAAATGAAGAAAAAATGGGCAGCCAAGAATTTAAACTTGGTGGATTAACCAAGTTTTTTTTTGCTTGGAATCTATGATTTCAAAAACCAGGTTTACGGTGGGTAGGACAAAGAGAAAAACACAGGTAGTAGTAAATAGTTCACAGATTGGCTGATGTAACCCCGTAGGAAAGTGAGCCTGTAAGTGAGCGTATGTGCACAGTCCATGTATGGAGAAGTGACAGCAAAAATGAGAGTTTTTTCCCGGAGTATTCTTTCTTTGGCCATCATTTTCTTTTCCTTTTAGCTTCCCCATTATTTCAGGAATTCCCTCAAGTGTCGTATTTTTCAACATGTTTACATTTTCAATTTCCTTTCTCCTTTTCAGTCACTCATTCGTGGCGCATCCCTTGCATATTGGCCATTCACTCGGAGACACAAACAAACGTCTCATTCCAATCTTTTGCTGTGCACAGCACAATCCCAGAGAAAAACAAGATTCTTTTTATATGCTTTGCTTACTCAGTAAACTAGTTGGTTCCCAAATCTTAGGATTTAGGATTAACTTGTCAATTTAAGTGTTGCGTGTACTCCGATCCATGATTTTTATGTTTTACAGTGTTTCCTAACTCATTTTATTGTCTACTGGCTACAAAACGAACTCGCAATGCTCTTATTTTTGGCACACTTGCAATAATTTATAGGGCATTTTCTGACATAACATAGTAACCTGGTCGGCTTTTCAATCGTATGAATTACATTGTAATGTAGTCCATTTTCTTGGCTTGGCTCAGTTTCAATACAGTTTAGAGCTGAAACTAAATGACTTCATTGCACAATATATAAAGCGTACTATATTCAATAAAATTTCCATGTCAGCTGTGAACAACGTAACTAACTAACCAAGCTCTTTGAAATCCTTGGTAAAATTTATATATTCTACGTACTGTGTGATCGATCTGAGAATTAACCTGTAGGTCTACCCAAGCAATATACTACAAAGTAGGGAAAATATTCATGCAAAACTCTCAGGAGGAACCGACAGGAACTTGAAGTCTTCATAATTCCATTATTTATTGCCACAGATTCAAATTGTGAGACCAATATATCAAATCCCATTTCCTTGTGTAAAGGTTGGACTCATTTTATTCTCACATCATGTTGTCAGAGCAGATGGAGAATTGTCTGTTCTAACTAAACGAAATATATTTGAAAATAATGTATTTAGCAAGTAGAAGATGAAAGGGAAGATAAGACGAACCCCTCGTACTGACCAAATGGTCACTTCCAAACGAACTGGCTATCTTAATTGAAGCCCAACGTGCGTAAAAATATTAGCTTTTCTTATTGCATTAACCAAGAGTCCTGCACAGTACACAAGATGGGGAAAGTTGGTGACTTCTCCCCCTTTAGCCATTTAAGCAGATGAGTATTGGGAAAAATTACATGGTACAAACTCTCTTATTTATGCTGGGGCAAATGAGGTACTAACTATTGTCCATTTCCGAAAAAAAAGAAATTTTTTTTTCGGTAGGTTATTTGGCATTTTTTGTTATTGTTGCCACAACATTTTATAGATATTGTATAAATCCACCATTTATCGGGCATAGCCGAATAACATGGGGCAACTTCTTTTTACTTTTAAATGAACAGTAACAAAAAAGAATGCATGCAGTATATTCTAGACTGGGTCTTTTTAGAAATTTTCATTCCATTTTAACGTAGAGTTTTCAGTATTTTGCTTCAATTAGCTGTTTTTTTCGTTCTGCAGTATATATACTTAGATTATTGGGCAATGTTATAACATGTGTGTAATGCAGAAATATCGGAGCCAAAATTTTTTTTGGTTTAGAGAGTAACTGCCTCTCTCCGTCAGTAGTTACAGGATTGAGCTCTTTTCACAGACTAAGGGAGATTTGGCTGGAAGCTTCCCTTCCTTTCACGTCAACATCCAACAACTTTCCTTGCCTGATTAAGTTATCCTGTTTAATTCCACACACAACAATTTCCCTCGGAGCGTTTCTTCTATTAAACCTTTACCTACCCTCTCACTGTGTGTATTTCTCTATCTCTCTCCCGTCATCCAAAGTTACGTATACTTTGCCCAATTTTTTGTGCTCCGGGAAAAAAATACATACGTGGAAAGACTCAAGAAATTTGTGACCAATTGGTGAATGCACTTTTTCGTTCACAAGGAGGAAGAGTATATATGAAGTCACTTTGCTTTTCGTTTCCGTTACAAAAAAGGGCGCACTCCTTTTTATTCAATTCGGAATGCAAAAAAGATTCATGCACTTGTTCCATCCTATGGCGCTATATGATAAAGTTAATTATATAAAAGTTTCCTCCATTTTAAATGTTTCTTTAAACTAGAAGTTTAGTTACAGTTTAATCTAGTTAGCTAAGTTGTAGTTAAAGTCATCTCACTCTCGATAAAATCTGATTTACTTAACGAGATAAAATCTAAAATGAGATTAATTTTATCCTCCTAATCTGTGTTTGTGTACTCAAACCTGTTGTGCAAAATCTAAACCGATTCAAACCACAACTCGGTTCTTCACTGTTGTCAACAAATTGTGCAATCTAATTCCAACTGCAAACTTTATTGTGCGTCATATGCATGCACCCGTAAGCTACTGCGGAAAATGCTAGCGAAAATAATTCAATCTCTTACCACTGACTCCATTATACTGGATTTCTAGGTTGTCCTCCCGCCTCCACATAATATACGGGTCAGGATGTCCTTTTGCTTTGCACGAGAGTGTCACATTGGATCCTTCCTTGACCACTTGATCCGAACTCGTCTCTCGGTCTAGAATTTCCGGTGGAACTGCAAAATGTATACATACCTCATTTTAAACAACCTGCGACACAGGTAATAGTCAATAATTTAAGAACAACTTGTGTATGCATACATACTTCGCAGTCATTGCTGTACTATATCTCATAAAAAGATTGGTTTGCTGTGAGAATGCACAACTTAACTAGCAAAGTAAAGATATAACCTATCAATTTTGGCCTTGATTTGAATTTGAAATGTTTGAAATGGCCGTGTAATGAATTCAAATCTATGTGTGCTCCATACTGGATCAAACCGCTTATGCTACGATAGTTGACTACAAATGGTGAGAGAAATTTGCCAGACTGGCATCTTACATAGCCAAAGCTTCAAAATAATGGGAATGTTGATGAGACTGATGATGATGAGAGTTGATGATGATGGCTGAAACATGACACAGCGTGACAGACAATGGTGAAAGTTGTCTATATACAGAAAGTTTGTTCCTTCCTACCATAGTCTTGTTATTATTAGTTAGGGCTGTAGCAGCACCGGCTTCCTAACTAACTAACTAAGAACACAAGTGACTTTTCCTACCCAGAAAAGTTATAAGTTTTACCACATCATTGGAATGCACAGATCGTTCACTCCCGTAAGGAAGGATTTAGTTGATAGACCAACTTCAAAGTAAGAAAATTCGCTAAATCCTTACCAAGGCACCGTGCTAATATATAAACCAAGGTATCATGTACCCCTGTGTCCTTTTTTTGGAAAGGTTAGGGCTTTACGAAAAGTACAAAAAATTCCCCTCCAGCCTAGCCTGCCTCATAAACTAGTTAGTTAGTTGTTTAGTTCGTTAGTTAGTTAGATGATATAAACTCCTCCCATGTATTTCTTTGAAAGATTTGGGGTATTACATACTATATGCTTGGTAAAATTATTGTTTTTCGCTGTACACAGTATTTGTAACGGAGAAATAAAAAGGTTAGTTTTCTTACCAACAACGTCCAAATATCCCATCAAACTTCTCATAGGGTCCGTATTAATTTGGCACATGTACCTGCGGGCCAAATTAGGAAAGTAAGTTGGAGCAAGTTTTATCAACGTTTTTGTATCTTTCAAGCACTTGTGTATGGCCCAAAAGTTGTGTTACGAACAGTAATTTCTTTTGCACAAAAGTTATGTTTAACTTACCACCCGGTGTCTTCTTCTTTCGTGTTTTTGATCTGAAAAGCAAGAATTTTATGTAACTTTGTTTGGTAGTTTGCTACTAATTAAGTTATCTATTCAGAATTTGAAGTATAAATCTTATGAATAAAACACATGCAAATTGATAAAAGGAATGGGATTCTTACTTGCAAAAACCATGATCTGTGGTCACTATGAACTAGCGAGATTCTCGGATTTCTAGTAATCACTGATTCAAATATTGTTAGAATAGTTTGTGTGTCCACACGAACCTAAATAAAATATAAAATCTTGAAAAATCATAAAGAAAACAGGGCTAAGTATTCTTGCAAAATTCTGGGTCAATCCTTACCCATGCAACCTGCAAAAAACCAAAAAATACACGTTTTTAGATTCTTACTACCTGGCATACATTTTTCTTACATTGATCTTATTCAAGCAAATGCACAAAGCTCAAAAAACACGGATCAACTGATTTTTACTCCAACCACTTGATTCTTTGACAAATACCATCAATCAAAACATATACATACCACAATAGCACAGTATCAAATAACAAATCGCAGCCAAACCACCCTCCCAAAATATGTTGCTCACGTTACTCTACACAATGCACATATTTTACAGCTCTTTTCACAAAAGACAAATGCATGTCTTGTTTCCTGCAACCAGATGCTGGTTGCCTATACGTAAAAATATCTTGAGCACCATTGTTTTATGATTGATGTACTACACATTAATATCACTATATATATATTCTTAGAACGAAACTATTGTTCCGTCTCAAAAATCTTTACTTTAAACTTTGAAAACTTTGCATATACAACTTATACGGATAAATCTGCCGGCTAATAATAAGTTTCTTGTATACATGCATCCATAGAAGGGAAAAAATGGGTTTGATGCAACTTGTTTTCTTTACTATCCTCTCGGATGTCATTTTAGGATCAAAGCGAGATATCTACACCACGTAGAAAAAACATCTATCACACCCCTCCACTTTCTCTGATTTCATTCAAGTTCTTGTAATAACAC
>Ga0210040_10004672_pt1 | contig 17742 bp, 19 predicted proteins | sample CryGeyCG12114_NA_FD_185462 | JGI IMG/M metagenome (GOLD analysis project Ga0210040, IMG submission 185462) | Groundwater microbial communities from aquifer - Crystal Geyser CG19_WC_8/21/14_NA (SPAdes) (version 2) | ecosystem: Environmental > Aquatic > Deep subsurface > Groundwater | place: USA... | reverse complement strand
CCCCGGTCGCGAGCCCGAAGCGCAGCAGCGTTGCGTAAAGGAGGTCCCCTGCGTAATCGCCGGTAAACGGGCGTCCGGTGCGGTTGGCCCCACGCACGCCGGGGGCAAGGCCAACGATCACCACGCGCGGCGCCGGATCGCCCCAGTTGGGGACCGGCCCGTTGAACCACTCCGGAAAACGCGCGCGGTTCTCGTGGCGGTATGCGACGAGCCGCGGGCAGAGCGGACAGTCATGGGGTGGGTTGGGCGAAAGCACGCGGTTGCAGCCAAAAGGATGAAGTGCCCGCTGATAGGAGGCAGCAAGTGCTTCGTCCAGTCCACAACAACACCGGCACTCAGCCGACTGATGCATCGCCTGTCCAGCCCGTTGACAAATCTTCGTCCACGAATCTGCCCAAAACTCTTGCCGGGCGCAATTATGCCGTATATAGGGCCGGTTCATTCCCCAAACTCTGGAGACTGCCATGGCCCGCGTGACGGTCGAGGACTGCGTTCAGAAAGTCCCAAATCGCTTCGATCTCGTGCTGATGGCCGCCCATCGCGCCCGCATGATTTCCTCAGGCGGCCAGATCACCGTGTCGCGCGACAACGACAAGAACCCCGTTGTTGCCCTGCGTGAAATCGGCGACGCCACGATCTCGCCTGAAGACTTGCGCGAGGACCTGATCCATTCGCTGCAGAAATATGTCGAGGTCGATGAGCCCGAACAGCACGCAGCACCGCTGATCGAGACCGACGATCCGGACAGCATGACCTTTGATACGATGAGCGAAGAAGAATTGCTGCGCGGCATCGAAAGCTTGGCTCCGCCCGAGCGCCGCGACGATTGATCCGGCCAAAGCTTTAACTATATTCAGGGCGTCCGGTATGTTCCGGGCGCCCTTTTTGTTTCGGCCCCACTTTTGAGCCCGCTGGCGGGAGCGCAGCCTCACCGATGATGCGTCAATACGAGCTCGTCGAGCGCGTTCAGGCCTATAATCCGAGTGCCGACGAACAGCTCCTGAACCGGGCCTATGTCTACGCCATGATGAAGCATGGCGATCAAAAGCGGGCATCGGGCGACCCGTATATGTCGCATCCGCTGGAAGTGGCGGCGATCCTCACCGACCTTCACCTCGATGATGCCAGCATTGCGGTTGCGCTGCTGCATGACACAATCGAGGACACGGATGCGACCCGCGCCGAAATCGACGGCATGTTCGGATCCGAGATTGGCGCCATTGTTGATGGCCTGACCAAGATCGAGCGCTTGAATCTGGTCAGCCGCGAAGAAGCGCAGGCCGAAAACCTGCGCAAGCTCCTGCTCGCGATTTCGGCTGACGTGCGGGTTTTGCTGGTCAAGCTCGCCGACCGGCTGCACAACATGCGCACCATCGGGTACATGAAGCCGGAATCGCGACGGCGCATCGCCCAGGAGACCATGGATATTTATGCCCCGCTTGCCGGGCGCATGGGTATGCAGGATATGCGCTCCGAGCTTGAAAATCTCGCCTTTGCGGTGCTCCAGCCCGAGCATTATCGCGCCATCACCGGCCGATTGAGCGAGATGGAGGCGGTGCACCGCACAACTGTTGAAACCATCAAGCAGGAGCTGCATGAAAAGCTGGAGGCTGATGGCATTCGCGCCAGGGTGACGGCGCGGCTGAAATCGCCATTCTCGATTTTCACCAAGATCGAGCGCAAGTCGATCGCCCTGGAGCAATTGTCCGACATACTCGGCTTCCGGGTCCTCGTGAACTCGCTTGAAGATTGCTACCGCACGCTCGGGGTTGTTCATACCCGCTGGAAGGTGGTTCCGGGGCGCTTCAAAGACTATATCTCGGTTCCCAAGCACAACGATTACCGTTCGCTTCACACAACGATCGTGGGGCCAGGGCGCCAGCGCGCCGAGCTGCAGATCCGCACCGAAGATATGCATCGCATTGCCGAATTCGGCATCGCGGCCCATGCCCTCTATAAGGACGGTGTTTCGGCCGATCTGGTTCGGCTTGAGCAGGAAAGCAAAGCCTTTCAGTGGCTGCGCTCAACCATTGCGCATTTGACGGCAGGCGCGCCGACCGAAGAGTTTCTGGAATATACCAAGCTCGAATTGTTCCAGGATCAGGTGTTTTGCTTCACCCCGCGCGGCCGGCTCATCGCCTTGCCACGGGGCGCGACCCCGATCGACTTGGCCTATGCCCTTCACACCGATATCGGCGACACCTGTGTTGGCGCCAAGATCAACGGTTCGCTGCGCCCGCTGGTGACGCAGTTGCGCTCCGGCGACGAGGTCGAGATCATTCGCGACCAGAATCACGTTCCTCCCCCCAACTGGGAGGCAATTGCCGCAACCGGCAAGGCACGCTCGGCCATCCGCCGTTCGGTTCGCCTCGCCGCTCAGCAGCGGGCCTTCACCACCGGCGAGACTGCGCTCAATGCCGTGCTGGATCATGAAGGGCTGAGCCTTGACGAGGCCGAGATCAAAAGCATCGCTGCGACACTTGGCTATGCCAGCCGGCGCGAGATGCTGATCGGGGTCGGGGAGGGAAAGACCAACACCGAAGATCTGGCAACCGAGATCCTCAAAGCCAAGGGCCTGAAGCGTGGCCGGCGCAAAAAGCGCATCGATCTCGTGGTTCCCGATACCTCCGATGGCTGGTTTGCTTTGCGCGCCACCGATATGTTCCGCTTCCGGGTGCCACAAGGAGACGTGGAGGGAACGGTGGCCCGCGCAGCCCTCGATCAGCTGAGCTTCCACACAGCCGTGGAAGTGTCGCCCGAAGGCGTGGTTCCGGGCGATCGCGTGGTGGGCATCATGGTTCCCGATCGGCCGATCCAGGTCTTTCCCATCCACTCCGACGCGCTGGTTGAAATGTATGACCGGGACGTCGCCTGGATTGATATGCGCTGGAATGCGGGCCTGCCGCACGAGCGCACCCACGCCGTGGTAATTACCATGAAGTCGGTGAACCGGCCGGGCTCGCTGGCGCAGATTTCATCGGCCATCGCCTCGTGCGACGCCAATATCAACAATCTGGTCATGCGCATGATCTCACCCGACTTCCACCAGATGGTTTTCGAGATCGAAGTGCGCGATCTTCCCCAGCTCAGTGACGTGCTGGCCATTTTGAAGCGGACTGGCGGCATCACCGAAGTTCAGCGCTCGACGCGCAAAGAGGCAGGCATGATCTCAACACTCGAATGGACCGGCGAAACCGAGCAAGCGCAGCGCGAAGGGGAGGTGGCGTGATCGTCGGCCTCGGCAACGACCTATGCGACATTTCCCGCGTCGCCGAGGTGCTCGAAAAATACGGCGACCGGTTTACCCATCGCTGCTTTACGGAAACCGAGCGCAACAAGTCCGATCGCAGGGCGCAGCGCGCAGCTTCCTATGCCAAGCGCTTTGCGGCAAAGGAAGCGTGTGCCAAGGCGCTCGGCACCGGCATGGCCTGGGGCGTGTACTGGCGTGACCTCGGGGTGGTGAATTTGCCGGGCGGCAAACCCACCATGCAGTTGACCAATGGCGCGCAAAAAGCACTGGCCCGCCTTGTTCCTGCCGGACATGAAGCCCACATCCATGTATCGATCACCGACGACAACGGCATGGCGCAGGCCTTCGTCATCATCGAGGCCCTTCCGGTTGACCCGGGCCGCACCCTCGCATAAGCCCACAAGCCGAACGGACCAAGATGAGCGAACCGATGTCGAAAGCGGCCGTCAAGCCGAAGACCAAGTCGAGCGAATGGCGCGACACCATTGTTGTGGTCATCGAAGCGCTGCTGATCGCCATCGTGTTTCGCACCTTTTTGTACCAGCCATTTTCGATTCCGACCGGCTCGATGCAGTCGACCTTGATGATTGGCGACTACTTCGTCGCCAACAAGTTCGTTTGGGGTTATGGCAGCTACAGTTTCCCGTTTCCGTTGCCGTTCAACGGTCGCATCATGGGTCGCGATCCCAATCGCGGCGATGTGGCGGTGTTTCGGCCCGTGGCCCAGCGGGAAGACTACATCAAGCGGGTGATCGGCTTGCCTGGCGACCGCATCCAGATGGTGGATGGCATTCTCAACATCAACGGCACGCCGGTGCAGCGCGAGTTCCTGAAAGACACCATCGATCGCGACGCGCGGGGCCAGTCCATCCCTGTGCACGTGTATCGCGAAACGCTGCCCAACGGGGTTTCCCATGTGATCCAGGAAATCACCGACGACGCACCCATGGATGACACCGGTGAATACGTGGTTCCGGCCGGGCACTTCTTCATGATGGGCGACAACCGCGACCGTTCGCAGGATTCGCGCTACCTGCAGGCGGTTGGGTACGTGCCGGTTGGCAATCTGATCGGCAAGGCCGAGGCGCGCTTCTTTTCCATCACCGACGACCTTCCGCCCTGGCAGATCTGGCAGTGGCCGGCCAATGTCCGCTGGGATCGGATGTTTACCTCCGTTTACGATGAACGGACGCAGTAAGCGCCACCCCCTGCTGGAAGCCCGGATCGGATACAGGTTCGCCGATCCGGATTTGCTCGACCGGGCTTTGACCCATTCCAGCGCGCTTAGCCCCCAAAAACGCATCAGCAGCAGCTATCAAAGGCTGGAGTTCCTGGGCGACCGCGTACTTGGTCTGGTGGTGGCGGATCTTTTGTACCGTCGCCTGCCAAAGGCCAATGAGGGGGAACTGTCCCGGACGCTGAATACGCTGGTGCGCAAGGAAACGTGCGCGACCGTTGCACGCGAGCTCGACCTTGGGAGTCACCTGAATCTTGGGGACAGCGAGGCACGCAATGGCGGAGCCACCAAGGAAGCGATCCTTGCTGACGTTACCGAAGCGGTGATCGGCGCTGTATTCTGCGACGGCGGCTTCGGTAAAGCCTACGAGCTGGTTGAGCGACTGCTCGGCGACCATCTCGGGGATGCCGTGGTCCCCCGCAACGACGCCAAGACGACTTTGCAGGAGTGGGCCCAGAGCAGGGGGTTGGAGCCTCCCGCCTATATAGAGGTCGAGCGCGCCGGTCCCGATCACGCGCCCGAGTTCACCATCGCGGTCAAGCTCGGTCACTTCGACCAGCTCTCGGCGACCGGGCCCTCCAAAAAGATTGCCGAGCACAAGGCGGCTGAGAAATTCCTCGTGCGGGAAAAGGTTTGGAAGGAAAGCTTATGAGCGAGGTGCAAGATCAGCGCTGCGGTTTCGTGGCGCTGGTGGGGGCTCCCAATGCCGGCAAGTCCACCCTGCTCAATTCGCTGGTCGGCAGCAAGGTGTCGATCGTTACACACAAGGCGCAAACCACGCGGGCGCAGATCCGTGGCGTGGTGACCGAGGGTGATGTGCAGGTGGTATTTATCGATACACCGGGCATTTTCGCGCCCAAGCGCCGGCTCGACCGCGCCATGGTGGATGCCGCCTGGACGAGCGCCGGCGATGCCGATTTCGTCGCCCTGATCGTTGATGCGTCCCGCGGGATCACGGCTGAACTCGAAAAGCTGGTCGAGGGCTTGGAAAACGTGCGTCACCCCAAGGTGCTGGTGCTCAACAAGATCGATGAAACGCAAAAGGAAAAGCTGCTGGCCTTATCGGCCGAGCTGAACGAGCGGCTCCAATTTGTGCGCACCTTTATGATCTCCGCGCTGCGGGGTCATGGCGTCGCCGATTTTCTCGGCTGGTGCGAAGCGGAAGTGCCAAAGGGTCCCTGGCACTTCCCGGAAGACCAGCTGACCGATTTGTCGCTGCAGATCACCGCCGCCGAAGTCACGCGCGAAAAGCTGTTTTTGCGCGTGCACGACGAAATCCCCTACAACGTTACGGTTGAAAACGAGCGCTTTCAGATCCAGCCGGACGGGTCATACCGCATTGACCAGATCATCTTTGTCACCCGCGATACGCACAAGAAGATCATTCTTGGGGCCGGGGGCGGTACCATCAAGTCCATCGGCGCGGAAGCGCGCCGCGAGCTGACCGAGATCTTTGAAACGCCAGTGCACCTGTTCCTGTTCGTCAAAGTGCGTGAAAAATGGGCCGATGATCCGGAGCGCTACCGCGAAATGGGCCTCGAATTCCCGCGCGGGTAAGTCGTAGCCGGGCACTATCCAAGCGGCGAAAACATGCAATGGAGCGGTGAAGGTCTGCTGATCGGGGTGCGCCGTCATGGCGAAACCAGCGTCATCGCGGAAGCGATGGTGGTCGGACGCGGCCGACACCTCGGCCTGGTGCGCGGCGGCCGGTCGCCCAAGCTCGCCGCAACGCTGCAGGCCGGCAACAGCGTGCAGCTGGTTTGGCGCGCCCGCATCGAGGAGCATCTTGGCACCTATGCGGTTGAACTGCTGGAAGGCCGCGCCGCCGAGCTGATCGAAGACCGCCGCCGGCTGTATCTCAGCGGGCTGGTGTGCGAGCACCTGCGCCTTTTACCCGAACGCGATCCGCATGACCGGCTGATGGCGATGGCGCTCGAACTGCTTGACCGCACGCCCGATCCCGCCGCGCTTGCGCGCTTCGAAATGACCTTGCTCGACGAGCTGGGCTTTGGCCTTGATCTGTCGAGCTGCGCCGTGACGGGGCTCACCCACGACCTCACCCATGTGTCCCCCCGCAGCGGGCGCGCGGTTTCCAGTGGTGCCGCCGAGCCTTACCGGGGCCGGCTGCTCGATTTGCCGCCCTTTCTCGCGGACGACGCCATGTTGACGGATGCGGTGAGCGCCGCGGATCTTGCTGCCGCCTTCCGCTTGACCGGCCATTTCCTCGATCTGCATGTCTGGCAATCGCGCGGGATCGATATCCCGACCACCCGCGAGCCGCTGATCGCCTTGCTGATCCCCGAGCCGGTGGCTGCGCCAGCGCAATAACGCTGCCCGATTGATTTGCCCCTATAGTCCCCCCCATGATTCGCATGAAGAACGCTGCCCATGGCTGACAATCCGACCACCGTGCCACCCGCCGACCATCAGCGCGTGGTGGACCTGCGCGAAGCCCTGGAAGAGCGCTATCTCAGCTATGCCCTGTCCACCATTACGCAGCGCGCTCTGCCGGACGCGCGTGACGGCCTAAAACCCGTTCACCGGCGCATCCTGCATGGCATGCGCCTGCTGCGCCTTGACCCGGATGGCGCCTACAAGAAGTCAGCGAAGATCGTCGGCGACGTGATGGGCTCGTTCCATCCGCATGGCGACCAATCGATCTATGACGCGCTGGTGCGTTTGGCGCAGGATTTTTCCCAGCGCTATCCGCTGGTCGACGGGCAGGGCAATTTCGGCAACATCGACGGCGATAGCCCCGCGGCGATGCGCTACACCGAGTCGCGCATGACCGATGTCGCCCAGCGCCTGCTGGAAGGCATCACCGAGACGGCGGTGGACTTCAAGCCCACCTATGACGGCTCCGATGAAGAGCCGGTGGTGCTGCCGTCCAACTTCCCGAACCTTCTTGCCAATGGCTCCACCGGCATCGCGGTCGGCATGGCGACCTCGGTGCCCCCGCACAACGTCGCAGAGCTGTGCGATGCCGCCCTGCACCTGATCCACCACCCCGAAGCGCAAACGCCCGACCTCCTGCGCTTCGTGCCGGGCCCCGATTTCCCGACCGGCGGCATCATGGTGGAAAGCCCCGAAAGCATCGCCAATTCCTATGCCACCGGGCGCGGCTCGTTTCGCCTGCGCGCCCGCTGGGTGCGTGAAGACAAGGGCCGCGGGGTGTACCAGGTCGTGGTCACCGAAATCCCCTACGGCATCCAGAAGTCCCGGCTGGTGGAAAAGATCGCCGAGCTCCTCCTGGCCAAGAAGCTCCCGCTGCTGAAAGACGTGCGCGACGAAAGCGCCGACGACATTCGGCTGGTGCTGGAGCCGCGCGCTGGTTCGGTGGACGAGCATATCCTGATGGAGCAGCTGTTCCGCCTCACTGACCTCGAATCGCGCTTCCCGCTCAACCTCAACGTGCTTGACCGGGGCACGGTGCCGCGGGTGATGAACCTCGCCGATGCGTTGCGGGCCTGGCTTGAGCACCGAAAGGAAGTGCTGGTCCGCCGCTCCCAGCACCGGCTCGAAAACATCGACCGGCGGTTGGAAATCCTCGACGGCTACCTGATCGCCTACCTCAACCTCGATGAGGTGATCCGCATCATCCGCGAGGAGGATGACAGCAAATCCGTGCTGATGGCGCGCTTTGAGCTGAGCGACATGCAGGCCGAGGCGATCCTCAACATGCGCTTGCGTGCCCTTCGCAAGCTCGAGGAGATCGAGATTCGCAAGGAGCACAAGTCGCTTTCGACCGAAAAGCGGCAGCTCGAAGCCTTGCTGGCGTCCGAAAAAAAGCAGTGGGGCGAGATCGCCAAGCAGGTCACCGCCCTTAAGGCCGCCTATCCCAAGGAACTCCCCGACGGCACACGGCATCCGGTCGGCGCGCGCCGCACTACCTTTGCCACCGCGCCCGACAACACCCGCGACGAGGAGATCGAAACCGCCTTTATCGAGCGCGAGCCGATCACCGTGATCTTGTCGGAAAAGGGCTGGATCCGCTCGGTCAGAGGCCATGTCACCGAGGCCGACGACAAAGGCTTCAAGGCGGGCGACAAGCTCAAGCTGATGCTCCGATGCGAAACCACCGACAAGCTGCTGCTGCTCTCGACCGGGGGCAAGGTGTACACGCTTGGCGCCGATAAGCTGCCGAGCGGGCGCGGCCAGGGTGAGCCGGTGAGGCTGATGGTTGATGTGGAAGAAGGCCAGGATTTTGTTTCCCTCGACATCTTCCGGCCCGGCACCAAGCGCCTGATCGTTTCCAGCGACGGCTATGGTTTCGTTGTTACGGATGACGAGCTCGCGGCCAATACCCGAAAAGGCAAGCAGGTGCTCAATGTTGCGGGCAGCGAACAAGCCCGGCTTTTGGTGCTGGTCAGTGGCGATATGGTCGCGACCATTGGCGAAAACCGCAAGCTCCTGGTGTTTCCTCTGGCGCAGGTGCCCGAAATGTCGCGCGGCAAGGGCGTGCGGCTGCAGCGCTACAAGGATGGCGGCATTTCCGACATCCGGGTCTTCACGGCCGCCGAGGGGCTGAGCTGGAGCGACAGCTCGGGGCGAAGCTTTGTCCGCGGCATGTCCGAACTGGTGGAATGGGTCGGCGATCGCGCCACTGCCGGTCGCCAGCCGCCGACGGGGTTCCCCAAAAACAATCGTTTTGTCGGCTAGACCTCCTGCCGCCAGGCAACAGTTAATACATTAGCGTTGACTCATCTATTAGTCGGCGCTAATGAACTTGCATGCAGCATGCACCCGACCAAAAACCGGACATTGACCTAGTGCTCCGCGCCCTTTCGGACGCGACCCGGCGCAGTATCCTTGAACATCTGGTCAAGTCCGAAGAAGCCACCGTCACCGAGTTGACCGCCGAAGCCGGCGTCACCCAGGGGGCGGTTTCCCAACATCTTAAAACGCTCAAGCAGGCGGGACTCGTCCTTGAGCGGCCGGACGGACGCAAGGTCCATTACCGCGCGCAAACGGCAGGGTTGGAGCCGCTCTACGATTGGATGGCCGAATACGGCGTGTTCTGGCGCGATCGGTTCGCCTCGCTGCGCAAGCTTCTCAAGGAGATCGACCCATGACCGTCCTGCAGATGGACGTTACGACGCAAGCCATTGTTGTGGATGAAACGCTGCCCCATTCCCCCGCAACGGTTTGGCGCGTGCTGACCGACGGCACTCTGATGTCCCGCTGGATGATGCCGCCGGACGGGTTTGAACCCGTGGTCGGCACGGCCTTTACCTTCCAGACGACCGCGGCGGGCGCTTGGGATGGCCTGATCCGCTGCGAGGTGCTGGAAGTCGAGCCGCAAAAACGCCTCAGCTATTCCTGGCGCGGCGGGCATTCCGACAATGTTGGCTACGGATCGCAACTCGATACCGAGGTCACCTGGATCCTCAGCGAAATGAATGGCGGCACCCGCCTTCGGCTGGTTCATTCGGGCTTCCTCGTGCCGCGAAACAATGTGGCTTACCGAAACATGAGCACCGGCTGGACAAAGGTGATCAAGCAGTTGGGCGATGTCACGGGTGGGCAGAACTGATGGCCGTTCCTGATACTGCCGCTCCGTACACAGGCGGCTGCGCCTGCGGCGACATCCGCTACTCCGTCACGGCAGAACCATTGGCGATGAACGACTGCCAATGCCGCCAATGTCAGCAGGCAAGCGGCACCGGCCATTCATCTTATCTGCTGTTTCCTCGAAGTGCCGCAACCCTTGAAGGGGCGGCAAGCGTGTGGACCAATGTGGGGGAGGGTGGAACCAGGAAGGCAAATGCGTTCTGTCCAAGCTGCGGTTCCCCGGTCTTTTTGACGTTCCCGGATATGCCGGACATCTTTGTGGTCCGAGCCGGAAGTCTTGATGACCCGAGCCGCTATCGCCCAGAGATGGTTCTATGGACAGCGAGCGCTCAGCCTTGGGACCATATGGACCCGGCGCTGCCCCGCTTCCCCAAAATGCCGCCACGCTAGTGCGGCTGGCTCCTTTCCCCAACCCGTGTGCGGGTCGAGGGACCACAGGTTCAGCTGCTGGTTGAGAGCTTCATCACGATCAGCCCTGAAACAATCAAGGCGGCGGCTGCGATGCGAGCCGCGTTGACGGTCTCGCCCAAGAACACGATGCCGACCACAAAGGCACCAACCGCGCCGATGCCGGTCCAGATTGTGTAAGCCGTGCCAAGGGGGAGAGATCGCATGGCCAGCGAGAGCAGCCCGAAGCTGCCGGTCATTGCAACCAGGGTGATCGCCGTTGGAACAACACGCGAAAAGCCGTGCGACTCCTTCATCGCATAAGCCCAGACGATTTCAAGCAAACCGGCAAAAGTGAGGTAAACCCAGGCCATGTGGCCCTCCTGCAAGGGCCAGGTCGTCCTGGTCGTGATCGTACCCACACTGGGGAGGTCGTCCTCACAGCAGATTTAGGGCAGGGCCGTCCCGACGTCAACGAGTGGTCAACAGCCAGCTGGCTGTTTTGACCCTTACGCCCCGCTCGTACCAACCGAAAAAGTCACGACCACCGGGAGGTGATCGCTGCCCGTTTGCGCGCCCGCGCGCACCTCGTGAACCGCAAGGGCGCCTTTGCTGAACACCTGGTCCAGCGGCAAAAAGGGCAGCGTCGGCCGCCAGTCCCCAAAGTAGTGAAAGATCAGCGGATAAGTCAGCAGGCTGCGGGTTTCCCGCTCAAGGCTCGTCGCGGCCGCGAACCGGCGCAGGGTATAGCTCCAGGGCGTTGAGTTGAAATCGCCCACCAGCAGCGCCGGTCCGGGCACGCCCGCCATTGTTTGCGTGAGCGCTGCGAGTTCCGCTTGTTGGCGTTCCACCGGCACGGGCCAGTCGATGTGGGTGGTCACCACCGAAACCTGTCGCCCATCGGGAAGGGTAAACCGGGCGACGATGTGCGCCGTGCGCTCACCCGCGTCGTTGGTGTTTGAACAGGCTCCGTCCACGGATCGCTCAAAGGGCAGCTTTGAATAAAGCGCGATGTTGGCGCGCTTACCCCCGGAGCAGTGCACCGAAAAGGGGTAGATCGGGCGAAGCAGCGGGTCGAGTTCGCTCGACTGTTCTGGAAAGAACTCCTGCAGCGCAACGATGTCCGGCGCTTCGGCGGCAATCACGCTCGCGACGCGCACCATGTCGTAATTGAGCCCAAACAGATTGTGCGTCATCACCTTGAGGACGGGACGCCCATCCGTCGGAACCGGCGGGCGTGGAGCAAGGCTCCCGAGGGCTTCCGGTATCACGGCCGCAGATGAGGCAACAAATCCGGTCGCAACCGCGGCAAGCAGAAACGCGCGGGCGCGCCCTTCGGGCAGCAGCAACGGTGTTAGCAGCAGGGCGAGCAGGGTGCCGCCAAACAAGAGAAGCTGCAAATGGTTGAAAACGTCTAGGTAAGGGGAGGCAATGCCCAGAAAGGCGAGCACCGCAAGAAGGCTGCCAAAAGCGGCAGCCAGGGTAAACAGGACGCGCACGATGCGGACCAAGGCTGCCATCGATCACCGGGACTGGGTGGGCGGGCTAATCGAAAGGGCGCCAGCCCAGTGGCCCTCTTTGCACCTCAAGGGGTCGAAACAAGGCCTTATAGGCCATCTTTGGTGAATCTTTCACCCAGTAGCCGAGATAAACATAGCCGAGGCCTGCCGATTGCACCTGCCGGATGTGATCCAGGATCATGAAATTGCCGAGGCCCCGGCCAACGGCCGCTGGATCGTAAAAGCTGTACACCATGGACAGCCCGTCGGGCATGACGTCGGTCAGCGCAACCGCGATCAGCGGCTGGCCGGGCTCGGAGCGGAGGCGATATTCCACCAGCACCGAGTGCACCGGGGTGTCCTCCACCATGTATTCGTAATCCACAAACGACATCTGCGTCATGCCGCCGCCGGCGTGGCGCGCGTCGAGATAGCGCTTGAACAGGGCATACTGCTCGGACGTTGCCCGCGCGTCGCATACCTTTGTCACGATATCGGCATTGGCCTTTTGCACGCGACGGAACCGGGCATTGGGCTCGAAAGCACCAGCCACGATACGCACCGACTGGCAGGCCGAGCAGCCTTCGCAGGCCGGGCGATAGATCAGGTTCTGCGACCGCCGGAAGCCGTTCTCGCTGAGCAGCGCATGCAGCGCCGCGGCCCGCCGCCCATTGAGGTGGGTAAAAAGCTTACGCTCCTGCCGGCCCGGCAGATAAGGGCATGGCATGGCGGCTGTTAAAAACAGCTGGGTGTTTTCGGGCGTTTGGTCGGTCATCGGACTCTAGCTCGGCGACAGCGAATCTTAGCTGTCTGCCTCGTGCGTCGCAACAACACTCACCCTCACTCCCCGCGCACATCCGCGGCATTAGAGTCAAATGGGAGTCGAGGTTTGCATGCGAACCGTTTGCCAATGCCGTTGCATCGGGGAGCGCCGCACCATCATCACACCCATGATCAGGTCATGCGCCATCTGCCGGCGCGGTGTGAACAGCGCCACAGCCAGCGACACCGGCCAGGAAATCCAGAAGCTCACCCAAAACAGGACGGCATGGATTATCGCTACCGGACCATCCATCGGGCGGCCTTGGGTTGGGGTCAACACGATGTCCATCATGCGCATGCCAAGTGTCGCCCGATGGGACGAACCAAGGGTCGCGGCATAATAAACAATGATGATGGCGGGCAGCGCAATCGGCAGCGCAGCCCAGCCGAGGCCCCATGTGAAAAACCCCAGGATCACGCCCACGATGCTGGCCAGCAGCAAGAGCGCGCTCATGGCGATCACGTCGATCAACCAGGCGAAAACCCGTCGCGTGAGGATTCCGTCGAAAAGCTCCGGGGCGTTCGCCGGATCGGGCAGTGCAGCGCGCATGGGGCTTCCTTTCAGTGCTACCCCAATAGATTGATGCTGCCTGCTCCCGACGCAAGGTTGTGCGCCAACGAAATGGCGCATGTCTTTCGGCTGCGTTAGCGGTTCAGGAACCGCGCCACGTCCAGCGCGAAGTAGGTCAGGATGCCCGATGCACCTGCGCGCTTGAAGGCGCCAAGGCTTTCCAGCATCGCAGTTTGCCGGTCGATCGCCCCAGCTTCGGCGGCAATGGCGATCATCGCGTATTCACCCGACACCTGGTAGGCGAACACCGGCACTGAAAAGTTGTCTTTCACCCGCCGAACGATGTCGAGATAAGGCAGCCCGGGCTTGACCATCACCATGTCGGCGCCTTCCTCGATGTCCATCGCCACTTCGCGCAGCGCTTCCTCGCTGTTGCCGAAGTCCATCTGGTAGGTCCGCTTGTCTCCGGTCAGCCGGTTGCCCGATCCAACCGCCTCGCGAAAGGGGCCGTAGAATGCCGAGGCATATTTGGCGGCATAGGCCATGATGGCGGTGTCCTGGTACCCCGCCTGGTCCATGGCGGTGCGGATCGCACCGATCCGCCCATCCATCATATCGGAGGGCGCAATGATGTCGCAGCCAGCGGCCGATTGCACCAGCGCCTGGCGGATCAGCACGTCGATGGTTTCGTCGTTCAGAATATGACCATCACGCATCAGCCCGTCATGGCCATGGCTGGTGAAGGGGTCGAGGGCCACATCCGCAATCAGCCCGATCTCGGGTACGGCATCCTTGATGGCGCGCAGCGCCCGACACACCAGATTGTCCGGATTATAGGCTTCCGCGCCGTTTTCGCTGCGGGTTTCGGGGCGCGTATTGGGGAAGAGCGCGAGTGCCGGGATACCTTCGGCAGCCGCTTCCTTGGCTGCCTTGACGGCCAGATCGATGCTGAGCCGCTCAACGCCCGGCATGGTTTTGACTGCCGTGCGCTCGTTCTGCCCTTCGATCACGAAGATCGGCCAAATCAAATCCTGCTGCGTCAGCACGGTTTCGCGCACCAGGTCGCGCATCCACGGTGTCCGGCGCGTCCGGCGCAGCCGTCGCCCGCCGAGAAAGTCCATATCGTGCTTGATCCAGCTCTCGGTCACGGCGCGCTCCTGTCAGTTTGGCGGCTGTTTAGCAGGGGAGGCGGAGCACCGGAAAGCCCCGCGCTTGTCGCAGCGTGCCTGTCGCGCTAGTGCTTGCCTTATGGATCAAACGCCCGAGTTGCCCGGCCGCTACCTTCGCCTTCGTATCGTGGCGATTGTCACGCTTTTGCTCGGTCTCAACGACGCCGCGCGTCTGCTCGGGGTCTCTACTGGGGAAACCAGCCCGATCACGCTTCTGGGCCCCACCGGCTTTGTTTATCTCGGCATCTTCTGCTTGTCGCGCTTGTTCGCCTCGGTGGGCCTTTGGATCAAGGCAAGCTGGGGCGCCGTCTTGCTGATCGGCGCGACCGGGGTGGAACTGGTGCTTTATATCGTCGGCAGCCCGGACGTGCAAATGTCCGCCATCGGCTTTGCCGTGCGCGTAGTGCTGATGGCGGCGATCCTTTTCATCCTGTTTTTGGAGCTGCGCCGTCGCCTCCACGCGGCACGAGCGCACGACTAAAACGCCGTTTCGCCACGTAAACGGATGATTCAGGTTACAAATTTCGCACCAGCAGTAAGCACTTGTTGAGGCAAATTCCCGAACTTTTTCAGTAAGATAGTTTTAAGCGTGCAGTTTAAGCGCATCTTATGGGGGTCCGCGTAATTTGATCCTCATGAGACGCGAACAACGCGCAGACTGAGAAACAGTGAGGCACACAATGGCAAGCAAGTCCAACGCAGCCGAGGCTCTGGCTCCCCAGGAACGCAGCAGCATCAAGCCACTTTATCTCGAGGCCGTCAGCCGCGTCGAGCGCCTGCACCGCCGCCTGCTCGACCTGATCAAGGACGAGTTCGACCGCATGGGCTGGGACGACATCAACCCCGTCCAGGCACTGCTGATGTTCAACATCGGCGATGCCGACCTGACCGCCGGCGAACTCCGTTCACGCGGTTATTACCTCGGCTCCAACGTGTCCTATAATCTCAAGAAGCTGGTGGAAACCGGCTACATCTTCCAGGAACGCTCTCGCACCGACCGCCGCTCGGTCCGTATCCGCCTCACCCCCAAGGGCGAGGAAGTCGCCGAGGTGATCGACGAGCTGTATGATCGCCACCTCAAGAGCATCGACAAGGTCGGGGGTCTCGGCGAGGGCGAGTTCGAGGATCTCAACAAGTCGCTAGCCCGGCTGGAGCGCTTCTGGGTCGATCAGATCCTCTACAAGCTCTAAAATCGTGGCCTCAGTGCCACCCCCATCAAGCAAACGCCGGCCATGCGCCGGCGTTTCTTATTTGTGCCGCAAACACCCGATCTTAACCAGCAGGCAGCAAGGCTTCCTCAACAGCGTTTCCGGCCTCCGACGAGACATGTGTTTCGCCTCCCGAGGCGGGGTTATGGCTTTAGGGCCATGCGCTGTGCGGACCGAACCGAATTTGCGGGTGAACTGATGCGGCTCAATCGTCGAACTCTTCTGCAGTCCATGGCTTTGGCCGGCGCGGCTGCAAGCGTGCCGGGCGTGGCGCGCGCCGAAAACTCCCTTTTCGACATGTTCGCGCGCGATCGCGTGCTCAAGGATGTCGATACCGAAGGCAACACCGCCGCGGCACAGGCTCTGATCGAAACCAACGAGCCGATCCTCTCCTATGACACGGCCTACAATTTGCAAATGGCGATCAGCCAGTACGAGCCCTTTGTCGCCGCTGGCGGCTGGGAGCTGGTTCCGCAGGAAGTGTATGGCCTCAAGCTCGGGGTATCTCGCAAGCCGGTCACCGCGCTCAAGCGCCGCTTGATGTCGTCCGGCGACATGCCCCCGGCCAAGCGCATCGATGACATGTTCGACCAGACCACGGACGCCGCGGTTCGCAACTTCCAGGCGCGCCACGGTTTGATCGTCAACGGCCAGGTGGATGAGCCCACGTATTACGCCCTGCTCGTCCCTGCCGATGTTCGCCTCAACCAGCTCCGGCTCAATGCCCTGCGTGTGCAGGACATGGCGGCGACGCTGTCGGACCGCTACCTGGTGGTCAACGTTCCCGCCGCAACCACCGAAGCGGTGGAAGGCGGCCTTGTGGCCCAGCGCCACACCGCCGTGGTCGGCCGCATCGACCGGCAAACACCGATCCTGCAAAGCAAGATCCAGCAGATCAACTTCAATCCCTACTGGCACGTGCCCAAAAGCATTATCCGGAAAGACCTGACCAAATATATGCAGGAAGATCCGGAATACCTCGCCAAGTACAAGATCCATATCTATGACGGCAAGGGCCGGGAAATTTCGCCCACCGATATCGATTGGACCACGGACGAGGCCGTTCAATACATGTTCCGGCAGGAGCCGGGGTCAGAAAACTCGATGGGGCATGTGAAGATCAACTTCCCCAACAAGCATGACGTTTATCTGCACGACACGCCGAGCAAGGGGCTGTTTGCCGAAAACGCGCGCTTTCATTCCTCGGGCTGCATGCGTATCGAGCACGTCAATAAGCTGGTCGCCTGGATCCTGCGCGACAATGGTGGCTGGGACACGTCGTCCGTCGATGCCATGTTTGAAAGCAACGAGCGGCTGGACGTTTCGGTCAAGCAACCGGTTGCGATCCACACCACCTATATCACGGCCTGGGCCAACCGGCAGGGCACTGTCAGCTTCCGCGACGACGTGTACAAGTTCGACGCTGAAGGCCGGACGGGCCTTTCGGCCTGATGAACACCGTGCCGGGCGGATCTGCCGGGTCCGCCGAGGTCCTGTTCGAAATGACCCCGTATGGGGGTCAGATGCGGATCGTGGCCATTCACGCAGCGAGCGGTGTTGAGGTTATAACGGCAGCGCCACTTGGCTTGAGCCAGGCGCAAATGCAGATGCTCGGTCTAAAAAAGCTTCGGTGGGTTCTGGAGCGCCAGCAAAAAGGGAAAAGGCCAGCGTAAAGCTGGCCTTTTTGGTTCTACCCAGTCAACTTCGAAGTTAGAGAGTGCAGCGGTGACGGTCGCCGTCGTTGCCGAGATAGGTGTCGGTGCGAACGTCGTAAGAGCGGAAGCGCGCTTCGCAACGGGAAACGTGACCCGAGGACATGTTCCTCGACGACATGTTGTCGTTGTTGCGGTTGTTGGAGTTCGCGGCGGCGGCGCCGAAAATGGTTCCGAGCGTGAATCCGAACGCACCGGCGATCGGATTCAGGTCCCGCTGGTGACGGTTGTAGAAGTTGTGATAATCGCGATCGCTGAAGCGGCCACGGCGGTAGTCGCGGCAATCCCGATCGCGCGGGTTACGGTCGCAGTAGCTGCCAATCACGCGATCGGCACGACCACGATCACCGGTGCTGAAGCTGAACCCGACGCTCTG
>Ga0210040_10004671_pt1 | contig 17745 bp, 12 predicted proteins | sample CryGeyCG12114_NA_FD_185462 | JGI IMG/M metagenome (GOLD analysis project Ga0210040, IMG submission 185462) | Groundwater microbial communities from aquifer - Crystal Geyser CG19_WC_8/21/14_NA (SPAdes) (version 2) | ecosystem: Environmental > Aquatic > Deep subsurface > Groundwater | place: USA... | reverse complement strand
CAGTTTAAGATATTATATCTTATTCCATACAGTGCAATCTACAAACATATACACAATCCAGAGTATATAACACATTATGGTGAAAAAATTGAAAATGGCACAATAGGGCACAACATGACGAATTATTGTACAGTCTACATTCCGTATACAGAACGGGTCTCAAAATTCTCACGCTTTGTTCGAATCAATAAATACATTTACCAACGTTCAATATTGAGTAGTAGTAGTAACAAAAATAGCAATCATAGGTTTCGTAACATTTAAGGCACCAGTTCAGTTGACAAATAAAAATACATCAAACACCTCAGTATTAAAATGCCTGTGCTTTTTTTCTCAATGCGATTTCACTTGGGCTCTCCTCAATCTCATACTTATTTTCCACATGCGGAGCAGACGGAATTGAGTGAGCTCCGAAACTGTACCGATCCCTGATTGCATATTTTCCTTGGGACAATGTTTTCCAATAGGTGGACAAAACCCAGAAATAGATGATAGAGCCCAGAATGTGAAGAGCAATGTATTTCACATGGCTCATTCGATGCATGTCTAAATCATTTTCGAGATCGGGCACAATGAATCCTAACAAGATGTGGGCAAGAAATTGAACCATTTGGATTATAAGTAAGGCTCCCAGACCCCATTTTAAAGTCTTAGGTGAGTTCTGCAAAATACAACAATACTTTAACGTGAAAACATGATAAAAAATAGTAATATTTGTGTTAAAATTTCCATACCCGTTCTATCGCGATGAAATTGCAAAATCCAATGAAGATACTTAAGGTAAAATACAGTAGTAGAAACGGTAATATAACCTGCTGTCGAGTCTGTAAATTTTTAATTTAAATCATGTATAGGATAAACAGCGGGAATTCAAATATTTAAGCGCTGACTAGACAAAAAATGTTTGTTTCTAGTTCTCACTTCTTGCCAACAGTCCACATGGCTGCCATCAAGGAATGGTAGAATTCCCCATGCGAAAAAGTATCTTAAGAGAATAAACTGGAATGAGAAAACAAATGTTAGTTCCCATCATGAATTAAATACTTTAATCACAGCCCTTGTGACTATTAAAATTGCAAATTTATAACTTACTATATGAACACTGGTACAGAAGAAGGCTCTGAAAAACAAAAAAATAGAACCTGCATTATTTTTTCTTCCCGTTTTACATGAAATGCAAAAAAAATCTTAAGCATGGAAAAACTTACGCCCCTCTCAAAGTGCCACAACAACAGCAGTAGCAAGAGTCATCTGCCGAAGAACACATGATACAATATGACTGAACTTTGAAACTAAATCTACAAAAACTTTCTTCCTTTTGTTGTCGTTCCCAAAATTATTTTACTCACTACTACACAGAATCATTAAACAACTCTGTCCCTAAAAGGCCACAGAAAATCACACAACCACTAACAAGCAACAACTGAAAAAATAAAACAAATGACCAAGATAACTTTGCAAGAAAAGTCGCAATAGATTCCATAGAATCTCAGGTTTCAACTTTTCCACAATCTTTCCACATGATCTCCATCATAAACACTTTCGTTCAGTTAGTTAGTTGGTAAGTTAGTTCACATATGGAATTCGAATCCTTTTGGAAAACTTTTCTGCTAACCTTGCAAACCTCTTGGCTTTAAATTTGAGCCTACAAACAAACTAACTAACTAGCTATAACAATAATAAAAGAATTTACCACTCTCAAATAGCTTACTCATGAAATTTTTGAATATACACTTACAGTATCACACGGACCAACTTTATATTTTGCATATACGTCGTTAACTAGTTACCAACTTCATATTATTTTGTTCATGATTGTGTCACTTTAGTTAAACATAGACTAACCCATCTCTGTTTACATTAACAGATAATATGGAATCACATTTGTGTACACAGATAGAGCGAAAAGCCGTCGCTATATCTCTCTGTTAATTTAACTTGGCTCGTCCTTGGCTTTATTAATGGAACGTACACTCATTTTATACAGTTTGCTGGACACTCTTTCATTCTCTGGAACTAGCTAACTATTCACAGGAATCAACGAAATATTTGTATGCGAATTAACAGAAGAGCTCTTAGTTTGAACGAAATTCTTAAACAATTTTTATCTAAAGCGGTTCTCAACATTTCATTGGCTCTTACCTGGATGTCTGTAATGATCATTTCTCACCTCAGGCAATTTCCGCATACTTGTGTATGTTAGTTGAATGTAGTCTTCACTTTACATTACTGTGCTTTACTAACGTAGGATTAAAAATGCATACTCATGTACACAGACTGGTAGAATTGAATGGATCAAGAAATGCATACAGAAATGAATGCTGATAAGAAGAATGAAAATGTGACTTTTCTCACTGTCGTCAGCTTATTTAATACTCTTGTATGTGACCAAGCCTTAGTTTTGGTCTGTAGTTAGTTTCAATAGTTAGCTAGTTAGTTAGTTAGTTAGACAGCTTATACAGTTTTCACGGTTCAGTTCATCCCATCATAAATAAATCTCCCCTTTATTCATTCATTTTGAGCTAGCTTTGTACAACTGGATTATTAAATAAAATCGTATGATTATTACGCATAACCTAGATTGATACCGAGCACAGTTAGTTAGTTATAATGACATTTTAAAAACACAAACGCATAGCTAACTATGCTATAGCTAACTATCTACAAACTAAAAGTTCATCAGTCCCACAAATAAACCTCGAATTCATGCGAAAATTCTTATCCACCTGTAAATTTAATCGATACTTTAGATAACACCACAATCTGAATTTACAGGAAACTGACACTTGATTTAATCTAAGTGAGTATTTTATCAATTTACTTGCTACTTAAAAGTTCATATTCCAATAATTATGAATCATCACCGATGCTCACTAGTTAACCTAAAAGTTAACCTCTTACTCTCACTCAGTAAGTTAAAAAGTTATCATTTAGTAATATTACCACCTCAGAGAAATCAAATTATTCTAGAAACAAACTAACTAAACCTACTTACAAGAATGACCACCACTGGGTGAATGTTTATTGCTATGATTCTTGCTAGATGGACAACTCTCATACCGAGGTAACTTGTTGACATTACTGGCCGTCTCGTAAATCCCCATGGACTTGCCAGTCTCAATGCCAAGACCTAGTCCTCCGAACCCTTTCATGTCAAGTCCTCCAAGTCCCAGTCCGGCTCCGTAGAGATATGGCTGTGGCTCGAATTTCCAAACGTCCTCTTCACTTTCATTTTGACGTTTCTTAATTTCACCCACGTAGAGCAAGAGGGAAGCCAAGTAGCACAAAGCAAATATCACTCTGGACGCCATCTTCAATGTGAATTCAAAAGATTGGTATAGGTCGTAGTAGAACGCGGACACTGTACAGATGTAGGCTAAATCGATGATCATGAATATTATCGCTGCAGCTTGAATCAGTTGACGCCATTCCTGGAAGGAGTTAAATTAATTTGTTTAGTATGCGGAGTTTTGGTTGAATTTTTTATTTATTTAATTGGTACTGTTAAAAAAGTATTGATGCAAAGTGACTTTACTTTTATTTTGGTACTTTAGTAATTTAACTAGTTTCTGTGTTAAAGTTAAACTGCAATTTAATTGAACAGAAATCGGATGTAATTATAATCAGCTTTTCATTAACTTAGATAGTATGGGTCACCATATCCCTTCAATCACTGGACTAACGAGGGCATAAGAGCAATCTTTCCGAACAAATCGTCTAAATATCTTCAAATCACATTCTTTACACGGCGTTTACATACCGCATGGAATGCACATTTTAGCATGACAGCTAACTATTCTGTATTGTAATGGTCGTGCAAGCCAATCTCTTATACAATTGAAAATTCAAAAGCCAGGAAATCATATGCATTGATACATCTAGTAATACTTACTTTTTCAATTCCTCTAAAAATCATGAAACCCGTCGCCGCGGAAGTCAAGCTATGAATTAACACAATCATTTCCAATGTCATATCATCCGGTTCCTGGAATACAAAAGTCAACAAAATATTGATAAATTCCCGAACTGCAATCCTAATTTTTCTTCCTCCTCCCTACCAATAGCTAAAGATATTAAAACTATCTACTCACCTTATCAATTTTCATCTGGCTATCTTTCATCCAATACGATTTCCATGATATGTAATTCAAAATCAGAGTCATTGCTCTCAACACTGCATTGTAGGTATGAACACTGGAGAAAAAATAACTCGCCCCTCTATAAGACACTTGATGGACGCACAAAAACCAACAGCACTCGACACACATTTTGTCCCAAAATATTCTCTTCCGTCCACGATTTCAAAACTAACTAACTAACTAACTAACCAACTTTTATGGCCTCAAAATTTCATTAATCGACAATCTTGTCAACTTGAGCACACACAGAGCGACTACCGCGTCGTATTGGATTCGGTTGAAGAATGAAACTTTTCTCCATCAGTCAGTATGGGGGAAATTTTGGTCCCACATTTGGGATCGGCTACATTCTGTTGCCAATGAACAAAGAATGCACCTTCCCTAACTATCTATTACTACTACAGGCATCCTTGTCCGTCCACCAATAATGAAGATCCCGTTAGTTTATTAGCAGCGTGCGTACATATGTAATACAACAACAAACTTAACTAACTCACTTGGTTAGTAGTGAACTTTCGGTCAAGTGCAATCCAATGACAAGGTGTAGCCTATGCATTTCAAAATCCAATCCACACACGGACATGAGGGAATCTCGCATATGTGTCAGTAGTCAGTTGAGGTGCCAAGAATTTTTTACTGCGTGTAGTTAGTTAGTAAGTCATGTTTTTCCTTTTTCGCCACGATGATGTAAAACCTGTATTGCTTCAAGTTTACCACTGTTTGGATTGGGTGGTAGGTAATCTAGTCACTAGTAAAATTTAGTTAGCTGTTATACGAGTAAATGTTTGTTGGTAATGGTATTATTTTTTGTAGTCCTTCCAAGTATCAATCTGTAGGTACCGCAAATAGCCAATTATTATGTTGGCCACCTTTTTAGCTGTCAATCAACGAGCTAGTTGTTGTATTGGTAATCAATTGGGTTGAGAAACTGGGAAAGTAAATAGGTTCGGTTTTCATTGATGATGCAGCGAGTTTTGGTCGCTGAGCTAGGGCTTCATTGTGGTCAAGTTTCCATTTCTGAGAGAGAGAGAGAGGTAAAAAATTGTAAAGCTTATTCTCACATGAAAATAGATTTTGAAACCCGTCAAAAATAGCATATTTAAAGCGGTCATTTTTCAAATTTTTCAGATAGTAGAGTATTACAGTATTTGTTTGTAGCAACTAAAATTTGGGTTTGCAAAGTTGTATAAACTGTGATATACATTTAACCTATGAACTATTAGCCGGACTGACCCATTTTTTAAACATTTTTTACAGCCCTTGAACATCAACATCGGTCACCCATATTCATTGGTCCCCATCCATTTAATTTTTCTCATTACTTTTAATGCCCGCAGACTGACAGACTCATTTCTTACCCCCATCATGATGAATGAAAATGCTATAGCTGCATAAAGTAATCACTCACTAGCTTATTCAACTAACCAGAATCATGGACCACTGCCAAATTTCCAAACTTCGGTCACCAGACGTAAAAAATTACAACTAAATACTCACTATAATCTCCTCCCGTAGCTATTTGGTTTCACTTACAATAATAACAATTATCATACTTGTATTATAATACGATTATTACATTCATCTTGCCTGCTACATACCATAATGTATTAATGAATCGGCAAGTGACAGGCTGTAATCAAAATTTGAAGACCATGTTCGGGTACATGAGTGAGTTGCAGACAAAATATTACATGCTGCATTTAAAAACAAGTCAGTAACAATGCAATCAAAGGCGAAAAAATCCCGTTAAATCGTAGAGTCCGAGTCAAAGGCCACACCTGGTTTGGTTTGCTTTACTCATTAGCATAAGAAGTTGCACCTTCAGTCACTCACAACTGGCCAAAAATGCTGTGAAAATTCCTTATAGCACGTACTAGGTAGTAAAATATGCATAGTGAATAAGAACTGAAAATTTTTTGTGATAAGTTATGTGATACCATCATTATTTCTCTTGCCCGTGAGAAAGTAATACGCTTTGAAATTAAAAATGTTGTCAAAAAGAGCTCGTTATTCACACTTGAACAAGTCTTTATTATCATTTTTTGCACATGATCATTTGAGAGGAACATACTATGGAGTTTTTTGGCAAACAACCAGCAATGCGAATTTGCCAATCTGCATAATATTTGAAGTTAGAAGTTAGATTGTTAAACTACAACGGTTGTTGTAGGATGAGAAATGATTTTGGTGCTACTACGAGGTTGATGTCGACTTACAGCACCATTAGACTTTGTGATACCATTAATACGATGGTCCGGGTTTGTTGTGCATGATTTGGCTTTGATCTTCCGAGGGAATTTTAATTGTTTATACAAGACGAACAGAAGGACAACGAATACTGCTGAGGCTAAGTTTATAATAATGAAGGAAGAAATTCGTGAGATTTTGTGGATTCCGAATTCGTCCATTTGGGGGGCCTCACCGAACCAAGCGAATAAGATTCCACCACATTCCCACATGCGGAGAACGAGGACAAATATGGCGCCTAGTTTTAAGATTCCCGGGGATTTCTGTAATGTATTTATTAAATGATTTGTATGAATGTTTTGGATATAGAATTGATTTTTTTTAATTTTTAGGATAATTTAATCAAGCAAATGAAATGGAAGCATTTTGCATTCATTTTTAAATAAATTTTGGTAAAAAAACATTTATGAAATAATAAAATAATTTTCTTATAAAAGTTGAAATTAAAATTAAATTTTTTCTTACCGTTTGAATTCCCCGAAATAGAAAATATACTAGAACAAAGGAGAAGGTACAATACACGCCATTAAAGAAGGCTGAAATGACTTGAGAATGGAGATCCTGTGTAAAAAATTAACATGATGTACAAACAGACATGTAAATCATCGTCACTGTCATGATTATATACATTGCATTTTGCATTTCCAGTCAATGTGGGAGTTCTACACAAAAAACTTTCGCCAACCCCATATGCTTTCAAGGTATGATATAGAATAATATCAGTAAATACATACTTTTAGAAATTATGAATTTATAATAAATATACTTTTTGCACTATGATTTTTTTTACCTTGCCACCATACTTGCTCCAGGTGAAACCAATTTGAAGAATGTTGAAGGTTAGATTCCATAATTTATATAGCACGTCAAGCTGAAATAAAAATTTTTGCCTTTATTTATCCAATTTTTGTCTTTCTTGCATGCTTTCTTTTTGTTTCATGAAACTAAAACTGTATTCTCCATGCATAACCAAATTATTACAATTTCCTCGACAAACTAATAATGTTAAACTGACGCTTGCAGCATTTATCTAGGCATAATAAGACACATCAATGATTCATATTGATCTAATTTTTATAAATACACTCACTGAATACTTAAAATGGTTGATTTCTACTCATGCACGCAAGCAAAAAGTGTTCATTTGTTCCACAACTACAAACCAATCAATAGCTGTTGAAACCAGTAAATTTATCATGCTCCCCGCTCCCTATGCAATAAATTAAACTATATAGACTTTTTTTTAACCCAAAAACAAAACTTATTGAACAACAGCTCTAATGTTAGTAAACTAGTTTTAACAACTCCTCTTACCGTGAACACAGTGGCTCCAAAAAAACACGCAGACTCCAAGTTGAAGAAACACTTGCCCATTTAGCTTAAGTGGAAACTCTCATTAAAATCGATAACAAAGCAATTATGTTCACAAGATTTTGTACAATTTACATAAACGAGGCACTCAAAAATACTCACTTTCCTTCAAAAATCCACTTCACATTGTTGTTACATCTCTCCAACTAAGCTAATAATCTTTTTTCCAATTGTTCCATTTATCAGTTGAGCACTGTATTAACCTACTTTCTTTAGTGGTTTCCAACTTTTTCACATTATACCACCATTATTAATTTACACAGATCCTCTTGTTTTCATCATAGAAAACTTTAATAACTATATAAACACTGCTTAGCTAGTTAGTTAGTTACTACGTGGAAACCACTGACTGACTAATTCGGGAATTATAAATGTTCTGTGCGACTAAACTAACTACACTTTTTTTGCAACTAATCTTCACAAGATTATATGATACACTGACAGCTGATCTTCATATTATTTTTATTATTCTGATATCATTGTAACTAACTATCTAACAAGCTTACTATAGTGTGGAGAGACTGGCACAGGAATCTCTCTTTTTGTCTTCTTTGTTTACACGTATTTGCCACAGTCAATTTTGCGTGGCCACTCTTAAGAAGTCAGTCAGTAGAGCAGCAGCTGTGCTAAGCTCCTTTTTTTTCAATCTTGTGTGGACCACATACACACATTTGTTTGTGAGATGCGTTCTGCGATCAGCCTCTTCAGATTGGGTGCAGAGGAGCACACGATTTTTTGCATTCGCTCGCTATCTATTGTATTGGCAGATAGGCATTATGCCGTAAACGTTGTTTTAAATGGCACTCCTAATTATTTTTCTTTTTGCTTTTGGAGTTTTGTGATTCTTAGATAAATAGATTTTCAAAAGTCGTGTTTACTATTTTTACAACGATTTTACTGTTAATTGACAACAGCTCAAAGTTGTGTTTTTAGTTCGACTTAAGTATGAAAGAAATTTTCGTCAACATTTCATAACGCATGCAGTTTTTTTGGGGCTAATTAGATGCCATATAGGGATTAACATTTTCCCAATTACACCATTTTATGGTGCACACATGTCAACCTCATATGTATGCATGCACACATGCACAAGCAGTGGCTAACTTTTCATACCTCGCGTCAGCTAAATTTTGCCGTGTAAGAAAGCTCGTGCATATAAAATGGCTACGTACGAGTATACATGCGTTATATTTCATTCTGTAAACACCTTTTGAAGAGAAAATCGCCAACAGGAGGATCAGATGAGCTCTATTATTATGATATTTCACTGTAGGTATCTTATTATGCATTATGTGATGAGGGGAGTGTAGGAAGACAACAATATTGCAGTCTTCCTTGTCTATACTATAATATGTGTGTGATGGAATAAATGTCAACGTGTACTACAAATTAGTATAAAATTGTGTGGGCGAGATTTTAGGATAACTCATGCCACTGACCCGGTTACAGTATCTCGTCACAATCCTAAATTGAAGGATGCATTTGTATTGTGAATAGTGTAGGTACTTGCCTTTTGGAAAATATTTCTAATACAAGTTCAACAATGTAAGCTTCCTAATGTTTTCACCATAGCTCTGATATGAACCGAAATACTCTTTTTATAAAGCTCATTCATTAAATATTTCGTATCTTTTATTCCTCTAACTAAAAGTAACTATTCTATAAAACACACATATTCTTTCGTAACAATAATTGTTATGGGGTATATTTTTACATGATAGGATATAAAAATGTTACCATTTCATAAAGTGTACGAAGTAATACAAAGCAGTAGTTAAGGTTAGTATAGCATTCTTAATCTAACAGTATCAGTAGTACCAATAAAAATAGTCGAAATAACTTAACTTCCAAGATTGGACTACGATGAACCGATGGGTACTAAAATCAATACGTCAATGAGAACCTGGGAAGACTAACTTGCTAACTAACTAACTATGGGCGATAAAACATGTCCTTGTCCTCTTGATGAACTTTTCGAGCATATGCTGCCATCACACCAATATAAACCAAAGTTCCCACAACTCTCAAAACGAATCTCCCAATCCGTGCAGCTTCAAGTAGTCCCAGTTCGTCCCAAGCGCGGGGTATGGGATACCACCAAACGAGGGAAACGATGAATGCTATGAATTGCACGAGAATGTAGACGGCCATAATGCCCAAAATGAACTTGGCCGACTCCTGTGTCAAGTGAATAAGTATGACTCTTTAGAAATCCGTCACACAACTCAAAGGTTAATATTTTGGGGATATTACTTAGCAAGTCGGTTGGTTGGGATAATATTTCGCAGATTCATTAAAATCATATAGACAAGTTGAAATCCCAGAGGATTTACAACTCCCTTTGGGTACAATTAGCTAGCAACTAATCAGATGGGATTCAACTAGGATTTAAAAGTTGGCAAGGCCATTCTCGGAAGTCAGGTTGACTTGCTTTGTCTACTGTGAGCTAGTTAGTTAGTAGGTTTGGCTGGGCTTTAAATCTTGTGTGAACATTCAGGTGGGTAGGGAAAATTTAGATCCTATTGATTTGTGGGACATTTTATTACGCAAGATGAAGTTGTCAATCAAAAATACAACCGAGCAAATAGCCTTTTTTCAAACAATAGGTGCACTGTCTACGAACGATGATCAATCAAGAGCTAGAACTTGAACTTAATACATGACAAAACATCAAATGAACATCAACAGAATTGAATCGAAAACGATAAAAGTGTTTCAAGCATGAAATATATTTAGCATTTACAAATTGTCGTTGCCGTGCTGGGCTCTCAAAATCTAGAGCGACTAAAATGGGTTCAGTATGGTAAACAAACTATAACTAAAGCATTTTTTGCTCTCATAATGGACAAAAATCCTCACCATTTCAATTGCTCGAAAGACGAGACATCCCAAAATGAATAGTGTGACAACATAGATGCCAAGAACAGCTAGATGAGCGTTGATATATTGCTGTGTAAAACGAATTATATACAATTAAGTCAAGATCGTATTTCGTCTCGTACGTCACAGCAAAAAAAAAATCCGAGGAGAAGGAATTGTTATGCAAGTACGTACATCATACTGATAAAATGGCGGGCCGTAGTGCTTGTATTGGTCTACAGCAACGGCGTCAAATATGAAAACCCAAATCATGAGAAGTGCATCTATCTGAAAAGTTTGCCAAAAAACATATTTTATAATTGACTAAACTAACTTATTCCAAAAATAATATTTTCTTTTGAAAAATTTTCCAATTCATAAGCCTGTTCATTATACTCACAATATGGGCACTAGCGAAAAAATAAGCAGCTCCTTTCCACGTTGTGCAACACACTTTACACATTTTGGTAGAGACAGCACAAAAATATTGAATTTCTGGAGCGATAGTCAGTCAGCCTTTTGTGAAACTTTTATGTAAACTTGCAATCTCGTTTAATTGGTACAAGAGAGGAGTAGTAGTTGTACCGATAAAAAATCTTCATTTCTATGGACTGGATGGAAAGTAAAAGTCAAACTAATACGCTGAGAGAACTTATTCCAACTTTTTTTCTAACTATAATTTCCTTTGATGCTGATTGACTGGAATGTAAAATTCTACTAGTCACTTTCTGTTCAGAAGATCCAAAACAACCATTAGTGCTAAAAACGGTGGAGAACGCTGTATCTCTGGAAATGCAGCGAGTAAGTAATGAGCTTTGCAATATTTTCTCCGTTCATGCTTCGCATTTGTAATGATCCAATATCTAATGATATTATGATATACCGAGTTGTCAAATTCAGAGTCGCTTTACATCCTCTCCGTGTATTATATTAGTACTTAATGTTAGTCAGTACTTTTTAAAGCTAACTAATAATGATTGCGCTATATCGTTCTGTTTTTCAGGTAGATTTAATGCACAGGATGTTGTGACAATGAAGCAAAATTAGTATTAATGAAATGCTGCTGTCAGTTAAAAAATACATTAAGGGAATCGTTGTGGAAGTTTGGCGTCTCGTTGTAAGGATTTGGCTGGCTTTCCTGATGGATTTCATAGAATTTGAAGATAGTTTTAAAATAGGGTTAGTTAATCAATAGCCGAGGCACTTATTTTCTTGAAACCGGCTAGCGATATGAACTACGCTGAGAAACAATAGTTAGTTAGTAGTAATTATGAATGAGCCCTTAAATGATACAGCAGTTAAATACTGAAGTAAATAAATTCATGAGTACGTTGTGTGCAGAGTGTGTGATTAACACTGGAACGTCATTAGTAAGCCATCAATTGTAGTTCGCTTGGACTCATACACGTTTTAAGTACTGTTTTGACATTCGATTTGATTTAATAGTGCATGAAATGCAACATCCGGCATGAACCTTTGTTCCCTTCCGCTATTGATTTCATTATAATGATCGGTAATCCGTTTCGGATCGATTTTGCTACCTTCAACCATTAGTTTTTGCAAGCCTTGCTCTAAATTTTATTACGTATTCATCCAATCAAGCGTATAACTTTGTGCCGTCGACCTCTGCAACTAATTAAAAATAAACTTGTTTCCAAACGTTACCGTTTTTCATTATAAAGGTAACAGTTAGTGACTCATCTAAAAATACATGTTTTGTGTTGAGTATTTTCAGTTAGTAATCAATCTATAGTACATACAAAAGTGTTAAACTAAAGCAAAATACATGTATACTCCCTATTGCTCCCTTCGGAATCTAAACTTTTTGTAAATTATTTTGATAATGGTAAGAAGTTTCAGTGCCTATTTATAGTTAGGCGCCAAATGAATTAAAAATGTAGTTATTCAACGCCATGCATCTTAAACTAAATAAATCTTGTTTCATTACAGACATACTCTCGCTGGGCAGATTAAACCCTTCAGTGCAGAGCAATGTAAACGAATTGTTTAATTACACTTTATAACAAATATTATAAGACCTAACTATAGCCCTTGCTAGCTAATCACACAAAATGACTAAACTCAAAAAAGTTAAACACCTGGTGGCCGCAAGGTTTCCCACCGCCCATCTTCGTAATGTTGAGCAAGGCCCACTCCTTTGCCAGTCCCAGCCAAGGAGTAAATATTGTTATTATTATTTTTGTTGGCCACCGGACTGGTACTATTCATTTTGTGTGTACCGAACGTGTTAATATTTGTGGAAAAAGATTTTGGACCAGACGGGAGTCCACGGCAACTACTTTCCATTATTTTAACACATGAGTTGCGTCCATTAGGGCTGTTACCACTTGTGGTCGATGTGGCCGTAGCACGAGAGGAGAATGGAGAGTCTGCTGACAAAATTGTTTGCGTGCCATTGGAACTATTCATCATGGAGCGTTCCGTTCGGATGAATTCTTTTTGAGCCAGGCGAACCATATACATGAACAGTGTGGACAAGTAGACAAAACTGAAGATGAGATTGAAAATGAGGATCGCAACTTGCAATTTCTTTTCTTGCTCGGGCAATTTTTCATAGGCGACTACTATCAACATGAAATGTATTAGGAGGATGATAGATTGCAGGAACAGAAATCCTCCTACAGACACTTTTAAAGTTCTGAGACAGTTCTGAAAAATCGTATGGAAAAATTTGAATTTTTTTCTCTGAAACAATACAGAAACTCTAAAAAATAAATATTTTCATACGTTCTCTATTCCCCGAAATATGAATGCTCCGAATCCAAACAGAAGGAATCCATAGGTAAGGAAGACTCCGATGGTTGAAATAGTAGCTGTCTATAATCAGTGAGACAAAAAAAGTTTGGTTAGAGAGAGGAAGCAATTTTCTACGCTTAAAACAATGTGTTTTTCTCTTCAGGAAAAAATAAATTCAACTTACATCATCCAATTTGATCTCTGCAGCAGCTAGAGTGTACGTGTATTTCACTGTCAGAGCGCATCCTAAAATCTGAAACCAAAATTGCCAGGTTAATCTTCAGTCTTCTGAAAACTCAAAATGTTACTGTATAATCCGATTTTGTTACCACCAACCATTTGTGACGACGCTCCAAAATACGCTCCACCACGAAAACTAATACAAAAGCAACACATATTTCGCCTTATGTTTCGAGACTAGAGAAGAAAATGACCGAACTAACTAGAGTAATTCAATCCGTCTATAATTTCCATCATCTTGAGCTACTATGAATCCATTCTCTCTTTTCAAATGAGTAAAATCGATCAGAAAAAATGACCCAATCAACACGAAAACCAAACAACTGTTTTCTTCACCACTTACTAACTAACTAATGTCACTAGTGACTCGTCTTAACCAAACACATAAATAATGTAGATTCTTTAAACCCGTGTGTATTACATTCACAACCACAATCAACTAACTAACTAACCAACTCACTCACTTACTGACTGTACTATTTTCCGGACTCTGATTGAACTAAATGTCGTACAAGTTTTCACACAAAAAGTGCACTTGAAAAAATGTAACACATGTGTGTGCATGCATGTAAAACTGCGGACGCACTCGAGAAAACAAAGGATGCGTTCACAATGACTAAAATTGAATTAACCGTAGTAGTTAGTAATTTACTGGGACTTTGCCATTGATTCCCGTGTGTTGAATTGTTTGGCCACCTTTGGCTTCAACCCCATTTCTTTGGGAGTATTGTTGTTGACTTCTAACTAGCAAACAAACTAGATATTGGCAAGTTAGCTAGTTAGTTAGTTATAGTGTTGATAACGGATGAAGAAGAGCTTCGTATATTTTTCTGCGAATTCATAAATTGGCAAGGAAATACAAAATATAATGTATACGGGGCCGTGACTCTCTCACATATAACAACTAACAAGCTGTTAAAAATTAAGTAGCATAATAATTACTCGTCCGTGCAGGATATAATAGCAAGTAAGTAAGTTAGTAATGTTGGTGATGAAAAACTGACTGTATGTATCTAATATGATCATTGTGTTTTAGTTCATCCGAGTTCATCATGGAGATCATAGTGCGGAGATAATAGTTCCTGTGTACTGTCTGTACGTACGTTATTAAATTCTTTGTGAGTTGCTCGTAAGATTCACACGTTCTGCTTTTCATATATTATTTTGGCCCAGCGTTGTTTTCATATATTGCTGTGTTTGTGTTCACCCATGTGTTCACACTGAGAATACATTAACACTCCGGAGTAATGAGTTGGATTCCGTTGTGTTGAGATTTATGTAATTGTTTGCATGTATGGCTAAAAGCTATGAGTAGTAGAGAATTGAAAAGGCAATAAGGCAATGTAAACCAGGGAGATAATATTATATCTTTTCAATTCTTCTCAAATATATTGGCATTCTTAAATCGAGTTTTCGTTGAAGATATTTAAATTTCTTCAGATTAGATTCCACTTAATGCATAAAACATATTTTGCCCGGCATCAAAATCAAGCTGCAAAATAAGTAATGACAATAGTTATGGTGGACCCATCTCCTTAAAATTAGATAATGAACCCGACTTTTAGACTAAAATCAGTGAACCATTTCAAAAAGTAGTGAGCACAGTAAGATACGTGAATCCTGCAAAGCAAAACTTATGTGCACACTTGAATCTGATATAAATGATGAGTATGTGTAGAAATGATGAACATATGAGATGTTGTAAATTAACCACACGTTGTATGCAGAAGGCCATCTTTTTCTCACAAACAATGTAAAAAAATGCGATGAAACAGGGATTATTATCAATCTTCGCCATATACATATAAGTGAACAAAATGGCCGTTAAAGATTCACAAGCGTAACAACACACACTCAAATGATATAGATATAGTCATTAATTGCCAACTAACGCAGTTGGAAGTTAAAAACAGCTTTAAATAACATCTCTTGGATTGCGTATCTTTGACCAGACCACAAAAAGTACATATAGTTCTCTTCTCAGGTAGCTCTTCTGTTGCGGATTTTTATCAATCATTTTGTATCTTTGCAAACTGACAACTACCACTTAATTTTCTTAGTATCTGCACTCTCATTACGTATTGTATAACATTCAGGTGATTTACTGCGGGTGTGTTCGTAATGGTTGAAAAACTGTGTCAATTCAAGTACACGATGCACATTGCAGCATCCATGTTACGCATCCCATAATAAAATCAGCATGCTATGAATTTGGTAACTAGAGTATGCTGTAACAATTAATTTTTTACAACCCTTTCACATATGAGATTTGACTGCTGTAATAACTTTATTAACTGAAAGTCAATGAGTAGTTGACTGACAAAAAACAAAATTGGCAACAGTAACAGTTTGCTTATTGCTATTTGTGTGTAGATCAGAAATCACGGCTCACGTTTAAACTTTTCGCCATTCGGTACAAAAAGGAGAATTTTTCCCCATTGCTGCTTGTTTAATTACGAACTAAGTTTGCTCAGTTTCTGGAGTCGGTGCGGGCTCAGAAGTCTCATTAGAAATGGTAGTAGTAGTAATATGAATGGTGGGAGTGGGAGTAGAAGGGCAAACTGGCGGTTCATATGATTCCAGTAAATTAGGATTATTGGCTTCAGGAGTGGCATCATTGTTATTCTTTCTGAGAGTAGAACAAGCTTCATCTGCCGCTTCGGGACTTAATGTGGACACGTTGTTATTGTTAGGATTTTCGATTTGATGATTTAGAAAGTTGCGGTACAATTTAGTGACTCCTTTTTTCTCAAGGCGCAATTTTTTGGCGTGCAAAAATAAGACTGTGAGGTACAAAGCTGTCCAGAAAAAATTCACTACGAGTATTAATACCATGGCGGCTTGTAAGCTTTTGGGCAAAATATCTACAAACATGACTGTGAAGACAAAATGAAGGATTATGACGATCGATTGGAATCCTCCAAAGGCTACAGACGCCCATTTTAACAGATGCACAGAATCCTGTTGCAAATATTGTTCAATATTTAAAAACTGATGTTTTGACAGTTTTTGAATAGGAATTAAAGATTTTTTTGCTTACCAAATCGATTCCACGGAAGATTAAGTAAGAAAATGAATTGGCCCCCAATGCATAGCCAGCAAGAAGCAGTGGCATATTTGCGACTAATAATGGATTAATATCCTGTAAAAACATTTTTTAGGCATGTAGATTTGAAGGAAACATTTTTAAGCATTCTCATGGGAAATCACATTGTGTGCTTACCAAATCTGGATAACCTTCAGGTGGAAATGTAAAATACGTGTATACAAACTGTAGGAGCATTAGCAGAGTTCCAATCTACGGAATAAATGCGAAAAAAACTATCAATTTTTGGTTTCAATTAGTATTTAGAATTAGTTTTTATACCGCCAAGAAGACTAAAACATTTTCTTTTGTTTTTGATAAAAAGTGTGAATTAAAAATGCTTACCATATGTAAGGACACCATGAAATACGCGACACTACGCAACGTGGTGCAGAAAAAGCAGCACATTTTGTAGCCCTTTACTCTTTAAACTAAATTGCAATAAATAAATAAATGCAATTATCCATGCACTATAAAACGATGTTCCGTTTTGGTTAGCAATAGCACTAACACTGCAATTGGATATTACTGAAGGAACTACATATTTCCACGGATGGCGAGAAAAAAACTAAAAACACTGGTTTGTGAGAGTGCTGGGTGTAAGAATTGGACTGGTTTTCTCGATTTTCACAACAAAGTTTCCCACACGGCTAACTGATCACAACAATTCGGCTCCAGCTCAAACTCAGAACCGACAGTGATGATTTAACAATTTGATATAGGACTTAGAACTTGTGATGACGGTTGTACATGCATACGGTGAACGCATTTGCTAAATGCGTGTGTAGCCCAAATCAAACTTGATTGTTATATGACCACTTCATTGGCTACACTTAGTTTTTGCGTACATTTTCCACTATCACCTTTGTTAGCCAATATGATGTTTACCGTCACCTCTGGATGGAAGAAACTAGTCAGAGTAAAAAATGCATAAAGGTCGAGTTTTGACTCCCTATAAAAAACTAAAAATTCTTTTCAGTTGAATTTTCAGTATCCGTCATTGTGGCTCAATTTCAACCTTTGTACTTTTTTATTGCGAACTAAAAT
>Ga0210040_10004670_pt1 | contig 17747 bp, 2 predicted proteins | sample CryGeyCG12114_NA_FD_185462 | JGI IMG/M metagenome (GOLD analysis project Ga0210040, IMG submission 185462) | Groundwater microbial communities from aquifer - Crystal Geyser CG19_WC_8/21/14_NA (SPAdes) (version 2) | ecosystem: Environmental > Aquatic > Deep subsurface > Groundwater | place: USA... | reverse complement strand
TCTTGGAACCAAGGCGTATGGCACGATCGAGCCTGCAAATCTCGAAGCCATTCTCTCTACCAACTTCAAGGGTGAGTCTTAGCATGACCAGTGTAAGTCTTCGACAAGACTAAATTGCAGCTAGATTTTAGCATAGGTCCCCGTGGAGCCATCGCTTTCCCAATGTTCGGCGACGGCATCTTCACACAAGAAGGCCCCAAATGGAAACATTCCCGCGACATGTTGCGACCTCAACTACAACACATGCATTACGAGAACCTCGAAGTTTTCAAAGCGGCCGTAGACGATCTCATCCACGTTATCGAAGCAAGCGATGGCATCATTGATCTGCAGCCCTTGTTCTTTCGCTTGACTCTGGACACTACCACAGCCTTCCTGTTCGGCGAATCAGTGAAGAGTTTGAGGACCCCAGAAGCTGTTGGAGAACGCACGTTCGCAAATGCGTTCAACACTGCTCAGAAGTGGGTTACGAACCGGTTCCGACTACTCGATTTCTACTGGCTTGTGGACGGTAGAGAGTTCCGACAAGCTTGCCGGGATGTGCATGCATTTGCCGATCAGATCATCGATCGTAGTCTTTCATCGGATCGAAATGAGAGCAACAACGCGGGACGATACGTATTCTTAGACACTATCGCGAACAGCACATCAGACCGAGCCGCTCTTCGAGGTCAAATCATCAACATCCTAACCGCAGGGCGAGACACAACAGCATGCCTCCTCTCCTGGACTTTGTACGTGCTTTTCCCCTCAGCCATCATCGCCCACTAACATGACAAGCTTCCTCCTCCTCCGCCATCCCCGCATCCTAACCAAACTCCGCGCAGAAATCGCATCAACCTGCACCCCAAACACCATCCTCACTCGCGACATCCTAAAGCGCATGCCATACCTGCAAAACATCCTCAAAGAAAGTCCGTCTCCCACCTCCCCTTCCCCCTCATCCACTAACCGCCACGCAGCACTCCGCCTCTACCCCTCCGTCCCCGTAAATACGCGCACTGCAACCCGTACCACCGTCCTGCCTACAGGCGGCGGCCCAGATCGCGCCTCTTCCGTCCTCATACCTAAAGGAAGCGCCGTAGCATTTTGTGTATATGCTATGCACCGCCGCCCAGATCTCTTCGGCATGGATGCCGAAGTGTTCAGGCCTGAGCGGTGGGACGAGGGCATGCCGTTGCAGGAAAATACGGTGAATGCGAAGTGGGGGTATTTGCCGTTTCATGGTGGGCCGAGGGTGTGTTTGGGAAGTAAGTCGTTTCAATCCTTTTTTGATGTAGAAGTGAGGACTGACATGTGGTTTCTTAGTGGATTTTGCGTTGACGGAGGCTGGGTATACGGTTGTGAGATTGTTTCAGAGATTTGAGACGATCAAGTTGCCGGAGGGAGAGCAGGTGGAGTTAGGCCTCTAGGCCCTAAAGTTTGTAATGTATTCTTAATATACTACTTAAATATACTAATAATAGTTCTAGTTTAGCTAAGTTAATAGTAGCTATAAGAACTTTTTAAATTAATATAAGCTAATAACTTATAAGTATTTACTAATTTAGTTTTTAACTTTTATAATACTTTCTACTACTACTTATTCTTTATAATAGTTATTATACTTAATAAACTTAGAGAATAAGCTAATTTTATATTTTCTTTAATTATTTAACTACTTTAGTTTAATAGCTAATAAAGTATACTAGTATTTATTTTTTTATATCTTCTTTTATACTTAGTAAGTACTTTAGTATTTTTTTTTTTTTTTTTTTTAAAAAGTTAAGCTACTTTTTTATTTACTTAAAGTACTAAATTTTTACTTTTAGCTATTTTTTATAGCTATTACTAATTACTTTATAAAAATATTAATATAAAATATTAAATTACTTATAATTACTTATAGTTAATAGTACTTAGTTATATTACTATTATATTAATTATATAAGTATATTCTTACTATTTATATAAATTTTTATTAGTAAAATAGTTAAATCTTTAATTAAGTAAGTACTATAGCTTATAATATTATTTTATTTTTATTTTAAATTATAAAGTAAAAAAAAAGCTATTAATTTATTTTTTTTTTAAAATTTTATATTTAATAAAATAAGTAATAAGTAGAAGTAAAATAAAACTTAATTATAGTTTTTTAAGTATCTATATTAGTTTAAAGTTAAAAAAATATATTAATAAAAAAAATAAAAGATAAGTAAAAAGCTCTTTATAGCTACTTTAATAACTTTAATTTATACTTAAGTAAATACTTATAGTATAGTTTATTATTAGTTATTTTCTTATTAGTTATTTTTAAAAACTTATTAGTTTTTAAAGTATAGTAATTAAAAATTTTAAATATTTTTATAGTTTAATATTAACTAGTTATAAAAGAGTAAAGAGCTTTCTTTTTACTCTTAGCTTTTTAAAGCTAGTATACGCTAGTACTTATACTATCTTCTTATAGCTTAGTATATATACTAGCTTACTAAGCTCTCTTTTTCTTCTATATAAAGAGCTAGCTTTTAGCTTTCTACTAGCTCTTTATCTACTATTCTTTACTTAGTTAAATCTAAAGTTACTTTTAACTTTTACTTACTTATATATAAAGTCTACTTTATATAATAGTAGACCTTAGCTTTTTAGTATAATTATAAGCTTTATAGCTTTAATTAAAGTAAGTAGTTTTTACTTACTTTTAATTATTATATAAAAGAAAACTTAAGTTATTAGCTCTTTATTAAGTCTAGTAGCTAATTTATAAGTTTTTACTAAAATTAGTTTTTACTTTTACTTATAAAGTAAGTAAGCTTTACTATTACTAGTAGTTTAATAGCTACTTAAAAAGTCTTACTATTTATATTTTAAGTTACTACTTTACTAGAAGCTTTATACGCCTATAAAAAAGCTTACTACTTTACTTAAAATTACTACTTAGACTACTAGTTAATTTTTAGACTCTAATATTACTTATTAAATTATATTATTTAGTACTTATAGAAATTTTACTTTACTAAGTACTTACTTATTATAAATTTACCTTACTTCTTTAAGCTTATTTTAATACTTACTTATTACTTATTTAACTTTACTTTAAGCTTTAACTTCTTTTAAAGATTTAATAAATTACTTTTTTACTACTACTACTATAGATAGTAGTAATTAATAAAATAGTAATAAGCTAATTCTTAAAGATATAGAATTTAAAGAATAGCGCTAAGAGCGTAAAGAAGTAAAGTAGATTTATAATTTAATAAGTATTAAGCTTATAGCTACTCTCTCTAAGCTTAAGCCTAAGAGCTTAGGCTCTAGCTATTTTAGTAAGTTCTAGATCTATTAAAGAACTTTAAGCTTCTTTATATTCTTACTACTTATAGCTTTTAAAATTTAAAATACTATATAAATAAAACTATTTAGTATTTCTATAAGTAATATAGAGGATAAAAGTAATTAAACTATTATACTACTTAGCTTTAAGCTTATAAAAAACGCTACTCTTTAAAACTTAGAAGAACTAATCTTTAACTAGCTAAAGGCTTTAATTAAAATACTTTTATAGCTATAAAATAATCTACTACTACTTTAGTAAGTTATATTAACTTTAACTCTTTATAAAGATTAAGTATATTTTAAGATTAACTTAGCTTAAATTAATATAGAAATTCTATAAGATATATAAGAAAGTAGCTACTATTAGTTAGTAAAAGCTTAAGTAACTTTATTTACTATATTACTTTTTTTTTATTTTAGCTAAAAGACTCTTAATTAAGTAGCTATATTTAAATAGTTTATACTATAGACGCTACTAGTAGTAAAAAGTAAAGATATTTCTATAAGTATTTTTAATCTTACTTTATAGCTAGCTATTCTTTCTCTAGCTAATATACTATATACTACTATAGTACTAGCTAATAGTTTATAAGCTTAAGTATCTATTACTAGTAAATATAAGCTTTAATCTTATAATTAACTTAAAAAATAAGATAAAATTTACTAATACTTTAAAATAGCTTAAACTAAATATACTACTTTTTAAAATAAGTATACTAAACTTAAAAAAGCTACTAAAGAGGTAGTTACTTAGTATAAAGAGATAGAAGCTAAGTACTTAGTATTAGAAGAGTAGAAGATTCTTAATTAAAGTATTTAGTAACTATTATAAAGCTTATAAGTTATTTAAGAACTTTAGAGCTTTACTTAAAATTAACTACTTAAGATTTTAGATTATAGTAATTTATATAATAATTTACTACTTTTAAAGTTTACTATTTTTATAAATAGTACTATAGATACTCTTTATATACTTTTTAGAAAGATAGTAGTTACTTTAATACTTTATCTTATTAAAATATAATAGTAATATAAAATACTAGATAGCTTCTTCTCTTAAGAGAACTATAGTATTTATACTTTAATATTCTCTAGCGCTAAAGGCTCTCTTAAAGAATTTATCTCTAAAATATTTAAATTTTTTTAGATAAATAGTAAGTACTATTAGAATAAAGTAGCTTATATAAATATACTCTTTATTTAAGTTTTTAGTAATTTATATACTTTTCTAGAAGATATATATAGCTTAGATTATAAATTTAATACTTTCTTTAATTACTTATACGCTTTATATACTTACTATAGTAATAAGAATAAATAAAGAATAGCTAATAATACGCTATAGACTTTTAAGTTCTAGTACTTTATACTTAATAAGTATATATAAAGCGCCTTAGATTACTAAGTAGAATTCTTTATTAAATTTACTAAGTACGCTTAGATTCTATATTTAAACTTACTAACTTAGTAAAATAAGCTTTTCTACTTACTACTTACTAAGTATATTAATAGTTACTTTATATCTTATTAGTTTCTTAATACTAAAGATACTAAAAATAATATATTTATAACTATTAAAAACTAGTATACTAATTAAGATAACTAAGACTATATAAAGACTACTAAATATATTAAGTATTATATATAGAACTTACTACTATCTATATATAACTCTTAATAAACTTCTCTAAATTAGTAGATATTAATATACTAGCTAGTCTAGAATAATAAGTAGCTTACTATAAAGCTTATATAATAGATTAGATTATTATCTTATATTCCTTACTAAGCTACTAGCCTTACGCTAGTACTTAGCTATATAGACCTTACGTAGGGCTTAGCTAAGCCTTAATATAGTATCTTACTTTATTAGTATTTAACTACTTTTATCTTATCTCTCTTAGGATTACGTACCTTTATACTATACTACGTTTAAGTAATCTATATACTTAGAGTACGCTATAGTAGCTAGATATAATACGTAGTAAAGCTCTTTATATAAGGCGTATAAGAGTATTATAATATAGTACTAATAATAACGTAGAGCTATACTAGCTAGATACTTAGATATATATACTAGGCCTACTTAGCTTAGTAGCTAAAAGTAGTTAAGAAACTACTAGCTTAGTAGATAAAGAAGTAAGCGTAGTACTAGTAGAGAGAGTAGTTTACTTTTAAATTAAAGTAAGTAAGTATAAAAGGTTTAGTAACTTAGCTTAGCGTAAACTAAAGAGCCTACTTACGTAGTATATTACTAGAGAGTACTTAAAGAGTAGCTTTTACTCTTCTCCTTTACTATAATACTTATATCTATTACTTAACTATATAAATAACTATAAGTAATAACTTATAATAACTATAGTAAGCACTAGTATAAGTCCTAGAAGCTAGCTGCGTAATAGTAATATATATAGTAATTTAAGTAAATATAGTAAATAATAAGACTCTATTACTATTAGCTACTTAACTTAAGACTTAGTCTATATTAGTAATAATATTAGTACTAAAGATAATATACTACTAGATCCTCTATAAGATCCTCTTCTACTAATAGACTTATATCCTTAAGTATACTACTTAATATATTAGTAAAGCGCCTTCTAAGCTACGTATAACCTTAAGTAACTAGATAATAATAATAGTAATTACTTTAGTCCTAATATCTAAGTACTTAAGAAAAATAAATATTATATTAACGTTAAGATTAATAAGTAATATATTAAAGTCTTTAATAACCTTAAGATTTATAGATACTATATTATAGTTATATATAGTAATAACCTAGATATATATACGTAGCTTATAGAGTTAGATAGTAGTTAGAAAAGTAAAACTTAGTACTAACTACTAATAGAAGATATACGCACTATAAAGTATAAAGGTGTACCTTATACTTAAGATTAACCTTATTATAATATTAAAGACTTAGCTAAGTTTAATAAGTAAGTATATAGTAAACTAGATTATTAGTATAATATATTTACTATCTTTATAATAATAGTCTAAGACTACGTCTTATTAGTAGCTAACGTAGCTAAATTAATAGTACCTAATACTAAATATTAAGCTATAGTATAGTAATTTAATTAAATATAACTTAAGTTTAATAAGCTTAAGAAGACTATAGCTAAAAAGTAAATAGGTATAGAAATATCTACTTTAAAGAAGGCCTCTATTCTACGCTACCTAGACTATTAGCGCTTAGAGCGTAAACTATTAACTATAAAAGAGGAATAGGATACTCTTAAGCTTAATATTAAATAACTTACTAGTAAGACCTATAGCCTATTATAAGAAGACTTTAACTAACTCTAATAAGCCCTTAATAAAAAGAAGTATAACTATAACTACTACTAGTAGAAGTTAGAGCGTTTTAAGATAGAATTAGAAAGTTCTTAGTAAGAGCTATATAACGCTAATATAAAGCTAAACTAAATAAAGAAATAAGCTAAAAAAGATAAAACTACTTATTATAATTACCTTATATAATATAATAAAGCTAGGTAATAATATAATAACCTTAGTAAGTAGCTTAATAATACTAAGAATAACCTAATAAAAGCGTATTAAGATCTCTAAGAGCTTTATACCTAGCTACTTAGCTAACCTAGTAGCTAGCTCTATACTATCCTTAAGAATAATAAATAAGAGTATAAGTAAGGATATAAATAGTAAACCCTATAGTAACTATACTAACTATATATTTTAGATAAAGATAATAATTTTAGGTAATAGCGCTCTATAGTACTAGAGCCTTAAGAGCGTTAGCTAGGTTACTACTCTTATACTAATAGCTTACTATTATAGTTATAAAATTACTTTAGCCTAAACTACTATAAAGTTTATAATAATATATACTATATACTACTATAGTAGTAATAAGATAATAATATTACTAGTTATACTTTATACTAGTTCTAGTAAAAACCTATCTATTAGTTACTTTATAACTATAAGAAAGTACCTAAGCTTATACTACTATATTACTTAGCTCTATAATAGAGCCTTTAGTTCTTCTCTTTTTATATTACTAAAGCTTATATAACTAAAATATACCTACTATCTACTTATTAGTAGTAATTCTCTACTACCTAACTATAGCTAGTATAAAGTACACTAGCCCTATTAACCTATAGTAGTAGTAGTAGAGGTAGAATCCTAAAGATACTAGATATACCTAAGTTCTCTAATAAGAAGGTAGATAATAACTATAATAAATAGCGTTATTTAGTAGTTATAAAATATAAAACTTATAATAATATATTCTATATTACTTACTTAGAAAACTTTATTATAAGAGAAGTATAGTAGCTAGTTAAGAATACTAAGGCTATATTATATCTAGACTTACTAGAAGCTCTTAACTTATATTATACTAATACCTCTTATAAAAAACTATTAAAAGCTTAAGATAATCTAACTAATAGCTCTCTTATATAGAAGTATAGTAAAGCTTTCTTATTATAAAAGGCCTATTTTATATCTATACGTAATATCCTTATTAGTAACCTAGAGACGTCCTACTTAGACTTACTTATACTTACTTATACTTAATACTTTATATAACCTAAACTAGTAGCTATAACTTTATAAAGAGCTATAGCTAGAGAGATACTATTAAGCTTCTTAAAGCGAGCCTAAGAATAAGACTACTTTAATACTAAAATTAGCTTAAGATAAAGAACTTAAGATAAACTAAAAACTATAACTACCTAAGTACTAGCTACTTCTACTTAACGTACCTTTACTACTACTTAAGTAAATACTTATTATAATAAGTATAAGATAGTTTAAAGATAAATACTAGTATAGTAAGAGAAGCTCTATAAGGTAAACTAATACTTTAAGTATAGTAAAGTTAAGTATTACTCTAGTTAGCTAGATACGCCTTATAAAGATAATATATAGACTTCTTTAAACTATATCTTATTCTTTAATACTATAAACCTTAACTATAATAAGGATTATATAGCTAAAGATAAAGAGGATAATAACCTAGATAATACTCTTAACCTTAGGCCTAATAAGGTACTTATTAATAAGGATAGTTATCTAATTAACTAGTATTTTTAGATACTTCTAGAAGAAATTATACCTAGAAGCTTAAATAGTGTAAAGCTTTTAAGTATACTTAGTAAGTTACTAAATATTATTATTAACTTAATAAGGCTATTATAAAGCTATACGCTATAGGTATCTAGCCTACTATAATATTATATTACTTTTATATCTCTATAGCTACGCTTAAATAAGTAGAACTTAATATAGCTTAATAACTTAAGTTTCTAAGCTCTATATTAAACTTAAGTAGTATATAAATAAAAATAATAACTCTAGTAGATATAGGAGTAAGCGCTTACTTTATAAGTTAACGCTAAGTAAAGTAGCTCTAACTTAAGACTATTAAGACTAAGCCTATTAAGCTTACTCTTACTAATAGTAGCCTAGCTAGCTCTCTTATATAAGCTATAGACTTCTTAGTTAAATATAAGTCTTATATAGCTACTATTATCTACTATATTATAGATTTAGGTAGCTATAATATTATTCTAGAGATAAATTAGATAGACTACTATTAACTAGAACTTAAGTTTAGTAATAAATAATCTCTTTACTTTAGATCTACTAAATACTATCTTAACTATCTTCTTTATAGTATCCTAGATACTATATATAATAATAAGCCTACTAATAGTAATACTAGGTTACCTTTAAGTAATATTAGTATTATTAGTCTATACATAGCTTCCTAAATAGCTACTTATAATTTAAGTAGTATTATATAGCTAGACTATTATAACTAGGGTTACTTAGAGGAGCTTAAGAGTAGTAATAATAACTATAATACTAACTTATTTATAAGAACTACTTAACTTACTATAGTTATATAGGCTAACTTTAATAAATATATAGATAAGCTAGAGTAACCTTATTTAAATCTTAATAAAATTAAAGTAATAGTACTTAAGTTTATCTACTATATCCTAGATATATTTAACTTATAACTTACTAGTAAGCTTTTACTTAGGTAACCTAGCGTTAATTACGCTTTACTAATAGATAAGTTAAATAGTATCTCTTATCTTAAAATCTATAGCTTATCTTATAATAAGATATAAGTAGTAAAAGCCTTTATTAATAATATAATAGGAAAAGAATTTATATACTTAAGTACGTTACCTTATACTATCTTAGTACTAGTTATTAAGAAACCTAGAAAAGAGCTCTATATTTATATTAACTATTAAGGGCTTAACTTAGTTATATAAAAGAACTAAAATATACTACTAGCTATTAAGGAGATACTTATACGTATAGTAAAAGTAAAGATTATAAGCTTAGTAGATATTATAGTAGCCTTTAATACTATAAGGATTAAAGAAAAAAATAAAGAAAAGACTATATTCTTAATAAAGTATAGCTTCTATAAGTACCTAATTATACCTTTTAGTCTATATAACACTCTTAGTACTTTCTAGATATTTATTAATAAGACCCTAAAGGACTATTTTAATAATTTCTATACTACTTATCTTAATAACGTCTTTATTTATAGTAAAGATAAAAATAATTATAAAGAGTATATCCTTAAAGTTCTTTATAAGCTTTAAGTAGCTAGCTTATACTTAGACTCTATAAAGTACTATTTTAAGATAAAATAAGTTAAGTACTTAAGCCTAATCTTAACTATAGAAGGTATTAAGATAGATCTTACTAAAGTTAAAATAGTAGTTAAGTAAACTATACTTAGCTATATTAAAGATATTTAAGTATTTCTTAGCTTTACTAATTTCTACTAATACTTTATTAAAGGCTTTAGTAGTTTAGCTAAGCTGCTTATAAAACTTATAAAAGATAGTACTTAGAAATACTTTCTATTATTACTAAGTAGCGTAGCTATAAAATTATTTAAATAGCTTAAGGACGCCTTTACTACTACTAAAATACTTATATACTTTAACTTAGATCTTAAGACCTAGCTAAAAATAGACGCCTCTAACTTTATTACTATAGCTATACTATCTTAGATAGTTAATAGTAAACTTAAGCTTATAGCCTTCTTATCTTATAAGATAAACTCTATAGAGTATAACTATAAGATCTATAATAAAGAGCTACTAGCTATTATCTAGGTATTTAAAGAGTAGCGATTTAAGCTAGCTAGTACTAAAAATCCTATCTAAGTCTTATTAAATTATTAGGCTTTCTAAATATTTATAACTACTAAAAGGCTAAATAGATAGTAAGTACGCTAAGCTAAGTTTCTAGTAGAGTTTAACTTTAAAGTTAAGTACTACCTAAAGAAATAAAGTATAAAGCCTAATATACTTACTAAGTAATCTTAAGACCTCTTAAATAATATTAGTAATAAATAATAGTAGTATTAAGTATAAATAATACTTAAGCCTAAATAAGTTAAGCCTAAGGCCTATATAGCTATTATACGATTTAACCCTAGTAAAGACGTATACTATACTATCTACTTTACTTATTACTATAACTAAGACGTATACTATACTATCTTTAATATTACCTTTATAATATACTAGCTTAGTAAAAAGGATAATATCTTAAAGAGACTAGTAATCTTAGCTCTTACTTTATATACGCTACTAATAGAAGAACTATAAGTTAATACTCTCTCTTTACTATCTTAAGAAGAACTTATAGATAAGATTAAGGCTATAAAATTATAAGATAAGACTTTAGTAGTAATTATCTAAGCTAAGAAAGATAGAGCCTACTATATCTCTAGTAAGCTTATATATAGTAAATAGTAGCTAAGGCTTAAGCTTAGAGACTATTTACTTTATAATAATATTCTATATATACGTAGTAAGGTTTACGTTCTAGACTATAATAATCTTAGAACCTAAGTAATAGAGCTTACCTATTAATTTCTCTATAGTAGTTATAGTAGTAAATATAAAAGCTATACTAAAATTACCTACTAGTACTACTAGCTATATATAACTACTAATATTACTTAGTATATATAAGCTTACTTAATATACTATTATATTAAATCTAGTTATAAGAGTAAATATAGGCTATTATACCTATTACCTATCTCTAATTACTACTAGATAGATATCTTAATAGATTATATTACCTATCTACTAGCTTATACTAATAATAGCTAAACTTATATAGATATACTAGTAATTATAGATTACCTCTCTAAGAAGAAGAAATTTATCTTTATTATTAACTTTAAAGTTAATATACTTATAAGAGCCTTTATAGAGTTTATCTAGTAAGAAGAAGAATATCTAAAATTAATTATTAGTAACTATAGACCTTAGTTTATCTCTTATTTCTAGACTTACTTATATTAAAGAATTAGTATATATCTAAAGCTCTTAACAGCGTTCTACTTTAAATTAGATAGTTAAATAAAGAACGCTAACGTATACCTTAAATAATACCTATAAGCTTATATTAATTATAAGTAAGATAACTAGGCTCTATTTCTACTTATAGTAGAATTTAAAGCTAACTTATCTATAAGCGTAAGTATAAGACTCTTACTTTTTAAAGCTATAAAAGGATACTTACTATAATTAGGCCTAAAACTTATAAAGCCTATTAATAAGACGCTATTAGCACTAGCTTATTATAATTAACTTAACGCTAATAGCTTTATAGATAAAATTAATAAGCTAAAGAAGTATTTTTATAATAGCTTTAAGTAGGCGTATACTAAGTAAGCTAAGTATACTAATAATACTTAGCTCTTAGCCTTTAAATTTAAAAAAGGAGACTTTATTATACTTAATACTTATAATATTAAGATAACGCGCCTAAACGCCTTTCTTAACTTTAAGAACTATAGCCTTTATAAAGTTATTTACGTTATTAATAATATAGTATATAAGCTAAAGCTGCTATAAGGCTTCTACTAGATTTATAATATCTTCTATCTATAGCTACTATATAAAGTTAATAACTTACCTCTTTTAGGCTAAACGTATAATAAAGAAGGCTATATTAAGGTAGTAGACTCTAATATTAATAATAATATAGCTTATCTTATTAAAGCTATTATAGAGTTATAGATTAACGTAATAGAATAAGACTCTATAGATAAATAGTAAAAGAGCCTACTATAATACTTTATTAAATAAGCTAACTACTTTAATAGCTTTAATAACTTAAGCTAGGAGCTATATATAAATATTATTAATACTACTAACTTTATCTATAACTATTACTATACGCACCTTATATAACTAGGCCCCTATAGAAAGTTTAGTATATTAACTAGTAAATAAGAGCTATTAATAATAAAGCTTATAAGAAGATCTAGTTAATACGCGTATTAGGCGAAATAGTATATAGTAAGTATTTACGTTATACTTTAATAGTAATATATACTCTATACTAATTAAGTAAGATACCTCTACTAACTATTACTATAGCCTATTACCTAATACTAGACCTCTTACTATAATATATATTATAGCTTTTATAGTAATAATATTAAGAGTACTAAATAAAGTAGCTAGAGATCTAAGTAGTATAGTAGGCTAGTAGCTAGAGTATATCTAGTAGGTAGCTAGCTATAAGCTTATAGTCGCCTAGTAGCTAAGTAACGTAATTATAATAGACGTTACTACGCTCTAATAACTAACTTACCTATAAGGTACCTATAGAAGCTTCTATTAAGAGTAATAATCTTATAACTAATAATAGTAATAATTAAGCCTTAGTATAACTAATAGAAATATATAGTTAGGTACTAGTAAGTAACCTAATAGGATATATAAAGGATCTTAGTAGATAAGGCCTTAAGAAAAGGACCTAATAGTAGTCTAGAGTAATAGTATAAAGTACTAGGAGTATTATTTTATAAACTTTATAAGTTTATATATATTTAAAAGTAATAGAACTACTTTTTTTAAAGAGGGAGGTAGTATAATAGATTAGATTATTATCTTATATTTCTTACTAAGCTACTAGCTTTATACTAGTACTTAGCTATATAAACCTTACGTAGAGCTTAGCTAAGCCCTAACGCAGTATCTTACTTTATTAGTATTTAACTACTTTTATCTTATCTCTCTTAGGATTACGTACCTTTATACTTTAAGATTAGCTTAAGAGTATACTTACTTAAGAGTCTAAGTTAACCTCTATAGTTAAAATTAAAGTTAGAGATAATACTAAAAATTATAGTATATATAAATACTATAATTATAATTAGACTAATTATATTACTAAGTATTACTTAGCTAAATTAAAGCCTACTACTACTAACTAGAACTTCTAAGCTTATATTAAAGATTTTTTAGATAAAGATAATCTTAATAAGCTATATAACTTCTTTAGTATAAAAAAAGAAGATTTAAATTTAGACTTAAGAAATAGTTACTTTTAAGTAAAGAGCTAGTACTTAGAAATAGTAATAGGCTTTAGAAAAATGCTTTTATACTTACTTACGCTACTAAGATATAAATATAAAAGACTTTTTCTTTTTAGTACTAAAGAGTTTAGAATTAATATACTAGCTCTAACTCTAAAAACTAGTTTACTTTTCTATTATTTATTAAAAAAGGTACTACTACTTTATATATTATATAAATACTAGCTAATAATAGCGTAGATACTAATTTTATTTTTTCTAATTTTATTTTAAGATACTTAAAATTAAAACTAATTCTACTAGTAAAGCTAATTATATATAAAAGCTATAATAGATAGCTAACTAAAAGTATTATATACTAGGTAGAATTTTATATATATATTAATACTTATCTAGAATATATAAGAGCTTACGTAGTAAACTCCTATAGTAAGTTTAATTTAGTACTTAGATTTTACTAGTAAAGAGACTACTAACTCTACTATAACTATTAAAAGTTATAGCTTATATTTAATTATACTAACTATAAATAGTATTACTAGATATAAAAGAATATTACTCTAGTTATAGTTTATAAAGGCGCTTTATATATACTAGAAATACTAAAGCTCTATAAAGATAAAGACTTACTACTTAATAAAAAGCTAGAATTAGATACTAAAGATATTAAGAAAGTATTTTTTTACGCTATTTAACTTTTTATAAAATAAGTAGCTAATATAATATACTTTATTAAGCTTAATTTAGATAGTAATCTTTCTAAGCTAGTACTAGTTAATCTAAACTCTACTACTATTAATTATAGAACTACTATAGATTATAACTTTAAAAAATATCTTAAGCTACTAAAAGAAATAAATTTTAAAAAGATAGTCTTACTAGAAATTTACTAATAGTACTATTATAAAATTCTAACGTTTAATAAAGAGGCTACTTCTAAACTCTTAGCTTATTTAGAATATAACTATAAGATTAAGTTAAAACTAAGCGCTACTTCTCTTAATTATAAGCTCTACTTATATAGTAGCTAATATTAAAAAGTAATTAAAAAGTATATTTTAAAGATATCTAAGTTAGGCTTTATTAAATAATATAAGTTACTAGTCTTAAATAATCTCTTTATTATTACTAAACTAGATAGTAGTATATAAGTTTATATTAATTACTAAGATTTAAATAAAAATACTATTAAGAACTACTACTCTATCTTTTTCTTTAGAGAAACGCTTATACGCTTAAATAAAGTATACTACTTTTTAAAATTTAATATAATATATACTTTCTATTATATATAAATAAAAGAAAGATTAGAGTAGTTTACTACTTTCTCTATGTAATAGAGTACTTTTTAATACTATATTATACTATTTAGTTTATATAATATACTAGCTACGTTTTAAAAGGCTATTAATAGCATACTCTATAAATTTCTAGATAAATTCTATATAGCTTATTTTAATAATATATTAGTTTTCTTAGAGACTTTTAAAGAGTATATATAATATAATAAAGCTATTTTCTCTTACTTATATAATAAAAACTTCTTTATTAATTTAAAGAAGTTAGAATTCTACTAGACTTAAGTTAAGTTTCTAAGTATAATTATTACTAATAAGAGTATTAAAATAGACTCTAGAAAAGTCTATTTAATTTAAAAATAAGAGATATTAACTACTACTCTTTAAGTTCTAGTATTCTTTAGCTATACTAGATTTTACTAATACTTTATTTCTAACTACTTAGAGATTACTTTACTTTTTATAAAGCTTATTAAAGCTACTATTATTAATTACTTTTTAAAAACTAGTAAGCTATATAAGGTAACTACTTATATACTATTTAAAATTAAACTTAAATAAGTTAAAGCTTTTAAAAATCTTAAAGCTACCTTTAAGCTAAATATTATTCTATAATATTTTAACTTTTCTTAACTAATTTATATTTTTACTAATATTTCTACTTAGGCTATAAGAGAGGTTATAAAATAACTAAATAATAATAGATTACTTAAGCTTATTACCTTCTTCTTTAAGAAATATATACTAGCTAAATATAATTATAATATTTATAACTTAGAGTTAATAGCTATTATCTACGCTTTTAAAAAATAAGAACTAGAACTTATAAGTAGCTCTTATACTACTTTAGTAGTAATAAATTATTATAATTTAGAAATATTTATATCTACTAAAAAGCTTAACTACTACTAAGCTTACTAGTTACTTTTTCTCTTATAATTTAACTTTTAAATTACTTATACTCTTAGTAAATTAAATAAAGAAACTAATACTCTTAGCTAATAACTTTAAGATATTTTAATTAAATCTAATAATCTCTATATTATTAAATAATCTTCTATTATCTTAAGTCTTAGAGTTCTTATACTAAGTATTTAACTAGCTATTAAAGTAGCTATTTATACTCTTTCTACTTATAAAGAAGCTAAGCTAGATAAGATTACTCTTAAATAAATTAAAGTATTATGTTTTTATTTCTCTTATATACTAAATAACGCTCTAAAAGTAAACTCTAACTTAGAAAATAAAGATAAAAACTAGATTAAAAGAAAATTATAACCTAGTATTTTATCTTATAAAGAAAATGCTAGATCTACTTAGAAAATATTAAATAATACTTATACTAATTATAATATTACTAAAGCTACGTTTACTACTATTAATAGAAGTTAAGCTAAACTATTAAAGCTATTTAAGAAGAAAAGATATTACTTTTTAAGAGTAGATATTAGTAGTTTAAGAGTTAAAGCTAAAAAACGCCTATAGATTAATTATACTTACTTCTATATTCTACTAAATACTTACTTAAGATACTAAATTTTTAAGTTCTATTATAATTATTAATTAGTAAACTATAAGAGACTTTATACTATATTTTATTTTATATATAATTATTACTATTAGCTAAAAATAGTATAGTTAATTAAGTAATATTATAGTATATATACTACTTATACTTATATAAAGAGCTTAAGAGATAGATAGTATAGCTTCTTATATTTACTTCTAATTCTAAAAACTTACTAAAGTAATATTTCTATAGATTTTATTTAAAACCTTCTCTTAAGTAAATACTTAAGCTATACTTATTAAAATTTAATAGTTATCTACTACTAGCTTACTAAATAGTACTATTTCTTCTTTACTAAAAATTATACTTTTATAAAAGCTACTTATATTTTTATATAAGTATTTAAACTCTATAGCTTACTCTTTAATATTATTTTAGACTAAAGTACTTTATTTATTTTAAAGCTATAGTAATATCTCTACTAGAAGCTCTAAATAAAACTTAAAATATCTATATTATTTTACTTAAAAACTAATAGTTAAATAGAGTAAGCTAACTAAATAATTAAGACTTACTTACGCTAATATATTAACTTTATATAAGATAACTAAGTTAAATTACTTTATATTACTAAGTTTTAAGCTAATAATATAGTTAATGTTTTTATAAGTATAATACTATTCTTTACTAACTTAAGTTACTATTTCTAAAGTAGTATCTATCTTAGTAAAGAAGATACTAGAAAACTTAGTATAGTAATAAAAAATTAAAAAGTATAAGCTAATAAAATACTAGCTTTTTATAAAGATTTTATAGTATACTTAAAAGAATAAATATACTAGGCTTAGTAAGAATAATTAGCTAATATAAATACTTAATAGTATTCTACGCCTTTTTACTAAGTAAATAATTTAGTTTAAGTTAGTATAGTAAACTAGATAATAACTTACTTTTTAAAAAAAATTAAAAATAGATAAGTAAGACTATATAAAGTTAAGTATATAATTTATAATAGAAGAGCTTATAAATTAGAATTACTTACTTAAATACTATCTAATAGCGTTTTTTTAGTCTTCTACTTAAAACTATTATATCTTAATAATAGTTAACTTCTCTTAAATTAAGAGCTACTATATTTAGTCTTTATTATAATTATAGATAAAGATAGTATTATATAAGAAGAATAGTTTATTAATAAAGTTATTAATTATAAACTTTATAAATTAAGTATATATAAAAGTAAGTAGATATATACTATAAAGTA
>Ga0210040_10004669_pt1 | contig 17749 bp, 13 predicted proteins | sample CryGeyCG12114_NA_FD_185462 | JGI IMG/M metagenome (GOLD analysis project Ga0210040, IMG submission 185462) | Groundwater microbial communities from aquifer - Crystal Geyser CG19_WC_8/21/14_NA (SPAdes) (version 2) | ecosystem: Environmental > Aquatic > Deep subsurface > Groundwater | place: USA... | reverse complement strand
AAAGAAACTGGTCTTTTACTGAAGTCTCTAAAACTAAATTTATGCGGAAGAATATATTATACTTTTGGGGCTTACTCGTACTAGGCCTGTTCGGCTGCGAATCAAAAGGAGGAAAGCAGTCGGCCGATGAAGAAAAGACGGCTCAAAAAGAAACGGTAATCTCTCCTGTACAACAAATGAAAACAATTCTTTTTTTTGGCAATAGCCTCACGGCCGGTTACGGCCTAGATCCTTCGGAAGCTTTCCCGGCCCTGATTCAGGCAAAAATCGATTCGTTAAAATTACCTTATAAGGCCATTAATGCCGGCAACAGCGGCGAGACTTCTTCGGGCGGTAAAAACCGGATTGATTGGTTATTGCGCCAGAGAGTAGATGTATTTGTACTGGAACTGGGTGCCAACGACGGGTTACGGGGAATTCCGGTGCCCGAAACCAAGCGCAACCTGCAAGCCATTATCGATAAAGTAAAGGCAAAATATCCGGACGCTAAATTGGTGTTATTGGGCATGGAAATACCGCCTAATATGGGCGGCAAGTACGCCGAAGAGTTTCGGGTTATTTTCCGGCAATTAGCTACGCAAAACAACATGGCTTTTGTGCCTTTCTTGCTCGAAGGCGTAGGCGGCCGCCGCGAACTGAATTTGCCGGATGGCATTCACCCAACGGCTCAGGGTCATAAAATATTAACGCGTAACGTGTGGGAAGTACTGGAAGGTGTTTTGTAGCTTACTTGAAGTAACCTGTTAGGAGCAGCTAGTTAGAAGTTTCTAAAAGTTATATATACCAATTTTAAAATTCTACATTCTTTCCGTGTACCAGGTAACGGCAACACCAATACGACTTGCAACCAGCTTTTATGGGTTTAAGGATTGAATTACCGCAATCAATATTAATTAAATTAAATATATTATATTCGTTAGTCCGGTTCCGGTTATAAGCTATTAATAGTTCTGTAGACCGGAATAAAATACTATCCAAAGGCCCAATAACTGGAATGAACTCCGTTTATACACTAGTTAGGCACAAGTTATATCAAGAGTAGAACTTAAAACTAAAATTCAATGATAAATATGAGTCTGAAGTTTTTCAAGAGTATATACAATGAAGATGTTATTTATCACTATACAAAAACATCAACAACAATTGATTATATACTATATAATGAACAATTAAAATTTGGTAAAAGACAAAATTCTCTCGACCCAACCGAAAGTCGTAAAGCCAGTAGAAGTATAGTTTTCACAGGAAGCTATGTTGACAAAGAAATCGATAAAAAATTTACTAATGAATCAAATGAATTAGCAAATCGAGTATCTGATCTGGAAAGTTTATTCAGTCAAATATGCTTTTGCAAAAATGATAATGGTCACGAATTCGCCAGCGAGAATTATATTACTCAATTTGAAGGCCACGAGGAAATTTTTGGATTTGCTAAACCAAGAATGTGGGAGCGATATGCAGACAACTATTATGGAGTCTGTATTGCCTTTTCCAAGAAGAAAATTTTAGCGCTTAATTCGACAAAATTTCGGTTAATAAGTAAAGATGTAGAATATTTAAAGTATAGAGAACTCGCTTGTAGAAAAGTTGATTATATCTCTGGTAATCATTTATTCAATGTAGGTTTTGAAAAATATAAGGAACAAATTGAGGAAATTGCCGAATCATCATTTTTTTGTAAGCACATAGATTATAGTGGAGAAAACGAATTCAGAATTGGAGTTTACTTTGAGGAAGATAAGTGTATTGCAGAAGAAATTAGAGGTGAATTTCAATTTAACCAAACTATGATGCTTGATATCAGAGAATGTATTAAAGCCATATTTATTTCAAGTTTTGCAAATAAAAAACAAAAAAAGACTTTGCTCGAATACGCAGAGAAATTGAAAGTCCCAATTATTGAAATGGTTTGGAAACATAATTCGTTTAAACCTAAAGATTTCAAAGAGTCCGAAAAACTATTTAAGAATTTTGATTATGAAAATCAATGAAGTAGTTAATATACCTGTGCCTAACAGCATATAAAAACAATGCTTAAACCAGTCTCAATTCGAAACTCCTGCTCACTTGCAACGCCTGTCTGTCCTGCGAACAATCAAACTCGCCAGCTCGCACTGTTTTTATACAAGACATTGGGTATAATGCTAGGAATGGCTGATTAATAAATTTAACAAAGTAGTATATTTGGTAAAATAAAGACTAATGCCAAATTTATACATCATATCAGGATGTAATGGTGCGGGAAAGACTACCGCTTCTTTTACCATTCTTCCCGAAATGCTCGATTGTCAGGAGTTTGTTAATGCAGACGAAATAGCTCGTGGACTTTCTCCCTTTCAACCAGAAAAAGTGGCTCTTGAAGCAGGCAGAATAATGCTGCATCGAATTGACGAGCTACTTAAAAAGCAAGAAGACTTTGCCCTAGAAACAACATTAGCCACCAGAAGCTATGTACATACAATCAAGAACGCTAAGCAAAAAGGCTATAATATTACTTTAATTTACTTTTGGTTAAACTCTCCTGACCTCGCTATTGCCAGAGTAAAAAGAAGGGTAACTAGAGGCGGACACAATATACCGGAAGAAATTATCCGTAGAAGATATAAGAAAGGAATTCAAAATCTATTTAAACTATTTATTCCAATCTGCGATTACTGGATACTTATTGATAATTCACAGAAGCCATACATTATAGTAGCAGAAGGACAGGAAGACCAGGAAGTAAAGATTCAAAATGAACAGATTTGGAACAATTTAAAGACATTGAGCAATGAATAAAACTAAACTAGATACAACTGATTTACGGAGCAAGATTTTAAAAGGAATTGATTTGGCAATTGAAAAGCTTATCCGCAAGGAACAGCAAGAGGACGGAGAACTTATTTTCTCAAAAAATGGACAAGTTGTTGTAATTAAAGCTAAAGAATTAGCAGCTGAATAAAAAAGTACTCCGCCCAACCACACCTAAAAACCACTAAGGCGCTTTTTAGCCCAACTGTTAGTATATCCCCCATTACTACCAAACCATAAGCCCATCTAAACAAAAGATATGTCGAATCAGTATTCAAAAAAAGTATTGGGGAAAAGGTGCGTTTACTGATTATAAATTATGCTTTAACTATAGAAAAATCATAACCAGATATATTCATGTTTACGCTTTCAGGGTTGTAATAGTAGTGGGCAAAAGCAGGCAAAATTGATTCCTAAATTTAAGTAGTAAATTTAATCTGGCTTCTTCTATATTTGTAGCGTAGCTATTTCTTTATCTTTCGATTAGCTACTTTTAAATACCGGCAGAAGCTTTAGAAAGTAAGTTTGTATGCCTCATTAAATAAAACACACCACAAGTAAGCAATAAAGAATGACCGCAATAGCAGGCGAAATAAATGGGTTCCAAGTAGTTTATATTACCGATGAGGCGGCGTTTTTAAAAGCGGTGGAAAAATTAAGTAAAGCCGCCGACCTGGCGCTGGACTTGGAGTTTGATGATAACCGCTATTCGTACGGTCTTAATCTTTGCCTTATTCAAATTGCGGACCGGGAAACGTGTTACCTGATCGATCCCTTTCGGCTAGAAAACTTGCAACCGCTTTGGGATATTATTCAAAACCCCCGGATTGTAAAAATTATTCATTCTTCTAGCAACGATATTATTTTATTAAAAACGTTGGGTTGTATTCCGCAAAATGTACTGGACACCGAACTGGCTGCTAAAGTGCTGGATTACGGGCGTACCTCTTTTGCCAACATGATGGCCGTAATTTTTAACACAGAAATAGACAAAGCGTACCAGGTAAGTAATTGGAACACCCGTCCGTTGCTGGATGAACAATTGCTGTACGCGGCCAACGATGTGGTGTACCTGCACGCTTTAAAAGATAATTTACTCGACCATATAAAAGATTTGGGCCGGGAAGATTGGTTAGAGGAAGAATGCCGGTTGCTGGAACAAATAGAGCAAAAAAGCCAAGCCGATCGCTATTTGAAACTCCGGGGAACCGAGCGCCTGACTTATTTCGAACTTTTTATTCTAAAGCAACTCTACTTTTTCCGGGAAGACCTGGCTAAAAGCTACAACAAGCCCGCGGGCTCGGTTATTCCGAACGAAGTATTGTTGAACCTGGTGCTGCAGCCCGCCGAAAGCTTTAATGATTGGCAGAATATTAGAGGGTTAATGGGGCGCATTAAAGATAACAATACTTTTAAAAAATTCCGGCAGGTAGTGCAGGAGGCCGTTGCCCAGGCTAAAGAAGAAGGTATTTCCATGAGCCGACCCGTACGACCCCGCCGGCCCGATTTCCTGGTTTCGAAAGAAGTAGCGGAGAGCAGAAAAGCCTTGTTGCAGCCGGCAAGGAACCGGATTATGGAGTTATACGGTGAAAATGTAGCCAGCCTTATTTTACCCCAAGGCCTAATAAATGATTTTGCAGAAGGCCGGCCTTTAGAAATTAAGAAAAAATACGCCCAGAAAATTGTAGCCGATATTATTGGCGAGCTGGTAATTGAAATGCCTGTAAGTTAAACCTGTAAAAAATCTCTTCTTAAATTCCCGTAAATTCCGGTGCTTATCCTAGCCGGTTGGTTCTGTTTTCCCCACTACTTTGCTTTAAATTATTAACTCACCAAGCCTCTCGCCCTTAAACAGGTAGCGAATAAACATTTATTTTAAAAAAATAAATGACACAGAAAAGCTGCTTTTTCAGCGTTAAAAAAGGTTGATTAAGGCGGATTAGAATTGAATAATTAAAATATTTAGAAAAAACTTTATATAACTTCTTGGTTATATTGGAAACATTGTACTTAAATAATAATTTATTATAGCCTGAAGTTCTTTCTATTTAAAGTTAATTTATAATTAAATAGTTGTATAAAGCTCATAAACAACCTATTTGCAAATTTTGTATTGCATTGTTTTTGGTAATTACAAAATTTATTTCGGATATTTGGATTATCTGAAATTGTACTTAATTAAAATTGGAGTAATAATTAAGCCACAACATGTTAACTTTTTAGGTAATGTTGGATGAGACAAATTATACTTTATGTAACACTTTTACTTTTTGTTGCCTTATCGGGAAAAGCCCAGGAGAGACCAAATCTGGGAGATGCGGAATCGTATACGGTACTGGCGGGCACTGGTGTAACCAATAGTGGCAATACCAAGATAGATGGTAACCTGGGCGTAGCTCCGGGAACTGGGCTTAGTGGTTTTCCGCCAGGTATTGTAAGCGGCCGGCGAGATATAAATAATACCGCCGCTACGAATGCCCAAACCTTTTTGACTCAGGTCTATAATCAAGTCCAAAGTATAAGTCCCACTACAAATTTATCGGGCAAAAATTTAGGTGGCCGTACCCTGACACCGGGTATTTATAAGTTTGATGCGGATGCGTTGCTCACCGGCTCTTTGGTGCTGAACAACGGGGGTAATCCGGATGCTGTTTTTATTTTTCAGATTGGCGGTAACTTAATTATCAGCAACGGAGCTACCATTAATTTTTTTAATGCTGCTGCTCCCCGGGTTATTAATATTTTTTGGCAGGTAGCCGGTAGTGCCACTATTGGCGATAATAGTATTATAAAAGGTAGTTTTCTGGTAAATCAAAACATTACCATGAACTCCGGTGCTTCTGTTCAGGGACGGTTATTAGCCAAAAATGGCACCGTTAATTTAACGAACAACATCATTACAATTCCTACCGATTTAGAAATAACCCAAACGGTTAGTGCTGGTATCCGGAAAGCAGATATCTATTCTATTGGCGATAATGTAACGTTTACCTTAACGGCTAAAAATTTGGGGCCGATTAATAATACAAATGTTCGCATCGATCATCGTTTAGGCGCCGGATTGGAATTTGTAAGTGCTTCGCTAGGCAACTGGACCTACAATGCAACCACGGGCATCCGAACCTGGGCGCTGCCAAATTTTGCTACCGGCACTACCCAAACCATTAGTATTGTAGCCCGCATTACTAATAACGCTCCGGTTTACAAAGAAAGCCGGGCAACTATTGAAGGAGACAAGGTTGATGAAATTCCTAATAACACGACAACGGCCGAAATATGTGTAATGCCCGCCGATCCCGGCGTAATAGCCGGTCCGGCGGCGGTCTGTAAGAACCAAACGAACTACACCTTCAGTGTGACGCCCATAGCCGGAGCTACTGCTTATAACTGGACTTTACCCAGCGGTTGGTCTATTACTGCCGGCGAAAATACAGCTTCTATAAGCGTGACAGCGGGTAGCGAACCCGGTAATATAACCGTATCTGTAACTAATAATTGCGGTGAAACCTTGCCCAGCAGTAAAAGCATAACCGTTTCTACCACCCCTTCGCCGGCACCCGGGCCCATAACGCCTAGCAACGGCACCAATAATCCGTGCGTAGCCAACAGAACCATAACCTATACCATTGATCCGGTAGCCGGAGCACTCTCTTACCGTTGGGAAAAACCCAGTGACTGGGTAATAACCCAAGGCGAGGGTACGCCTTCTATTACCGTAACGGTGGGCAACGCCAGCGGTACTATAAAAGTATTTGCCGTGAATGGTTGCGGCGATAGCGCACCCAGCGAATTAGCGGTAGTACCTTCGGTAACTAGTCCCAGTACGTCCCCATCTATTAACGGGAGCCCGAAACCTTGCATTAATGAAAGTAATAGTTATAGTGTAAATCCGGTAGCGGGAGCCACTTCTTACCGCTGGATTGTTCCGGCTGGCCTGGAAATACTTACCGGCCAAGGCACTGCCAATATTACCTTAAAGCCCACTTCCAATGCTAATGCTACTATCCGGGTAGAGGCTATAAATGGTTGCGGAACAACTTCGGCTTCATTAAATATTACGCCGATTAACCAAGTAAAGCCCGGCGCCATTTCTGGCCCGGCCCGGCCTTGTATTAACACCAGTACTACCTACAGCATTGACCCGGTACCGGGCGCAACTTCTTACTTCTGGACCGTGCCCGGCTTAACCAACGTGCCGGGACAGGGAACAACCTCTATTACATTTTCACCGGCCGGCAGCACCACTATTACGGTATCGGCCTTATTTGAGTGTGGTTTTAGTGCTCCGGAATCCTTTAGCATAACGCCTTCTACCCGTCCGGCTCAACCTGCCCCTATAGTTAGTACGAAAGCCCAGGTTTGTGCCGGCAAGGAGGTTACTTTTTCTATTCCGGCAGTAGCCGGTGCTACCCGTTACGAGTGGGCTACCGGTGACTGGATCATTAACACTGGGCAAAATACCACCACCATTACCGTTACCGCCCAAAATACCGCAAGTACCATTACTGTAATGGCCCGTAACGATTGCGGGGCAAGTGAACCACGTACCCTTTTAATGCAACCGCTTCTCAATGCTCCGGCTCAACCGGTGGCAATTATTGGGCCCGTTAGCCCTTGTGTTGGCCAGGCTACTGTAACGTATTCTATTGCGGCGGTTGCCAATGCTGCGGGGTATACCTGGGCAGTACCAAATACCTGGGAGGTTTTATCCGGACAAAGCACAACCAGTATTCAGGTAAAAGTTGGTACGGGTGGCGGGAATATCTCGGTGGCGGCTAGTAACGATTGTGGCAGTGCTGCTAAAACGTTAGCCGTTATACCCTCCACGGCCGTGCCGCCAACGGTAGGCGCTATTAATGCCAGCGTAACCCAGCCTTGCGTCAATAACGCGGAGTTGGTAACCTATTCGGTAGCTCCTATAGACGGCATAACGGTTTATAACTGGGCAGTACTGGAAAATAACGGCTGGCAGTTAGTATCGGGGCAGGGAACTCCTAGTATTACGGTTAAAGTAGGTACAAACGCCCATACCATCAGCGTAAATGCTGCTAATGATTGCGGTGCCGGTGCGCCACGCACGCTCGACGTAACACCTTCTACTACTGCTCCTGTTGCTCCGGGTAGAATAGCTGGTAATGGAGTGCCTTGCACGAACCAATCGGAGCTGATTTACACCATTGAAAACGTAGCGCAGGCTACCCGATATATTTGGTCGGTGAGCGGGACTAACTGGCAAATAACTTCCGGTCAGGGCACTACCTCCATTCGGGTAACGGCCGGTACGGCGGCAGGTACCATAACGGTAAAAGCGGCCAATAGCTGCGGCGAAAGCCCCGAACAAATATTAACCGTAATGCCCGGTACGGCTATGCCCCCCAAACCCGGCCCCATAACTGGTAATAGCAACTTGTGTGTTGGCCAGACCAACCAAACGTACACGGTGCCAGCCGGAACTAACATAGAATCCTACGAGTGGACTTTGCCGGAAGGCTGGAGCATGGTATCCGGCAGTGGCAGCAATAGTATTGTGGTAAATGTGGGCAGCGGCGCGGGTACTATCACGGTAAAAGCTATAAATGGATGCGGACGGAGTGAAGCCAGTGAATTGGCCGTTACTCCTACCACGGCGGCTCCGGCAAATCCCGGCGTTATTCAGGCCAGTAAAACTCTTTTCTGTGCCGGCGAAACCAGCTTGGCCTATTCGGTGCCGCTGGTGCCCCGCGCCAGTACCTACACCTGGACGGTGCCCGATGGCTGGACTATTACGAGCGGGTTGGGTACCAATACCATTGTGGTTACAGCTGGGAGTACGGCGGGTAATATTTCCTTAGTGGTTTACAATAATTGCGGCGCCGCTTCGGCTTCTTTAGCGGTAGCACCTAATGTAAAACCCGCTACCCCCAGTCCCATTGTGGGTATGACGGTTCCGTGTGCCCGCAGTGCTGGTAATACGTATAGCATTAATGCTGTTTCGGGCGCTACCCGCTACGAATGGGAGGTGCCCGCCGGCTGGCGGATTACGGCCGGTGCTACTACCACTGCTATTACGGTGGAAGCCGGGGCCGAAGCGGGTAACATAACCGTAACTGCTTTTAACGATTGCGGTAGTACATCAATTACGCTGGCTGTTGCGCCCGCTACCGGTGCGCCGGAGGTAATCGGGAGCATTACTGGTAACAAAAGTGTTTGCGCCAATTATACCGATAATTTAATTTATTCGGTAGCCGCTGTAGCCAACGCAACCGAATATATCTGGACGGTACCCGTCGGCTGGACCATTATTACCGGCCAAGGCACGGCTGCCATCACGGTAAAATCAAGTAATAATACCGGTATTATTTCGGTGCTAACGAAAAACGGTTGCGGCATTGGTGCTTCCAACTCCTTGCCCGTGGAAGTTACGGGCCAGGCCCCGCTTGGTGCCGGCAACATAACTGGTACGACGGCCATGTGTGCCGATAAAGAAGTAACTTACTCCATTGGTTCCGTTAGCGGCGCTACCAGCTATGCCTGGGAGGTGCCCGCCGATTGGGTAATAACGGCCGGACAAGGAACCACTGCTATCAAAGTAATCACGGGCAAAACAGCGGGCAATGTTTCGGTAAAAACCCTAAATGGTTGTGGCAGCAGTTTGGAAGCGGCTATACTACCGGTAATTATTACGTCGGTTCCGGAGAGCCCGCTAGCTATTACGGGTGATAAAGATCAGTGTGCCGGCAATACCGGGAAAGTTTACAGCATCGCCGAAGTAGCCGGTGCTACTGCTTATAAATGGCAAGTTCCGGCCGATTGGGTAATAACGGCCGGACAAGGTACCACCACTATCACGATTACTGCGGGCAGCGCATCCGGTAATGTTACCGTAGTAGCCGTAAATACCTGTGGCGAAAGCCAAATGCAGATCCTGGCGGTTAACTCGGCCAGCACACCCTCGCCGGCACCCGCAAAAATAAACACCAGTAACAATTTAATCTGCAGTGAACAGGCCGGCTTAACGTACACCATCGATCCGGTACCAACGGCTACTACTTATAACTGGACCGTGCCGGAAGGTTGGATGATTACGGCGGGCCAGGGTACTACCAGTATTACCGTAACGGCCGGTACCGCCGCCGGCAATATAGCCGTTAATGCTCAAAATGGATGCGGGGTAAGTGGCGAAAGTAAGTTAGCTGTTGATCCCACCAAAACTGCAGCCATTGCTATTGGAACAATCACGGGAGAAATTATTAGTTGTTCTGGTTTGAAGGGTTTGGTTTATACGGTGCCGGAAGTGCCGGGTGCTACTACCTACAAATGGGAAGTGCCCGCTGATTGGAAAATTACGGCGGGCCAGGGTACTAACAGCATTACCGTTACGGCCGGTTTAGCTTCGGGTTTAATCGCAGTGGAAGCAGCTAATACTTGTGTAACCAGCTTAAAAAGCACGTTAGAAGTAAAAACTAACCCTAGTCCGGCGGCGCTGGCAGGAATAAAAGACCTGAGTAATTCCTGTCAAGGCTTAGCGTACGCGGTGCCGGCCGTCACCGGCGTAACCGAATATACCTGGACCGTACCCGAAGGCTGGATTATTACGGCTGGTCAGGGAACAATAGAAATTAAAGTAACGGCACCCGCCAGCAGCGCCAAAAGATTAGTAAGCGTGGTCGCGCAAACCGCTACCTGCAATACCGTACCGGTTACTTTAGAAGCTAATCCGGCCCGGGCCGATGTAGACCTGACCATTGCAAACGTGTTTTCGCCGAACGGCGACGGCGTAAATGATAAGTGGGAAATACTAAACATTCAGAATTATACGGAGAATGATTTAGTAATTATAAACCGCTGGGGAAGCGAAGTGTACCGCATTAAACAATACCAAAACCAGTGGGACGGCGGCGAGCTCAGTGCCGGTACTTATTTCTACGTGTTAAAAGTAAAAGTATGCGACGGTACTTACAAAACCCACAAAGGCTACGTCATGATTATGAAGTAAAATATTGTCTGCAAATAGGTTGGTGCGGGCAGTTCAATTACCTGAATTATTTGATTTAGATCGGGTACTGGGTAAAGCAGGAGATCAGAAAAGGAAAAAATATGAGAAGAATTTTACTCTTGGGTTTAGTATTGTGGAGTACCCAAACGTGGGCGCAGCAAAGCGCGCATTATACCCAGTATGTATTTAATGGCTTAATTATTAATCCGGCTTACGCCGGCAGCAAAGATGTGCTGAACATAAGTGGCACCTACCGGAGCCAATGGGCTGGCCTGGAAGGCGCTCCCACCACCCAAACCCTGAGTATCGACGGCGCCGCGCTGAAAGAAAAAATAGGTCTGGGATTTACCGGTATTAACGACCAATTAGGTGCCCAGGGGCAAAAAAGCTTTTATGTCAGCACCGCTTTCCGGGTAAAATTAGGGCCCGAAACCAAATTAGCGCTGGGTTTTTCGGGTGGCGCTTCCCAATATTATATCGATGGTACCCGTTTACGACCCATTGATGGTACCAACGATACGGCTATTCCGACCACCAAAGAGCAAAGTATTTTACCGGATGCAAAAGCCGGACTGTTTTTTAATTCTAGCCGGTTTTATGCAGGTTTATCGGCGTCTAACTTAATCGCCTTTAAAAATAAATACCAGATTACGCCCGCGCCGCATTATTTTCTTACTTCCGGTTATGTTTTCGACCTAAACGAGACTTTTAAATTAAAGCCCAGTTTTCTGGTGAAAGAAGATTTTAAAAGTCCGACCAACCTGGATGTAAATGCTTTTCTGCTCATTGGCGACCGGCTTTGGCTAGGTGGATCGTACCGCAGCAGCCTGAATTTAATGAAACAAAACCAAAGTGAAGATTCCGAAGAACTGGACCGGCGCAATGCCTGGGCCATGTTAACGGAATTGTATATCTCGACCCGTTTAAAAATTGGGTATTCGTACGATGTAACCCTTACGAGCTTGCGCCAGCACGCCAGCCACGAAGTATCACTGGGAATATATTTTTACAAAAAAGAAGACTCTCGCTCTTTAACGATTCGCTATTTTTAAAATGATCTTTATTCTGTCTTCAGAGAGTAAAAGCGTTCGGGTGTTCGGGCGTGTTTGCAGCGTATTAATCTTTTTGTTTTGCTTCAGCGGGCCGGTTTTGGCGCAGAAAGAATTAAAAACGGCCGAAGCGCATTACGCCAAGTTTGAGTATACCCTGGCCGTAGAGGCGTATAAAAAGGCGCTGGCCAAAAAGAAATCATCGCCCGAAATTACGGCCCGCATTGCCGAATGTTACCGGCTCTTAAACAATACCAAAGAAGCAGAAACCTGGTATGCTCAGCTTGTAGAACTCCCCAATCCCAAGCCGGAGTACCTAAAACAATACGCCGATGTTGCCCGCCAAAACGGGAATTACCTGGTAGCGAAACAGCAGTACTTAACGTACGCCGAAGAGGTGCCCGAAACCGAGACCGAAACCCTGAAACTAATAACTACCTGCGAAAATGCCCAGGCCTGGATGGCTCAGCCCGAATCGTATAAAGTAACGCAACCTGCCGGTTTAAACTCCGGTAAAGGCGATTTTAGCCCTATTTATTACCAGGAAGGATTAGTGTTTACTTCGGATAGGCCTTTAGCGGTAGCCGCCAAAACAGGTAAAAAGCAAGTATCCGGCTGGACCGGTAACCCTTATACGAAATTGGTTTATGCCAAAGGCGACAGTACCCAATGGGCTGCCCCCGAAGCGTTACCGGCGCCGCTAAATTCCGATTTTCAGACGGGTTCAGCCGTGTTTTCGGCAAATCAGAATGTGGTGTTTTTTACTCGCATCAACAAAATCAAATCAAAAAATAAAAAAATAAACACCGACCCGTTTAGCTGGGTAAAGTTTTCTGCCGCCGCTGATTACACCAACCGCTTAGAAATTTTTATGTCCGAAAAGAAAGGAGATAAATGGACAGAACCCACGCCTTTTGCTTATAACAAAGTAGCTGATTATTCGGTGGGGCACCCCGCTTTGTCGCCGGATGGCACTACCTTGTATTTTGTTTCGGATATGCCGGGCAGTCTGGGCCAAACCGATATTTTTTACGCGCAGCGCGAAGTAAGCGGCTCCTGGGGTACGCCCATAAATGCTGGCAACGAAATAAATACGCCGGGCAAAGAAATGTTCCCCACCATTGGTGCCGATGGTACGCTTTACTTTTCGTCGGATGGGCACCCCGGCATGGGCGGCCTGGATATTTTTGCCGCCACCGGCAGTGCAGCCGATTGGAAAAACATCCGTAACCTGAAATATCCTTTAAATTCTTCGCAAGACGATTTTGGGATTATTTTCGATAAAACCGGGGAAGCCGGTTACCTGTCTTCGAACCGCGAAAGTACCGACGGCACCGATGATATTTTGGCGTTTAAATACGTGCGGGTACCGTGCCGGTTGGCTGGCCGGACGGTGGAACGGAGGCAAACAAAACCGGGCAGTTTTAAAGAAACTCCGGTCAGTAAAGTACAATTACGCTTGTACAAAGAAGGCGACACCACGGCTACTATTACGTATTCGGATGCGACCGGTAATTTTACGTTTCCTATTCTGGACGGTATTAAATATACCATTAAAGGCGCCAAAGAAGGCTACTTAAATAGCTCGGCTTCTATTACGCCCGATTGCCAATCGGTGATTGATATGGTGAACCTGGGCATGATTCTGAACCGCAATACGCCGAACAAACCCATTGTGCTGGAAAATATATATTATGATACCGACAAACATTATATCCGGCCCGATGCCGCGCTGGAATTAGATAAGCTGGTACAAACCCTGAAAGATAACCCCGGCATAAAAATAGAACTGAGTTCGCACACCGATAGCCGGCAAACCCACTCTTACAACAACCTGCTCTCACAGTTGCGCGCCGAAGCCGCCGTTAATTACATTACCTCCCAGGGAATAGGCCGCATGCGCATGACCGCCAAAGGTTACGGCGAAACCCAGTTACGCAACCGCTGCGCCGATAAAGTAAACTGCCCGGAAGAAGAACACCAACTAAACCGCCGCACCGAATTTAAGATATTGAAAGTGAAGTAATTATTAACGATAAGTAAGAAGTGAAAGATGGTAAGTAGAATACTCTTTTAAAATCTTTAACAAAGGCAACGTGAACAACTATAAGTAAAGCTGCCGGCAGCATATTGTTGGTTTAAATTTTAAATCAGGTGCAACCTAAGCAAAGTTTTTGGGTCTTATAATTAAAGAATAAATTATGAAAGATAAACTCAAGCAACTAATAGGTTTGTTTGCATTCCTGCTATTAATTCCTGAACAAGGTTGGGCTCAGGTTTCTTTTAACTACGGGCCGGAATTAGGAATTTCTATTTCTAGATTTCCCAGTTCAGATTCGTATACTATTGAATCCAGGGACGATAAGGTCTCTGTAAAGCTCCTGCCTTTAATTAGTCCAGTAATTGGGTTTCATGGACAAATACTTGTAAAAAACCGTCTACAATTTACCGGCAGCCTTCAATATCAAATGACCGGGGAACGCCATCATTATCATCGTGATGGTAACGATTTACTTTATGGTGGTACCTATACCTCCGATGAATGGGAAAATCAGACCTTTCAGAAATTGTGCTTACCCTTAACGATTGGATACCTGTTCCGGACCACAAAGCTACAACCAGCGATTTTCGCTGGCATCCGGCCCAATTTTCTATTCAGCGCCCGTTATTACAAAAAAAATGAATACAACGATCACGAGGATGATACAAAAGACGTTACCAGGGTGAATAAATTTAATCCGCTCGATCCGAGCGAAGCAGAATTACCTGCTAAACGTTTCCGGAATCAGGTGCTAGTGGGAGCCTCTACACTACTAAGTCAAAATTTAAAACTAACCCTAACCTGTAATGTGGGGCATAGCATTATATATGAGCAATACAAAAGCAACGGGTTTGAAAATTATTCTGGCAAGTCAATATTAAATAGCGATCTGAATATTAGCTTTGCTTATTTACTTCATCCGGGGTTAAAAAGTTAAGCAGCCATGTACGAGTTGATTAGCTTCAGGCGTAAGTCCTCTGCCAATTAAATGAAGTATTCAGCCTAAACTTTACATAACTATTATTGCCGGGCTCTTGGCCGTAAACGGGCAGCGTAAGCAGACAGACGAAAAGATACGAAAACCAGCAAAGTAGTAAAACCACTCCTTGCCAAAGTGGATATAAACACCAGTACTGGCGTTTATTAAATAGTTAGTATAAATTATGAAAGACAGAAAACTGAAAATATTTGCTGGACTGATTTCTTCTTTACTGTTAATCAGTTTGATTGTGAAGTTGATTTATGTGCCAGGTGGAATGATTTTATCTGGTTTGTTTTTAGGGAGCATTGTTTTAGTTGCAATTCTTCTCGGTTGCCTAATTGTTACTGCCCTTTTGAAATTTGCTTTTAAGAGCTATTCGTTTTTGACATTGTATTCAGTTGTTACTGCATTATCCTTTCTTATATTCCACTACAATTTATATTCACCAACATTAAGAATTACAGTTCCCGAAGGTTTTACAGGAAAAGTAACTCTTGTTTTATCAAATGTTGATGATAATATTTTACAAGTAGATAGTAATGGAATTGGCTATATCAACCAATGGACTTTTGATAAAAAATATACTGAACCGATTGTTGTTGAGACAACTGGGAAGAACATTAATAAACGTTGTGTCGGTTTTAATCCCTCGACTTTCTGGGGCAAGGGAAAAGCTTGCTGTCTTGAGAAAAAGCAAATTCATACTTTAAGCTTTGAAGTTGTACCGTTGGATAAGCTTGGACAAAAACAATATTATTCAAAAGATTTGGCAGGACTTGTAGACACAACTTTAGTGCTTGCAATCAAACCTGATAGGTACACAAAAATTCAGACTGAACCTTTCGAGGTGAAATTAGAGAAAAAATAACTTATGCCAACCACGTGTAAACGTCATGCTTCGGCCGATGGCCTCACACGTCGCTTACACAAGTCCGTTGGAGCAATAAAAGGTAAAACAATAGAGATACTGACAATAATTATAGGTTAATTGTCAGAATTAATTACAAGTATGGCTTAGTGTGGATTCGGTTCATTGGTACACACACCGAGTACGATAAAGTTGATGCTACCAAAATTTAAGTAAAGAGTAAAATAAATGAATATTAAGCTAATTCAAACGAAGAAGATTGCCAATTAGCCCTGCAAAGGCTGGAAGATATATTTGACGCAGAGCCGGACACGCAAGAAGGTGATGAACTGGAGGTGCTTTCTTTTCTGATTGACTCCTATGAAAAGGAATATTTCCCGATTGATACACCAGACCCAATTGAAGCGGTAAAGTTTCGAATGGAACAGATTGGAATAAAGCAGAAAGACTTAGCCGAAGTGCTGGGTTTTAAAAGTAGAGTGAGCGAAGTATTGAACAGGAAAAGAAAGCTCATTTTGGAAATGATAAGGAATCTGCACAAGACTCTAAATATTCCGACAAACGTGTTAATTCAGGAATATTAAAGAAAAACACCTCTAAACACTGTATATGCAAAACCCTTACACCGCTGCGGCCTTTGCATATACTAAACGTTGCATAGCATATAAAGAAATGAAAATATTTAAGCAGAAATTACGTATTTTCACAAAAAGGTAAATACTATGAGAGCAATTGAAGTTACTGGGCAGATTGATAAAAAAGGAATTTTACGGCTGGATAATCCTTTAACTATGAGAGAAAAAAAAGTCAAAGTGATTATTCTTATGTTAGAAGAAGATGAAGAAATAGAAGAAAAGCAATGGTTAAAAGCTATGACAAATAATTCAGCTTTTGAATATTTGCACGATGAGCAAGAGAATATTTATAAAATAACAGACGGAAAACCGTTTCATGACTAAAGGAAAAATCATTCTGGTTCCTTTTCCATTTGACGACTTTAGTGGAACCAAATTAAGGCCAGGAATATGTTTAACGAATGAAATAGGCTTTTATAACCATGTTGTAATTGCCTTTATCAGTAGTCAAATACCTCATTCCCTTGAAGAATCGGACTTACTTATAGAAAAGAAAGACAAAAATTTTAAATCAACTGGACTTTCAGTAGATTCTGTTATAAAACTTCATCGACTGGTAACCATACCAAAAAGCTTAATCAAAAGACAGTTAGGAGTTCTTCCTGCAAATCATCAGATAGAAATAGAGAGTAAATTAAAAGCTCTGTTTGAATTGTAAAAATACGCCACCCAACCACACCTAAAAAGCATTAAAACGCTGTTTGTACTAACCGTTAGGCAACAGTATCTCATTATGCAAACTTTAATAACCTAACCGTTTCTGGTATTCCAATATAATTAATAAGCGTAGCTTATTGAAACTGTTGCTATTAGTTTATACAATCCGTTTCTACTTAATTTGCGCTAAACCTAAGCCGGAAAGCGCCAGTCTAAAACCATTTATTGTACATTAACTTATACCGCATGTTAGTAAAAGCTAATACGCAAACCAGATTTAATCTGCAGCAGGTGGTGGGAGCGTTGCTGGTATTTTTGTCGGCGGTTTGTTTTTCTTCCAAGGCCGTTATTGTCAAGCTGGCGTACCAATACCACGTCGATTCGGTTTCGCTGTTAACGCTGCGGATGGCTTTTTCGGTACCAGTTTTTTTAGTGACCGGCTATTTATCCAAAGCAAAACCCGAACAGCCAAATACGCCGATTACGACCCAAGACTACGGTTGGCTCGTGTTTATGGGTTTAATCGGTTACTACTTATCCAGTTTGTTCGATTTTAAGGGCCTGCAATATATAACTGCTGGCTTAGAACGACTAATTCTGTTTATCTACCCCACGTTGGTAGTGTTGTTTTCGGCTATATTTCTCCGGAAGCCCATCCAGAAAAAGCAGTATGTGGCCCTGGGCCTGACGTATGCCGGCGTGTTGTTGGTTTTGGTGGGCGATGTACACGTAGAAAGCCGGGCTAATATTAT
>Ga0210040_10004668_pt1 | contig 17750 bp, 12 predicted proteins | sample CryGeyCG12114_NA_FD_185462 | JGI IMG/M metagenome (GOLD analysis project Ga0210040, IMG submission 185462) | Groundwater microbial communities from aquifer - Crystal Geyser CG19_WC_8/21/14_NA (SPAdes) (version 2) | ecosystem: Environmental > Aquatic > Deep subsurface > Groundwater | place: USA... | reverse complement strand
GCTACCATTGATATTGTATTTACCGTTATCACGCGCCTCGAAATAGCCAAACTTAACGCCGAAATTGAACGGATAGACCCCAATGCTTTTGTGGTAATGAGCAGCATTAAAGATACCAAAGGCGGCATGATTAAAAAACGGCCACTGGCGCATTAACTTTCAGTAAACAGTTATCAGTAAACAGCAATTAGAGATTAGTTGCTAGTGAATAATAGAAAGCGGGTAAGTTTTATAAATATTTTCGATATAAAATAACTGGATTGGGGATAAATATATGTAACCCCCAAAAGCAAAAGCGGTACAACTGCTAACTGCTAACTGCTAACTGCTAACTGCTAACTGCTAACTGCTAACTGCTAACTGCTAACTGCTAACTGCTAACTGCTAACTGCTAATGAGATACGCTACTTCGGATATTCATGGTTGTGCCAAGACCTTCCGGCATTTGGTAAAAGAGGTATTGCAACTTAAACCTGCTGACGAGTTATTTCTGTTGGGTGATTACATTGACCGTGGTCCGGATTCTAAAGGCGTAATCGATTTTATCCTGGAGTTAAAAAGAACCGGATTTAAAGTCAGAACCCTTTCGGGTAACCACGAAGCCATGATGTTAGAAGCCCGGGAAGACACGGAATCCTTACAGCACTGGGACCTGAACGGAGGCCGACAAACCCTGGCTAGTTTTGGCCTAACGGCCATCCGGGATATTCCGCAAAGTTATTGGGCATTTCTTCTAAACCTGGAATATTATATTGAGTTAGAAGATTACTTATTGGTGCATGCCGGCTTTAATTTTAAAGCCGAAAACCCTTTTACCGACACTGATTCCATGCTCTGGATACGTAATTTCCCCGTAGACCAGGCAGTCTTAGGCAACCGCAGAATTGTACATGGGCATACGCCAACGCCGGTTCAGAAAATAGCGCAAAGTATAGAGAATAAGAAACAGGTAATTAATATTGATGGAGGATGCGTATATACCGACAGAATGCCGGGGTTAGGTTTTCTCACGGCTATTAACCTGGATACATTTGCGTTTTATTCGGTGCCTAACCAGGATTGATGTATTGTGACAAACTTTTGATTCAGGCAATGTAGTACGTAAATTTCTAAATACCCTTCTGTTTTTACGCCTAACACTTAAAATTTTAGCCTTTTATTTACTTTATCCTTGATAAAAATGCAGTAGATTAAATAAATGTGTAGCTTTATCTTAAAATAGCTACAAACAAACATTATTTAATTCATGAAGCGTTTTTATTCTTTATTAATGCTCTTGGGAACATTAGGGGCACCAGCCCTGGCTCAAGAGACGTTTCCCCGCAACGGGGTTTATGATGAACGGCCCGGACTGGTCGCTTTTACCAATGCCACGTTGTATACCGATTATCAAACCAAAGTGGAGAATGCTACTTTGGTTATCCGGAATGGTAAAGTAGAAGCTGCTGGCACCAAAGTAAAAGTTCCGGCCGGAGCGGTAGTAGTAGATGCCAAAGGAAAATATATTTACCCCGGCCTGATTGACTTGTACTCGGGCTACGGCTTACCGGCTGTTACCCGCGGTCAACGGGGTTATGGCAGCCCGTCAGTAATGGAAAGCCAGAAGCAGGGCGCGTATAACTGGAACATGGCTATACGTCCCGAAACCAATGCGGCCGAATTGTTTAAAGTAGATGCCAAGACGGCCGAAGATTATCGCCGGCAGGGTTTTGGCGCGGTGTTGGCGTTGCACCCGGATGGCGTTTCCCGTGGAACGGCGGCCCTGGTTACCTTAGGCCAAAAACGCGAAAACGAAGTAATGTTAATGGAGAAAGCGGCCGCCGGATTATCCTTCGACAAAGGTTCCTCTAACCAGGATTATCCCAACTCGTTGATGGGCGCTATTGCTTTGTTGCGCCAAACTTACCTTGATGCCGAATGGAATACCAAGAACCCCGGCAAAGAACAAAATATCTCCCTGAAAGCCTTCAATGATGCCCGCCGCCTGCCCCAGATATTTGAAGTAGCAGATAAACAAAACCTGATCCGGGCCGATAAAGTAGGCGACGAATTCGGGCAGCAGTATATTATAAAAGGCCGCGGCGATGAGTACCAGATGCTGCCGGAAGTAAAAGCGACCAAAGCTACCCTGATTGTACCTTTAAATTACCCGGATCCTTACAATGTAGAAGACCCGTTTGATGCCAATCGGGTAACGCTGGAAGATCTGAAACATTGGGAAATGGCCCCGGCCAATGCCGCTGCTTTATCTAAAGCCGGTATTTCTTTTGCCTTAACGGCTGCCGATTTAAAAGATAAAAAAAGCTTTTTACCTAACCTGCGCAAAGCCATTGCTTACGGTTTAAACGAGCAGGAAGCCTTGAAAGCTTTAACGTATACGCCGGCCAAATTAATTAAAGCCGATAATATGCTGGGTGCTCTGAAGCCGGGCATGGTGGCGAATTTCCTGGTTACGTCTAAACCGCTTTTCCAGGAAGATAATGTGATTCTGGAAAACTGGATACAGGGCGAAGGCTATAAACTAAGTGATTTGCCGACTGACGTGCGCGGCGTTTATACCTTACAGGTAGGTCCGCAAAGCAATTTGCGCCTGGAAATCGCCGGCAACCCCGACAAACCCGAAGCCAAGATAGCTTTTAAACCAACTGGAGCCTCCGATACTACCAAAGTAAAAGGCAAGGTAACGTTGTCCGGCGACTTAATCACTTTAAGTTACAACCCTGATAGCAAGAATAAAGAAAACACGGTGCGCCTAAGTGGCTGGTACGCCGGCCCGGAAAATGGCTTTAGAGGCGAAGGCCAGTTGCCCGATGCTACCCCGGTAAAATGGAACGCTAAATTATCCAAAGCACTTACGGTAGCCGCCCGCCAGGATAGTATAAAAGCCAAAGAACCCATTAACCTGGGCGCTAACATTTATCCATTCGTGGCCTTTGGGCGCAAAGAATTACCCAAACAGGAAATGGTACTAATCCGCAACGCTACCGTCTGGACCAACGAAAAAGAAGGTAAACTGGAAAGCACCGACGTGCTCTTACGCAACGGCAAAATAGATAAGATAGGTAAAAACCTGAGCGCCGGCAGTGCCAAAGTAGTAGATGGCACCGGTAAGCATTTAACGCCCGGTATTATTGATGAACATTCGCACATTGCCCTGGAAGCCATAAACGAAGGTACCCAAGCCGTTACGGCCGAAGTACGCATGGAAGATGTTATCAACCACGAAGATGTAAACATTTACCGCCAGTTAGCGGGGGGCGTAGTGGCATCGCAGTTATTACACGGTTCGGCTAATCCTATTGGCGGACAGTCGGCCATTGTAAAACTACGTTGGGGCCTGGGGCCGGAACAAATGAAAATTAAAGGTGCGGATGGTTTTATTAAATTTGCCTTGGGCGAAAACGTAAAACGTTCCAATACCCAGAATTATACCCGCTTTCCGCAGACCCGCATGGGGGTAGAACAAGTATTTACCGACGCTTTCCAGCGCGCTAAAGAATACCAGAAAGCCCAGGATGCTTATAATAAATTATCGAAAAAAGCCCAGGCTAAAACCGAAATGCCGCGCCGCGACCTGGAGCTGGAAACCTTAGCCGATATATTAAAAGACAAGCGTTTTATTACCTGCCACTCTTACGTGCAGTCCGAAATTAATATGTTACTAAAAGTGGCCGACCAAATGGGCTTTAAAGTAAATACCTTTACCCACATATTGGAAGGTTATAAAGTAGCCGATAAAATGAAAGAACACGGCGCGGGCGCTTCTACTTTTTCGGATTGGTGGGCATACAAAATGGAAGTAAAAGATGCCATTCCGTACAATGCGGCCATTATGCACAATGTAGGCTTGGTAACGGCTATTAATTCGGACGATGCCGAAATGGCGCGCCGGCTGAACCAGGAAGCTGCCAAATCGGTGAAATACGGCGGTATATCGGAAGAAGAAGCGCTTAAACTGGTGACCTTAAACCCCGCCAAATTACTGCACTTAGATAAACAAATGGGCAGCATTAAAACCGGTAAAGATGCCGATGTGGTCCTCTGGACCGATCATCCGCTTTCGGTTTACGCCAAACCGGCCAAGACTTACGTCGATGGTATCGCCTATTTTGATTTGGAAACCGACCAGCAATTACGTGCCGAAGTAAGCAAAGAGCGGGAGCGCATCATCCAAAAAATGCTGAATGCCAAGCAAAGTGGTGCCTCAACACAACCAATTCCTACCAGCCGGCGCGGCACGGTGCTGCATTGCGAAGATGTTGAATAAAGATTGTTGATTGTTCGTTGCTGATTGTTTTTTAGATTATTTAGAAGCTCCCCTCCTGTTTTAGGAGGGGCAGGGGTGGTAAAATATAACATACCCGAACGCTTTGCCTTAAAATGAAATTTACTTAAACTGATATTCCAAATGAAATATAAATACCTATTAGCAGCGCTGGTTTTTAGCTTTAAAGCCTTGGCCCAGGTGCCCGCCCCGGTGCCGGCCCAAAGCAAACCCGTACTGCTTACCGGTGCTACTTTGCACGTAGGCAACGGGAGCGTAATCGAAAAAGCGGCGGTGGCTTTCGAGAAAGGAAAAATAACGTATGCGGGTCCGGCAGCCGGTTCTCCGGCCAACAGTACGGCTTTTGAAAAAATAGATGTAACCGGCCAACATATTTATCCCGGTTTGATTCAACCAAATACCCAACTAGGTTTAAATGAAGTAGAATCAGTGCGGGCTACCCTCGACGAAAGAGAAATTGGCGTTTTAAATCCTAACGTCCGGGCCATGGTCGCCTTTAACACCGATTCGGATGTGCTGCCCACCATTCGGGCCAATGGCGTGCTGCTGGTGCAGGTAACACCCCTGGGCGGCGTTATATCCGGTTCTTCGTCGGTAATGCAACTGGATGCCTGGAATTGGGAAGATGCCGTCGTAAAAGCCGACGACGGCCTGCACCTGAACTGGCCCGGCCAACTTGTGCCGAACCCCAGGATTACGCCCGCCGCTTTGGCCGAAATGCAACGTAATCGCGAAATTATGTTACAAGATTTAACCACCTTTTTTCAGCAGGCTTCGGCTTACCGGAGCGGTACTTTCGATAAACAAAATTTCAAGCTAACCGCCATGAAAGGGTTATTCGACGGAAGCCAGCGGCTTTACCTGCACGCCAATAATGCCAAAGATATAATCGAAGGCATACGCTTTGCCCAGAAAGCCGGAGTAAAAAATATTGTGCTGGTAGAAGGGCAAGACGCCTGGCGGGTTACCGATTTCCTGCAGGAAAACAAAATACCGGTTTTATTATCCGGTGTACACGCTTTACCCAATAATACCGGCGACGACACCGACTTGCCTTACAAAATACCTTATCTTTTACAGCAGGCCGGTATCTTGTACGGCTTAAACTATAGTACCAGCTTGCACGGTACCCGGAACCTGCCGTTTATTGCCGGTACCGCCGTAGCGCACGGCCTTACCAAAGAACAGGCCCTAATGGCTATTACAGCCAATACCGCTAAAATATTAGGCATCGATGCCCAGACCGGCACCATAGAAGCTGGTAAAGATGCCACGTTAGTGGTGTCGAGTGGCGATTTGCTGGATATGCGCACCAATAACGTAACTAATGCTTACATTCAGGGCCGCAAAATAAACCTAACCGATAAGCAAAAATACCTGTACCAGAAGTTTAAAGAAAAATACGAAGCGCAGCCAGCTACCGGTAAATAAGTACCAACCGTTTTCTGTTTTTAGCTTAAAAGCACCGGCTTAGACCGGTGCTTTTCTTTTTTTTAACAATGGACAACTCTTAGATGATCTTGGAAAGACTTTTTCAACAATAAAGATTTTAATTCGCCGGCAATAAATTTCAGGAAATTGAATAGCTGCAATTGGTCTAAGAATATCTTAAATCGGCGGAGCTATGGCGCCAGGCTCAGTTAGAGTATGCTGATAAAGTTTAGAGGCTGACTAAACAAGTAAGAAATTCCTGTCAATCCTGTGCTGATTGCTAATGGTCTCCGCATTTGCTGGCTTAAATAAGCATCCCCAGACAACGATATAATATTCTTTGCTTATAATGCTTCTGTATTCAACCCTATTTAGCTTACGCTAAAACATTACGATTAAACTCAAGAGCATAATAAGGGACTTTTAGCATTATATTATAATATTCCTTGGTAAATACTAGCATATTGTAGGATATATATTATTTTATGTATAGTTATGCTTGGATTTAATTTGAAAAATTTTTAAATTTAGCATGTTATAAATAAGCTTATTTATGAATCCATTAATATAACTTAGTTTTTTTCTGAAAAGCTTAACAATAAGTTAAAATCGAAATACTAGGTTATTCTTATACATTTGCATAAATTAAATATCTCATGAAGACCGTTATACAAACCCAATGCGGCAGACGATTCGACTTGTCTCGTGCCTTTCCCGTTAAACGTGATTTTACTGCTCCTTACGGCGAACACAACTTTGCTGTGTACAAAGCAAATGGTACCTATTATATCAAAGGGTATAATACAGGTACGGCAGAACAAGTATTAAACGTTTTTGAGTTGATCTCCGAGAACGAAGCTTTGCAATACCTGCGGTAGTACTTTTCCGGCGTATTAACGGGGAGTATTTATTTGCTATATTAAACTTTAGTGCCTATTCGTGATTTTACGCATGATACCTAATGCGCAAAGAAGATTTTGTCTGCCCTTAGTTAGATAAAAAGAAGCCAACTAAATCTTTCTATTTCCGTGGCGCACAGTAGCTTTTACTTGTATTAAGAGAAGAATCGGGGTACATGTAAAACGTAAATACTACTTGCTAAACAAGTAATAACCAGCTTTACAGAAAAAAAATAATGCGAAAGCGTACTTGTTAGTGGAAATCTAAACAAAATAGATTAATTTTGCGCTACAATACTACTGCTTCCGTAGTTCAATGGATAGAATTTCGGTTTCCGGTACCGACGATAGGGGTTCGAATCCCTTCGGGAGCACATATAATAATTATAAGAGCCGCTAATGATTAAACAATTAGCGGCTTTTTTATGTCCTTTCATAACACTAATTTACAAAAGCCTTAGCTCATTATCGCACAACTCATTTTACAGGTATATAATTTACAACTAAAAAGTATTGTAAATTGTATGCTTTATTTTTTAGATATTCAATTAAGAGACCGTACGACACAAACTAAAAAGCATTTGCTTTATACAATGAAAAATGAGTAAGTGAAGTGTGTGAAGAAGTGGAATATAACTTAATAAGAGTTTCAGGATTATTAAGAAAATCACTTATTGATAATCCTTCATTTACAGATAAGGTTGAAGACTGTTTTGATTTTTCTCGTACGTCTCCCGGTACACTTTTTCTTATTAAATGAATAATTTAAGTATCCCTATAGTTAAAGATGATATTTACCGCATTAGATTCATATAAGTATTCTTCTCTTTGCATATGCTCGCTTTAAGCTATTATCTTCTATCAAACGGAAAAAGGTATCAGCTTTTTTTAGGAGGGTTGCCATCTTTTACGCACCTGAACCCTAAATTATCGGAGGCGCTACTTACTTCTCCTTTTCCCCGGCTACCTGGTTTATACCGGATGCAGTATTGGTCACTGCACAGAAATGATCCTCCTCGCTGCACTCGCTTTATCAGGTCAGGCTCATCGGGGTCATAGCTATCCTGAGGGCCCTGCGGATTTTTTGCAGGACTATGCAGGTAATAATCAGGACGATATAAATCATGACACCATTCCCACACATTGCCTTCCATATCGTATAATCCAAAGGCATTGGCCGGATAAGATTTAACCGGAGCAGCTCGCATGTGTCCATCTTCGCCAGTATTCTTGTTTGGGAAATTACCTTGATATATATTAGCTACCCATTTACCGTTGGGCTTTAACTCATTTCCCCAGTAGTACTTTTGCAATCCTTTCCCAGCCTGAGCGGCATATTCCCATTCGGCTTCAGTAGGTAATCTTTTCCCGGTCCATTTGGCATAAGCTACGGCATCTTCGTAACACACATGAACTACTGGTTTATTTTGCTGACCTTTTAACGTACTGCTTGGTCCGGTTGGGTGGCGCCAACTAGCACCAGGAATATATCGCCACCATTGCAAAACATTGTCTAGAGGTACTGCTTCTGAAGGGGGGGTAAAAACTCCGGAGCCTGGTATCAAGTTCTCTACCGGTATCCCTGGAAAATCGGCCGGATTCAATGGCCGTTCCGCAACCGTTATATAATTAGTGGTTTTCACAAATGCTGCAAATTCGGCGTTGGTTACTTCATGTTCGTCCATCCAGAAACCATCTACCATTACTTGATGTACCGGTTGTGCGTCTGCAAAAGTTCTATCAACAGTCCCCATCTGAAAAGTACCGCCCGGAATCCATACCATTTTAGAGGGTATGGTATCGGTAGTAAATTGGCTCTCCTCCACAATCAGGGTTTCTGGACTAGAAGATGTTTTCGTGTTTTCGGTATGTCTTTCTGAGCAATTAACTAGACCAACACATAAGGCACCGGAAATACTTAAGCCTAAAAATCTTTTTAAATTAAAAAGCGGGAATATTAAAATCATTTTAATTAAAAATACTTGTGGTAATTTACCAGCCAATGCTAGTACAATTTAGCTATTAAAATATATATATTGTATAGAAGAAGAATAATCCACAACTAAGCTTAGCTTTAGCACTTTTCAGAATTAATCTCAATCGAATGGAGTATTTCAGGCTGTTTTATAATTTAAATTATGTGTGTTGGAATAATCTATGACATGCAAAAATAGAAAAGGCCTTTAATTAATTTGTACAGGCAGTTATTTATGATTTAAGAAATATCAAAGTCGGGCTAAGCCAATGGTACAAATATTTGATTTCTGATTTTTTACAAGCTAAATATTTTCTATTCTATTTGTCTCAAAACTTCACTCCTAAGCTGTAATTTACATCCTTTAATTTATTCAATAATGACTTTCCATGTAAATCGGCAATTGCTCAGTTTACTATTTTGTAATCATCAGCCTTTTAGTAAAATCTATCGGCTGCTCTTCAATAGAGCTCAATTTTGCAAACGATTACGGTAGAAGAATAAAACTAGAGATAACGATAACGTACTTATACTTTTTTGCATTCGAATTAATTTAAATTAGTATTTAAATATTATACACAATACAAGTTCAAGTTTGTATTTTCTTAGGCTTTTGTATTGGGCTATTCTATAGCTAAACTGGAATGCTGAAGACCGTAAAGAAGGGCATGCCAGCAGCAAGCCCTTCAGTATCTATAAAACAAAATTTTTAGGTATCTTTATTATAGTTGGCTACTATAGTATCTATTTAAATTTAAGATAATTTAGCCATCATTCTTTCCGCAGATTCATTTTTAATAAATGTTATTACTTTTTTTGTTTAGGCAGTACGTTATTGCTCAAGGCCCATTTTTGCCACATCTCGTCCAACTCCTTTACTTTATCCGGATATTGATCTGACAGGTCATTCAGCTCCGTTTCATCAGCATTTATTTGATATAAATGCCACTTTTCATTGTTCCGTGAAACCAACTTCCAGCCCTCAAGCCGAACATATCTTGCTCCAAAATGCTCGTTAAACAAAGCTTCATGAACTTCTCCCTTTTTACCCGAAAGAGCTGGCACTAAACTGATACCTTGCATGGGCATTATCTGCCTTCCTTTATAAACAGTGGGATATTTTGCGTTAGCGAGTTGCGTAAAAGTAGCCATAAAGTCCATCACGTGCCCTTCCTGAGTTACTATACTGCCTTTCTTGGCTTTTAAACCTTGCGGCCAGAAAGCTACCATTGGCGTACGAATGCCACCTTCGTAGGACTGCTCTTTAGCGTAACGATAAGGCGTATTGGAAACATTGGCCCACCGGTAACCAATTGAGGCGAATGAATTTTGCGGCCCAGGCAGTATTTTCTTGTCAACTGGATAAGCTATTTTTTGGCCATCACGGGTTTCGCTGGGCCGATCAAAACCAGGGCCATAGCGGGCAGCATTTTCCGGACTGGCACCGTTATCACTCAGAAACACAATCAAAGTATTATCCAACTCACCGGTTTCTCGTAGAGATTCAATCATTCTTCCTATTCCCTGATCCATCCGGTCTATCATAGCGGCATGCACGGCCATGGCTCTTGCATCCCACTCTTTATCGGGGTTGTCTTCCCACTTAAGTTCATTATCTATTCGCGGCGACAACGGACTGGTAACTGGATCAATCATGCCCAGTTTTATAAGTTTTTGGTAGCGTTTCTCTCTAATGGCATCCCACCCTACCTTGTAGGTATCCTTATATTTCTCTATATCTTCTGGCAAGGCATGCAGCGGCCAATGAGGAGCAGTCTCCGCTACATACAGGAAAAACGGCTTATTGGCTTTACTAAACTCTCTTATATAAGCAACTGCAGTATCGTTAATGGCATTGGTATGATAGTAGTTTTTAGGCACAGATTTCACAGGAGTGGTTCCGTTTACCAAACTAAAAGGATCAAAAAAATCGACTACGCCCCAGATATTGCCATAATATTTCTCAAACCCCCGGCTGGTGGGATACTGCTCTACCGGCGAAAAATAAGGATGCTCTGTTTGGTGATTGAGCCAGGTCAGTTGTGCCTGCGGATCTTTCTGCACTACCGTGTTAGAGACGTGCCATTTCCCAACCATACCGGTACGATAACCAGCATCTTTTAATACTTCAGCCAGGGTAACGGTATTATCAACGAGGTGCCCGCGGTAACCCGGCAAAGACCGATCCTCAGTCATCTCGCCTATTCCGGCCTGATGGTTATACATTCCCGTTAGTAAAGCGGCCCGAGTGGGACAACACCGAGAAGTATTGTAAAAGCGAGAGAATTTTACGCCATTAGCGGCTAAATAATCTAGATTAGGGGTGTTGATTTCGCTACCATAGCAGCCTAAATCAGAAAAACCCAGATCATCAGCCAAAATTAAAATAATATTGGGCCGCTGGTCTTTTTTGCTAGCTATTTCGGATTTTGGGCTGCGGCACATCGAAAAGCCATTTATACATACAAGACCTATTAGTAACCGGTAATGAAAATATTTTTTTTTGCTCATCTTTTAAAAGTTTAGTTAAGTTAGTAATTATTTTATTGTAATCACATTAAGTTTTTATCTATTGCCAACTGTGAGAAAACTATTCGATTTCAATCCAAGGCAAGGGATAAACGTACGTTTTATGCGCACAATTCTCCTATAGTTTGCTCATCTTTTTAGCAAGAGCGGGGTTAGGCCCTGTTATAAATCATGCTCTTCAGCTCTGTCTGCATCAATATTGTATAACTCCCAAGATTCTGAATACTTTTTACCCTATTATTAGGGATAGCAACCGTAAAATAATAAGTATCTGAATTATATTCAGGATCATTTAAGGAGGTGATCAGGGTATTATTACGACACAAATAAACTGGATCATAATAGTTAGCAGTTCCAAGAATAATTGCGTAATATTTTTGAAAGCCTCCTTGTAAGGGCCAACTATCTTTAAATTTATTTTTTCTTCGGATGAAAATGAAGGTGCCATCTTCCAGTCATGAAGGTAGCATAACCATTTTCTTTAAGTGCTTCAGCAATTGTAATGCAATTCTTATTGAGATTTCTCTGGTAGCCCCGAAGATTATAGTCGTCCGTAGTTATCCAGCCCCTACCAGTCTGATGCGGATATAATCCAGTAAGCAAGGCGGCTCTTGATGGGCAACACCTGGTCATGTTATAAAATTGTGTGTATATCAAACCACTTAAGGCAAATTGGTCCAGATTAGGAATCTGTGCTTCTCCCCTGTAACAGCCAAGATCTGAATAATCCATATTATCCACAAGAATTACAATCACGTTAGGTCGTTTTTGCGGTTCCTGCATTACCGGATGGTTTTCTACCTGTTTAAAACTTATTAATACCAGTCCTCCTGTTACTGAACTTATTATTAGTTCCGCAATTAATAAATATCCCTCATGTTGTATTATAGGTAGTGTGCTAAAAATAAGGATGGATAAATTAGAGAAAAAGCAATGAGGTGCAGTATTCGTAATACTAGGAGTCGCCAAACTTCTAAGATATGAAAAACTGTCCTCATTGCCAAGGTGTAAAAATAGTTAAAAATGGTAAAAGCTGGTATGGTAAGCAAAACTATAAATGCCGGCATTGTAAAAGACAAGCGGTGGAAAGACATCCCTCCACTAATCTGTTATTAGAACCATTGCTCAAGCGTTTACTATTAGAACGGCTATCATTGCGGGCAATAGCCCGGGTGCTGGAAGTAAGTTTGGGTTGGCTGGTGCCGCGTGTCAAACAGCTATGGCAACAAGTACCGCAAGAATTGCCGGCAGGTAATTTACAGCAGGCGGACTTAGTCTTGTACTGCCTGGAAGCGGATGAAATATGGGGCTATGTAGGGGCAAAAGATTGTTCCGTCTGGTTATGGCTGGCACTAGAAAGAAGAACAGGGCTGGTCGTAGGCTTTCATTTAGGCACTAGAGATGAGGAAGGTGCATTAGGTTTATGGCTCAGCATACCGGAAGCATTACGTAATAAGGCGCTGGTCTTTACCAATGATTGGGCTGCTTATGCCGCTGTCTTTGAAAAGGGCCAGCACCAGACGGAAGGCAAGAAGCAGACCACCAGAATAGAACGGTTAAATAACACCTTGCGCCAACGCTGTAGTAGGCTCGTTCGAAAAACGCTCTCTTTCTCTAAATCATGGTAAAACCACTTCCTGGCTATCCGATTCTTCTTAACCAACTATAACTTTGAAAAATTGGCAAATAAGCCATCCTTAATTTGAGTACACTACTAAAAAAACATTTAAATACATAGAGGCTGTTTTGATTTCATATATTTAGTTTTTTAAGCATGATATGGATCATGTTAATTTGAATCATAGCTTCAGAAGATTTGGTATCATACTCATAATCTTTAGAATGTCTTCGATAAAGGTTCAACCAGGCAAAGGTTCTTTCTACAATCCATCGTTTAGGCAAAGCTTGAAAAGCTTTTTTATGTATTTTCTTTACTATTTCCAGTGTCCAGCCCAAGGCTTTAAAAGTAGTTTTAACCCACTCTTTCATTTTTTCTCCGCCATACCCCTGATAAGCATAAAATAACTTTAAGCGGTTAAAATCTACTATTCTGCTGGCAAGCCGATTGAGTAGATACTTGCCCCCTGCCGCTCATTAATATCAGCCCGGTGCACGATGATACAGATAAGCAGGCAAGGGTATCTACCAGTAGGTGCAGCTTTCGTCTTTTGATGCGCTTGGCCCTATCATAGCCTCTTTGTCCGCCCACTTGGGTAGTCTTCACACTTTGTGAATCCAAAATGCCCACACTAGGAGAGGCGGCTTTGCCCTGCTTACGCCGCACCTGCTCATACAGGCAATCGTGCAGCCTCTGCCAGAAACCATTCTGTCGCCATTTACGATAATAATAATAATAATAATAATAATAATAATAATAAACTGTCTGCCATGGCGGAAGGTCAGCGGGCATCATGCGCCACTGGATACCGCCTTTGCTCACGTAAAAAATAGCATTGATAATACTGCGTAGCGGACGAACTCGCTTTCTGTCCAGCATTTCCGTTTCTACTATTTTCTCAATACTTTGCCATTAAGTATAGGTTAAATCACTTGGGTAAGCCATAAGTCGCCAAACTTTGCTTTCCCAACAACCCATACCCTCTTTTTATTCTCAAATCAAAACAGCCTCTTAGATGCAATGATTATTTACGAAAATAAATTTTAATAAAAATTGGTTATAAGAGCAATTATTTATAGTATTACGCAACCGGTTGCATAATACATGAATACGTTCAAGCCTAAAGAATGTTATTTAATATATTAGAAAGTAGTTGTAAATAAGTGTATCTGAAATTTACTTAGCTCTAAAGGTTGAGATTACATGTCTTGGTAGAAGATTAGGATAAGTAATTGAAATTTCAGTTGTATGTAAAAATGATAATATATCTTCAATTCGTATTTAAGAAATAGCTTACAACTTATTTACCAAAATAATAAATAGTTTAGAAACAAAATGAAAAAGTTGAATAAGCTTATTAGTAATTCTGATGAATAGAAGAACATTTATGCAAAGCTCAGCTTTACTTAGTGCTGGCGCATTTTTGAATCCGTATTCTTTACTAGCAGCGGCTGATTATCCGATGGTGCGCATACCGGTTGCCAAACGTAATTTCCAAAGTAAATCAGTGGAAAGTGCTATTACAGAATTTAAAAAGAATGTAAAGGATCAGGAACTTGCCTGGTTATTCGAGAACTGTTTTCCGAGTACCCTGGATACCACCGTAACGTATGCTACCAAAGATGGCAAACCGGATACTTATGTAATTACCGGCGACATTGATGCCATGTGGTTGCGGGACAGTTCGGCCCAAGTGTGGCCGTATTTAAAGTTTCTGAAAAAAGATGAGGCCTTACGGCAATTAGTAGCCGGGGTTATAAACCGGCAAACCCGGTGTGTATTAAAAGATCCGTATGCCAATGCCTTTTATGGCGATAATACCAAAGTAGGAGAGTGGAGTACGGATTTAACCAAGATGCAACCCGGGGTGCACGAGCGGAAATGGGAAATAGACTCCTTGTGTTATCCCATCCGGCTGGCTTATCATTACTGGGAAACTACCGGCGATACAAAACCATTTGACAGTCAATGGCAGCAAGCAATAAAAACTACCCTGCAAACCTTCCGGGAACAGCAACGCAAAGAAAACCTGGGGCCTTACAAGTTTCAGCGCCGCACCAATAACGCAACCGATACGCTGCCTATGAGCGGTTATGGCTACCCGGTTAAACCGGTGGGCTTAATTTGTTCGGCTTTCCGCCCCAGCGATGATGCTACCTTGTATTCTTTTTTAATTCCGTCAAACTTTTTCGCGGTTATTAGTTTAAAGCAGGCAGCCACCATGATGGATAAAATTGCTAAAGATAATACCACCGCCAACGCGTTGCTAAGCCTGGCCGGGGAAGTAGAAAAAGCGTTACAGCAATATGCCGTTATCAATCATCCTCAGCATGGCCGGGTATATGCTTACGAGATAGATGGTTTTGGCAGCTTTAACTTAATGGATGATGCCAATGTGCCCAGCTTGCTGTCGTTGCCTTATTTGGGCGCTTTGCCGGCTTCCGATCCTGTTTACCAAAATACCCGGAAGTTCTTACTTTCGCAAAACAATCCTTTCTTTTTTAAAGGCCAGGCCGCCGAAGGAATTGGTGGGCCGCACGTGGGGCAAGACATGATCTGGCCCATGAGTATTACCATGCGGGCCCTTACCAGTACCGATAACCAGGAAATAAAGAATTGTATTGGTATGCTTAAAAAAACGCACGGCGGCACCGGTTTTATGCACGAAGCTTTCCATAAAGACGATCCGAAAAAATTTACCCGCTCCTGGTTTGCCTGGGCCAATACTTTATTCGGGGAGTTATTATGGAAAACTTTAGAGGAGAACCCTAAATTATTGGCTTAAGAAAAGCAACGCTGCTGCTTAAAATTAACCACTCCTGGGTAGTTCTAACAAAGTTGGTAGTAATTATCTAAGGTGTGGTTTTCTGAAAGTATTTCAGTTGCCTTTAATTATTAAGCATTAACCAGTAGATGTAAATTTAGTTAACAGCCTTCTAAATAAGGCTGTTAACTGAGCCAATATAAATTTTAGTAGGGCTCTAATGTATGTTTTTGATTGATAAAAATAGTATATGCTTAAAAAAACGCTTACCAGTTTATCTTTCATCTGTTTTGCCATTGCCGTACAAGCGCAGCAGAAGTTTGCTTTAGTTTCTCCCGATAAGAAAACGGAAATTCATTTGGTGGTTGCCGATAGTGTTTATTACGAAGTTTTAATAGATCAGAAGAACATAGTAAACAAATCGGCCATCTTGCTGCAAACAGATTTTAATCAGGGCAATAGCTGGCAAGTAAGTAAATCCCAAAAGAACGCCGTAAACCAGGTGCTGCAGCCAGTTGTTAAGCAGAAGAATAAAGAAATTCGCGATCAGTATAACCAGCTGCGGCTTAACTTTAAAAACAACTTAGCTTTAGAATGGCGGGCTTATAATAATGGATTTGCCTGGCGCTGGATGGTTACGAAAAAAGGCAACTCTAAAGTATTAAGTGAAACGGCTACCGTGAGTTTGAATCAGGACAGTAAAGCTTGGTATCCGGCCGAAGAAGGTTTTTTCTCGCATAACGAGCGGCTTTACCAGCAATTACCGCTTTCTGAAATTGGCCCTAAAAATCTGGCTAGTTTGCCGGCCCTTTTCCAAGTACAAGGTTTAAAAGTTTTACTGACCGAATCTGATCTGCTAAATTATGCCGGCATGTGGATTACTGGTAATCAAAAAGGCCGCCTAAACGGTACGTTCCCCTATTATCCGAAAGCAAAAAAGACCACCTCCGACCGCGATGTACAAGTAACCGAACGGGAAAATTACATCGCCAGTTTTAAAGAACCGCAAAGTTTGCCTTGGCGCGTGCTCATGGTCGCCCGCCAGGATGCCGAATTAATTTCAAACCAATTAGTGTATCAGTTAGCCAGTCCGGCCAAAGGCGATTTTAGCTGGGTAAAACCGGGTAAAGCGCAGTGGGATTGGTGGAATGATAATAACATTTCGGGAGTAAATTTTCGGGCGGGCATCAATACTGCTACTTATAAGTATTTCATCGATTTTGCTGCTAAATCCGGGCTGGAATATGTAATTCTGGATGAAGGCTGGAGTGATACCCGCGATTTATTAAAGGTAAATCCGGAGATCAATATGGAAGAATTATCGGCTTATGCTAAGCAAAAAAAAGTAGATTTAATTCTGTGGGCAAATTGGCTGGCTTTGGATAATAACCTGGAACCAGTGCTGGATCAGTTTGCGAAATGGAATATTAAAGGTATAAAAGTTGATTTTATGCAGCGCGACGATCAGGAAATGGTAAATTACTTTGTGCGGGTTTCGGAAGCGGCGGTTAAACGCAAAATGCTGGTTGATTTTCATGGCGCTTATAAACCAACCGGCCTATACCGGACCTACCCTAACGTTATTTCTAACGAAGGGGTTTATGGTTTAGAGCAAAGCAAAGGCGATAACAGCAAAAGTATAGGTCCGGAACATAATGTTACCATTCCTTTTATACGGATGGCCGCAGGCCCCATGGATTATACGCCGGGCGCAATGCTGAATGCCCAGAAAGATGACTGGAAACCAGTTTGGACTAAACCAATGAGCCTAGGTACGCGCTGCCACCAGTTGGCAATGTACGTGGTGTACGAAAGCCCGTTGCAAATGCTGGCCGATAACCCAACGCATTACCTGAAAGAACCCGAAGCCATGCAGTTCTTAGGTCCGGTTCCGTCGGAGTGGGAAAAAACACTGCCTTTGCAAGGCCAGGTAGGCGATTATGTTTTAATAGCACGGCAAGCTAAAAACGGCGACTGGTATGTGGGCGGCATGACGGACTGGTCGCCGCGCGAATTAAAACTTGATTTAACTTTCCTGGGTGATGGTAACTATACCATGCAGGTTTGGCAGGATGGTATAAATGCGGACCGGAATGCCCAGGATTTTAAAATGGAAGCTATGCCGGTAACGAAAGCCTCATCTGTTTCGGCTAAAATGGCAAAAGGCGGCGGTTGGGTAGCCCGCATACGGCGAGACTAAAAGAATTTAATATTAATATAATAAATCTTAAAGCTGTTAGATCAAGATA
>Ga0210040_10004667_pt1 | contig 17752 bp, 10 predicted proteins | sample CryGeyCG12114_NA_FD_185462 | JGI IMG/M metagenome (GOLD analysis project Ga0210040, IMG submission 185462) | Groundwater microbial communities from aquifer - Crystal Geyser CG19_WC_8/21/14_NA (SPAdes) (version 2) | ecosystem: Environmental > Aquatic > Deep subsurface > Groundwater | place: USA... | reverse complement strand
AGGTTCATAGATACTTTAAAGCGCGTAGATAGGGCGTTACTGTAATAGGCATTAAGTTGCCTCCGCGGTCGGTATCGGCTGTCTTGTTCAGGACGGCGATATCGCGCCCATAAACAATAATAATAAATAATATCTAATACTATTTGTATAAACCATACCATTGTAATCAGCAAGCTTAAAGCAGGGTTCAGGTGTATTTATAGCTTACTTGGAAGTCGTGAACTCTAAGGTTAAAGTCACATGAATAATTATTGTCCATTGCTTACCATTGACCTGTCTTATTTGTTTATCTATGTTTTACTTGTCCAATGTTGGTTTTAAAGATAATATAATTCACTCTGCAATTGTCACTAAAACAAAACACAAGTCGTCTACAAGTCAGTGCATTATTTGGCAAAGCATAAAGCAAAATTACAACTTTCGCACTCTATTCTCTATTGCAAATCATACCCTACGATCATCTCATCATTTCAAGCAATTTGCTACACACAACACGAACAACCACATTATGTACATTATGAAACATTATGAAGTGAAAAATCTGTGTTGTAACACAGATTTTTCACTTCAACCAAATCGATTCACTCAGTGCATAGTTATAGCTGGTCAAAAAGTGACAGGGTTGAGGTTGCGAGTTCGATGTCTAGTTGGTTTATTTTCGTGCAAGGGTTTGGAGTGAAAGCCAAATCTCAATGACTTTAAGCATATCGCTCCCAATGTTTCTATGCGTTGCAGTCTTGTTGACTACTTTTGTAAATAATGTTTAAGTAACAATAGGTCAACACTGCTTGACATTGCTTGGAATGGGCAGTGATGGAAATGCTTTTATTTTGGATCCTACAATAAGATTTGGAGGGCTTCTCAAAGAGCAATTCCACCTTAAGGATATAAAAGTATGTGGACTTCTGATTGACTCACGAGGAACTATTCTTTCACTTGTTAATAAATAACGTTTTTAAACAATTAGTCATTTCTTTAGAAAACAAACACTTTAGGAACAACTCAAGAACACTTTAGCTAATTAGGCTCAAGCAATGCTCGCTCACCAGGGAAAATTGCGCTCATACCATTTTTCTCACTTCAAAGCACTCATTTCATTGCGAACTCACATGGTTGCGCTCATATCATCGGACTTACATTGTTGCCACTTTTATCATTATACCCATTATTATTGTGTTCGTTATCATTGCAATCACTACTTCATATTTTATGCTTTTGTTTGCTCCTCAAAGAATTGGGTGGCCCTTAAAAGGGCTTAAAAGAACATACTTTCGATACTGAAGAATAGTTTACTTTACGAAGAAATCTACGACAGTACACGTATTCGGGTGTGCACCTCCCCATAGTGTATGCACACCGAGTTTGTGGACATTCGTAGTGTAGTAATATAACTTCTATGGTTGGATATACATGGAATATGGATTGTATCTATTATAAAGAAATACATTTTGATGATTCGTCTGTGTGAACAGAGAACAAACTGGTTGAATTCACTTTCATCCCAAAATAATTTATTCCCCAATTTACTTCTTAAACTAACTACACCATTAAAACTTTATTTCCTTTAGGCGATCTACGTTGACTACACACAATATTACTTCCAATTTAATCCTTTCCATCAATTCATTTACCTTTGAAAAATTTGCCTAACCCTTTGTGCTATCGGCTCTACAATCATTTTTTAGCAACTGATAAAATCTATTTAAGATCTTTTCAATTTTGCGCACAGATTGCATGTCTTTCAGTGAATATACAGTGTTCAACTAACTTCTACATAATTTTGATGTCTGATAACGCCCACATCAAAGCTAGTTTACCGGTCTTTTGCCAAGTGGAAAGCTGTAAAAAGCTGCTCTATCAGGATGCAAATTAGGAATTCGAACTCGCTCTGCATAAATGCCATCATCGCCGTCTTCTGGTTCAGGTTGTACCCTTATAGTCCGTTCTTCCCGCCTTCTCGTGTCCCTACTATCCGTGTATTGACGAAAGAGGCCAGAAACGGCGTTTTTAAACCGAGTCCATCTTTTTTGTCGTCCTTCGGCACTCAAACTTTGCACATTGTCTTGGCCAAATCTTCTCTCAAATTCGGAGCGTGGTGTTTCCTCCGATGTTTCGTAAAAACAAGGTCCAAATGGAAGGACCCACTCATGAGCTTGCAAGTGCCGACGATTTATCTCATAGAACTGGATTTCAGTAAAGACAAAATAAAAGTAGCCAGCAATGCATAGTATAACAATTTGGATGAAAATGCTGATCAAAGGAAGCGCTATCCATGTTGTTTGAAGTTCTCTAAATGCTTGCTCAATCTTTTCGGAGCAACTCTGAGGCCAAACGAGTTTCTCAATCTGGTGTGTGAGATGACTTGAGCTTTGCAAGTGAATTATATCGGGTTGTCCTGTGAGCAAAGAGGAACAATTCTTTTCGTATCCATATTGGCAACAGGAGATAGGTAGGCAATGGCAAGAGGAAAAAACCCAATCTCGGTATGTATGGATCCCGCAACATTGCAACTGTGTGGCAAAGATAAAAATCATTCTGCTATTTAAGATGTACCTGTGCACTTGCATCACTTTTTAATTAGTTGGTTAGTTAGAGTGAACTACTATTTACATTTTTCTGTAATGAGTCCCATAATGTGTCGCGTCCATGGAACATGGAGGCCAAAATGTCATGATGCATCACATGGTGTACATCATAATTAAGTTGTTCCCGTAACTTTTCATCATTTCCTCTGGTTTTAATCGAAGTAAGTGTCATAACGGCAAATACATTTAAGAGTACGGGTGATACCAAAAATGAAGTATACTGTCATTTAGAAATGGATTGAAATTGTTCATTAGTTTCTAATCTGTGAATGAATAATGATACTGGCTGTGGTGATTAATGAAACATACCGAGTGGAGAAATTTTGGAGTGAATCCAACCATTTGCACATAGAGTCCATAAGTACCAGCAAAAATGGTTATAGATGTAGATACATACATAACAATTGGACAGTAGGCGTTGAAAGAATCTGTCATTTCAAAAAATGAGCTCTTCTCCGGGTCGTGAACTGAAATCATTATTGTAATGACAATACCAGCAATTCCCCATAGCTAGTGAAAAATGAAATCATTACTTTCGGTTAGTTAGATAGTTAGTGCATTAGAAAATTTTAGCGGGAAGATTGATGATAATTGAAACTTACCATGCATAATATATTAAACCCAAAAAACCATCTGAGATAACGTTTCAGTTCTTTTAATTCAATAGGAGGAATAATCAATCGCCGTTTATGAGATAACCACATACTAAAAATATTTGTATTGGGTTTGGATTAATTTATAATTAAAATACATCCTTGCGTGTACAATGAAAACTAAAAATTTATGACAGAATTAAATATTTCAGAAAGTTTATTTTTCATTGTTGCTATGCTGACAAATTTTGCAACAGTAAGCGCAAGTGATATACTAGAAACTGGTGGTGCCCTAAAAATAAACTAATCCCAGTCTTTGCAGGGTGAGAATTTTTTTTGTGAACCCTGAACTTTCTTAAATGAAGAAATTATGAAACTTCATACTACGTATGCAGTTATTAGTTATCATGCCCTCATCTCTGTAAACATGGATGGTAGACAAGCCATAATGGCTGCTGAAGCACAAAAATCCATTTAAACGAGCCCCAAAAAATAACCAAAACGTAACACGTAGCCTACCTAAATTAGTATGGCTTTGTAGTAAGTAACAGTCGTGGTTGTTTAACGAAAGTTTTGCTGATACTTTTGAAACAGTTTAAATAGTCGCAAATTCTTTATGTAAAATTAATTTGCAAATCGTTTGGCATAGAGAGAAAAATCTCAGATACTAGGAATTTCTGAAAGTAAACTGAATGGGCTTGTCCAGGAAGTGGATGTGAAAGTATCAAGGGGCTTCTCACTTTCCCTTTTCTCACTAATATGAAGTAATGGACTCCTCAGTGTCTTGTGTACACTACTGCACTAACTAACTAATCAAAAGAAAAAATTGGTTCACACTACCCTGCCAAGCCTGCCATATAGTGCAAACTGCATCACTTTATGACTCTTTTGTTTCAAGGCTTTCCTATATTGGACTTGCTCTCGGATTTATGAGATTACTCCGTCAGTTTCATGCAGTCTTTTCTCATCTAAAATATTATTAGAGTTTATAATTACATTTACAGTAGTAATACTCGTATACAAGAGTTTACAACCACAGTTTGTTTGTGTGGCTCATTTTTTGTTGGGTTACCAATTTTATATAAACATAAACATTTTATAGTACAAAAACCGTTGCAAAACACTTCATTCTATTTCCAAAAAATGATATATTGTAATATATTGTGTTGTAATATACTCTCATGTTGTAACTAATATAAAATCCTGTGGAATCTAGACTGCACTAGAAAACGTTCCATCCTTTTCCTCCGTCCTTTGACACATCTATTGAGCAGATAGCACGAAGAAAATTAAGTACAGCATCAGTGAATGCAATTTAATGTGAAAGAAAAAGGCGCTTTTAGATTAACTACACATAAACACTGCAAGTGTTAGAGTGAGGATCCCTGTTCTGTAAATAAAATTAGTACAACTAAGGAACACAATGTCTTACAAATTTGGCACTTTGTATCAACAAAGGACATTTTATGCGTACCACCAAGAGCTTTTTCATTCTTGTAGTAATGCGGAAATAGGCAAGATCGCTGACATGAGAAAAAAGTGGAACTATTTGCAAGAGAAGACGTCGTGTGGAGAAAGAAAGGAACGAGAACGGAAGTATTGCAAACAGTATTGCTATCAACACTTAAGGAAAGTAGCAGTGTTAGTGTTAACTACTGCTCACACGACAGCATTGTGAAATCCATATGGAAAAAATATGCATGCCACCAGGAGCTACCACAAATGACCCGCTAATGGGCTACATGTGGCCATAGTTCACGCATGAAGCACCCCAGGTGTGAAATCCAGGTTTTTTCAATGAAAGAAATTTATTATCCCATTTTCTTACCTAAAATTAGACCTAACATTATCTTAATATATTATTTGGTTGAAGCTTTCGTAGCTTGCTATCGTAATCATAACATTATAGGTTAGGTACACCAAACAGAAAAAATTCGTGCAATTCTACTATATTACACAACATTTGTTCACCATGTTTAAGAAAAAGAAATTACGGATTTATGTACTGTTTATTACATTTCATCAACCTTCATCTACGGGTATCACTGAATACTCTATTGTGTTTTTTTGGTTTCCCAAACGAAACTGAGATGGACCTCTATGCGTTTAAAGTTGTTAAGGATACATTTAAATAACTTAATGACACAATGAATATTAAAATAGGGTTATCTTATGATGCTATAATTCACTTGTTTATATGAACGATGGGTAAGTAAATGATTAGCTTGCGAACGTAGTCAAAGCAGGTCAACAAAACAGCTCAAGCTTTTAAATCCCCAACTATTATAACGAATAATTATGGATTACAACTATTGACGCCACTTAAGCTAGTTCACATGGCTGCGATTTAAACATGCAATCAAGCATGATTCATGAAGACCCATAAAAGTATTTTGTATTGTGGGTCTTCTTCTTCTTTCTCATAAAGTAAAAATGCTTAAGCCACTTGCAAAAATTTCTAGGTACAAGTTGCGAGCTCTAGTGTGGAAGGGAGTAAATGTTACTTTCTAGTTATGCAGTTAGGTAAGTAAACGCCACTAGGATTTCCGTTCCCTCTTTACTGCTCATGGTTTTCTACAAACCGCTCTCCAGATGGCAATATATCCCACATTGAAAAAATGCGACCTCAATGAGGGAGGGATCTTTTTCGGTGGTGAGAATGTTTGCATGTTTATTTAGCTATCTAGTCTGGTTCTGGTTAAAGCATTTATCGCGGGTCATTACCAGCTATTTGTATTGATTTACCTTTTAACTAGATAATTCTTATTAACTGTATTAGTTTTCATGTAAAAAACTGGTATAATTGGTTTTACTATTTTTCTTCAATTAGTAATTAGCAAATGCTGAGCTAGCTCAAATTCAGACTGGTTTTTTTTCGGTAGCCCAGTTAGTCAGTCATAAAGCTATGAAATAATTTGAAACATTGGAAGCAGTTTGTATGATTGAGATTATCAGATATGGAGCTGGTAGCTGGTTAGAAAGAAGTTAGAGCTAGAGTGGAATTTGAACAATTTAAGGAAATAAATTGTATAAAATGGATTGAAGCGTAGCCGTAACATGTTCATGCGTACTACTACTACTGGGACGTTGATTACAAATAATAATGCTGTGTGATTGTATGCGTTGGTTCACTGCTGTAGACTCTAGAGTGGTGAGATAATTACAATAACTGATAACATGGAGACTTTGAGATAGAAAAAACATGTACTGCGGGTGTACAGACTGGGGAACACAAATTGCGTCCAAGTTCACGCAATGAGTAAATTGAAGCAGTCTGGATGATTTTTGAGAAAATTAACAATACGGAGGAATGTAATTGATTGATGATTGTAGCATGATTTTGAATTATATCACGCTACAGGAGAAAAATTCAACTTTTTGAAAGTTTTTTGAGTAACACAGTGATAACTTGCGTTATGGGTGGAATCATGATCTCATTTTTACACTTAAAACTTGCTTTTATTTCTATACACCTTAAAAATATACGATGATACTCTACTCATAGCAACAGCATGTAAAAATATGCTTTAGATGACAATACAAATTCAAAAATTGCTAGAACATTGAAAAACGTAGTCGCAGCAGCTTACAGTGTACATTTAATCGCTTATGTAAAACAAATAGAATAGGAATTAGACCTGAAATTCGAATCAATAAACTAACTCCAATTCAGAATAACATTTTTAATCATCTCCCAGTTTTGTAGTTGATTAGAGGTAACATTTCATTTTCTGTAGTTTGGTCACATGAAGTTCAAAAAAAACATATCAAAAGTAACAATATAAAGTTTGTAATTTCATACTTTACCTCACCGACTAGGATGAAAAGATTGCACCGCGATGATTCCATATGTACATAGACGTATAGTATAAAGCTGTGCACGTAAAACAATAATTATAATAGCTAGTACATTGGATGATATGGTCAACAATATACTTTTTGTGCATGTGAGTTAAACTCAAAAGGTTATCATCTTGATTTTTACAGCCAATGACCGAAAGCCCTTGTCTTGTTTAAGTGAGAACATCCCTGCATATGGGATTTAACTATATAACAAGTACACAAGCTAAACATTTACCGGGTGTTCTCATCAAGAAATAAAATTGTGCGAGTCATAACAATCTCTACTCCACTAATAATTTAAAAAACCGATTGTCATACATTTTATTGGTCGGAATCGGAAAGGAATCCAATCTCTTTTAATAACATTGTATTACTCTATCCAGTAGATAAATACCAAAAGTTAGTTAGTAGTCCTCAGTAAATATCAGAAATTAAGTTGTAGGTTAACGTTTTCCCAGGAAATTTTCGGAAAACACCCTGGAACCTCATAAACCATTTCACTTGTTGATTGTACAAGATGGTATACATTATAGTTGTAAACACTCAAGTGAGAAGGGGTAAAACTGGAGAGTAAAAGATCTTCGCGTGCAGACTGACAGGAACCTGAGTTATTACATATAAATGTATGCTAGAGTCGTAAGTCTGTTATTCATTAGACTAAATCGTCATCTGCGGAGCACATATTAATGAGATCGATTCCTATCATTGTTTGATTTCCTTTGCACCGTTTAACCAACGCACTGAGACAGGCTCACAGACAATAAAAAATACCGTCCTCATGTGCATGCAAGTGAGTAAATGTAACAACATTAGTCCATGGGAAGAACAAGAAGACAGTGAATAAATCCAACTGGCTAGTGAATATTTATCATGGTAAAAAGAGAACCTATCCATTCAAACATGGATTGGGTAGGGCGAACGAAACAGCTACTGTTGTTTATCAATGAAGACAAATTAAGTGGATAGTGGATCCGATTACTTGTAGCGCCTAGCATGAACAACAACTTTGGGAAATCCATTCCTCATCCGTATTATTAAACTTTGTTTTTAGTGTCCATGCTATTCACTGACACTGGTTAGTATAGTATACAGGCCACATTTCTGGATTTATGGGAAAAATTGAAAGTGGCCGAGATACATCTTTTAAAGCAAGTCTACTTTAATTTTTAATGCGCCCATTTCATTTTGTCAACCCAACATTTAAGAAAACAATGATTTTTACAATGATTTTAAAAAATATCACAGCCTAACTAACCAAACTTCAGTTTCATAAATTAACTTTTTTTGCTACAATGGCACATTATTATTTTTTCATACATTGGAACAAAATTGGATGACCAAATTGCTAAACAAAACATCAAGAATTTGCTCACTGAGGGTTATGAATGATCCGTTGGAAAAGTTGTTATCTGTATAACAAGCGGCATTGGAATACAGAGGCACAAAAGCCTGTAATTCGCTTAAAGTAATAAAAATCAAGTTTTCTGTTTTCTCATGTATACTACTGATTACTACCATTACTATTGAGGTTAGGGATGAGCAGAATAGCATCATCACGACTTACTCTGCTCATATGAGCCTATGAATTGTTATTAAGTTCCACTTATGTTTGATCATTCCCTTTGAACCATTACCGTACACATGAGAATGAGCAACAGTAATGCAAGGGTGCACTAATTTCATTTCTCATGAGCACGGAACACGTCCATCCCCATTATCATTATTATTGCACCAAGGAAGAGAAAATTTTGGGATTCAGCAGTAGCGCTCATGTGTATATTAGTGGCATATGAGTAGCAGAGTAGCAATAATACGACTCTCAAAGAGAGTTTTAAAAACCAGTGGTACAAAAAAATTCTCGCACTCTTTAATTTTCGGAAGCTTATTCGCTTGATCATGGGTCATGACCATCATTTATCTACTACATCTGCATACACGTAGTGATTACTTTTCTTCCGTATCGCACATTGCACGTACTTTAGCAACAATAATGTGCCTCTACTTTTTTTGTACCTTCCAATTTCAGTGTATTGATTTACAAAACTATATATACAGCCAAATACTGGTTCAATAATACGTTTTCGTGCTCCTCGTCATTTTTTATATTCATATTTCAAGCAGTTCCTTGTGGTGCTGTCAATGAAAGCTACTCTAAGGACTGGGTAAGAAATTTTACTTGAAATCATACCCATACCCCACCCTACGTCACTTAAATACAATACAATTATCTTGATTCGAAAAATATTTCGTTCAGTTCAGTATGTGTCCAAGAAATTAGACATGTATGGAATACAATGCAAGCTTGAAAATGAATTGTGCTGTACATCATATGGATAGTTTTCTAATCACGATTATACGCGTGCTGGGCAGTGAGTCAGTAATTATTTGTGCCTGTTGAAATGATAATGGGATGGAAGAAACGATTTGATTAAGAATCCTTCATTATGATTGAGCCTGAGCCCAAAGGAGGAATCCTCATGTCCGGATTACTCAGTTGTTGCAGTCCCGTCAGTTTGTTCAATTGATTAAAATACGGAGTGTACCATTGTGCTCTATGGACTATTGTTGAGTTCAGCTTTATTGAATGGTCATGCTTGCTCACCTCTCCATCCTTGTGTTGCATGGGCTCGATTAGACATTGGCATGTACATTCAATGCTCATCAGTATGGTCTATAGGACTGTCCTTGTTCCCATGATTAACTTGTTTGTGTTGCTCTTCAAGACTAGATAAATGTTGAATGACTTAAAGTATCTACAATCTATTACAAGTCAAAATACCAACCAAAGAAATCTTATTCTGAAAAGTCTTCATTCTCCTTTCTTAAATGTCACTTACAGCATATTCTGCCTCAGATGAGGAAGTGAACTCATCAAAGATCTACAATCTATAGTTTTCGAAAGTTTAAATGCAGTTAGCTGCAGCATTTATTTTTATATTGATTAAGGGTGCAACATTTTATTTTGCTTTGATTTCAACCAGACACTGTGATAAATGGATTAGTATGGATGGCTTCTAATATTTATGCAAAAATTTTTTACCTCAACAACATGAGCAAGCTATTTTCTACACCATTGACGTGTTTGATGGTCCTGGCATCATAATTTATTTCATTTCATATACGTGTCTTACAGACTTACTTACTTTGCATGCTGCCTTTGCATTTGGTAGACTTGACAGACAGATTTTAGTTGTGTGCTTTTGATTGAGGATTGTTCCTTGTCGAGGAACATGATCCAGGGAAATCTTTGAGGCAACATTGTATTCTTTGGCTGCATACATTTTGTACGTGGGTGCGTATGTGTAGCTCCGATGAGTTTGCTATTACTTTTAGTTCCTCGTTTATTTAAATGTCTGTCACTTTTTGATTAGTATAATACGTCATTACACCCATTGTTGCGTATACTTCATTGTGATTGTAGCCGAATTGATCATATTAACTTTTATGGTGTAAAGGAGGTAAAAAGAAATTTTATATTGGAAATGCACATTTCCTCTGGCGTATGTAAACTTTTCACTGTCGGGCAAACTGATTAACTAATTAAGGATGCAATGTTTTGCCGTGTATGTTGTATTGGTTCAACATTGATACAAGGAAAATCAGACTGGTGGGATGAATTATATATTAGCATGTGTTTAAATGTGTTTCGTGTAAAATGTAAAAATGTACCCCGAAAATGAGATTCAACAATAATGTATTGTGATGAGACCACTACATATTTGTGTAATGATATTCAGAGACGAGGGAAGAACGTAACAGATGTTGGAGTACAAGATCATGCTGATAGTACAAAGCCTTTTGCTTGAGTGTCGGAACTTTTCTCTTGTGATATACTGTTGTCATTGTTATTATTATTATGAATTATTTTTTGTGAAACTCTAACGTTTACGTCCTGCGATATTATTTCTTTGCCGTCCGTCTGTGGAGTCAACAATATCAGTGGGTGTAATTCCTATTTCATGTAGCAAGTTAAATTCAGAGAAAGAAAACCCATTACATTGTATTCTATGGATGAGTCTTTTCGGTAAAAAGCATGTAAATTAATTACCTTCCCTTTATTTTCAAGTACTTTATTGGGAAAGTAAACATATCGGCTTACTTATTTCAAAGTATAGGTGAGTACTCCGAAGAAGTGCTTCAAACTACAGAATTCTCCATTTAAAAAACACATGAAAAAAGCCCCCTTGCAAGTTACTTTAAAAGCACTCTAGTCAGTCCTTTTGCTTCGTTTTCAGACAACATGGGTTAATCTCACTTCACATTAGTCGAACTAAAAGTACAGAATTCGTTAAAAATTGTTTTAAGCTGCACACATTGCAAAAGACACTCCCAAATAGGTAATCCACCGCCACACACACATGTGCATCATTCGTGGGGGTATTTCGGTCTAATGGCATGACATGGTCATTTGGCCATTCAGAATGCAATCCACTCATGCTGCCTTTTTCATCCACAACTAACTCGACTGACAGTACGGAAATCAAACCGAAATAAAGTACTTCGTGCCCGTTAGTTAATACTATAGGCCTTGAATGCTTTCATGTTTTCATGCGTGCCATCATTTCATAGTCCATGCCAAGTTAACCACGGCTCATTCACATATTATTCATGCTGTGGGTGGGCATGTTGATTCCGCTACTTGCGTCATTGATGATCATTATTATGTAGTGGTAGCTACACATTGGAAACAAACTGTCCGTCACATCATCTGCTCTTTCGTCCGTCTGTCTGTCTGCAGCGTAAACTCTGCATAGGAAATTACGCATAAAATAATTGAATAGAAATGTCCCAGCTTACATTGTAAGCACTTTAAGGCATTGGTACGAGGAACAACTATTTTGCATAAGTAGAATAATAATATATCTACAGCGTTTCGTGTTCATAAGGTCAGACAAGGTGGTATACTCACTCCATATCTTTTTAACCTTATAACACCGACTTCTTAGGAAAAAATTTAAGGTACGGAATGTATCAAATATGACAATACAAGATTTAAAAAATCAATATTTGATCTTTAAAGTCCAAGTAAAATCAGTTTTTAACAGCTTTATGTTTCAATTACTTTTCAACCGCTACATGATTGCATCTGTTTTACTAGCAATTTATTTTAACTTCTTTTCATTTCAGCTTAACCTGGTAATGGTGACTTATTGAACTTGAGTACTGAGATTTAATAAAAGACAGATAGACTGCAACTCCTTCTATGTGTTTGATTGCTCTGAGAGCCATACAATGCATAATACATGATGCTAACGTATCAAGTTAGTCACAGCATTGCTTGGAAAGTATTCCTTGGGTGTACTGCACGAACCCATTTCAAGGGGGGAGATTTCAGTCTAATATTTTAATATGTCAATGTTGAGAACGGTAGTGTAAACCATGTTTAAACTGGCTATGACTTAGGATTATCAGTGTATTTGTGACATGGAATAAAAAATGATCGTTTCAGTTCGTACAAATTAGGATTCTGGAATACCAATGTGGGAAAATGGACCGTCAAAAATGTGGAGCCGGGGTTGCCCAACTGATGTCTCTTTTCGAGTCTAAATTGACTACAACACTTAGTTTTCGCAAGCACGGTTTCTTTTGAACAGATTTCACATGATTTGCAAAAAAATTAGACACAGTCATAAATCTTTGGGAATAATGGGGAAACAATGCAACATTGTAACCCTATAATCGTATTTGCGAACCGCACACAATCATACATAGTCGTTAGCTGCTCATGGTTTTTGCACTCACTGGTAAAATACTACACATAGTAAAATCAGGACTGCTTCCAAACTTGAGTCATAAACGACAAAAGTACAAAAAATATATTAACCAACTAGGCCAGGAATCACAAGTGGTTAACAAAAGCAACATTGTTTCCCAAATTATGTATTTCTCAACCAAAAGTTAAGGGTTCAAACAAAAGCATAACAAAAGGGTAAAATAAAAAACTGAACAGAGTACACGGTGAATATCCCATGCAATATTCCCAAGACAATGTCTGGATAACATCTTCAGTTCAACAAAACAGCCACATACCTTTACTGTTGGTTAAACCTATGTAATTAGTTGTTTTTTAAGCTAACACAAATTTTATAGCTTTCCTAGGTTTCAAAAGCGAACAGAAATTTATGGATCAGTTGAGTAATAATTTGTTTCCCTCCCAAGTAAGCGAAAAAAAGTTTCAGAAAAATCTTATAACTTCCAAATGATTTAGAGCAACAGAAATCCTGAGACTTGCTATCAAAGAGGGCATGTTTGCTAAAAAAATATACTCTGAAAATTGCTGAGAAAAGAGGCATGTTTCACAAGAATTGTTCGTACAAGAAAACAAATGAGCAAGTGCAAGTCCACACAGTGAGAAAATATACACCACCGTGTCGAACATGATCTTCCAATGATTTAATATAGAGCTCTCCATGACAAATTAGGTAGGTAAAATTTGTTCTGGATCGTGAAAAGTTCCAATTACTCTTTACAAGTCCATCCAGAAGCATTTCACATTTATTGGAGAGTACACAGCACTAGGAGTAGAGGTCAAGGTGCTTCATTCATCATCTGCGGTTTCTTTATCATCAGAACAGTTTTTATGTGAAAAATGTCAGCCCAGACGGGTTGCACAACAATATCACTGGCAGGAATGTTTTTTTCTCATTTAATTGTATATTCTTCTCAAGCAATGACATTATCAAGTCCAACAGACATTTTTTCATTGCCTTTTACTTTCCTCCACACGAACTTTGTGCATGTGTGGTAAAGTTTATGATGAATTAATAGAGAGGATTATTTAAGCTAATGATGATGATGAAGATAAAATATAGCGGTTAATTTTACCGGAACTAAATTTGATCACATCACATGTAACATCGACATTGCTTTTTTCAAGCAATCTTTGAAGACATGAAATCTTCCCTGGCTTACTGTCACACTTTCAGTGTAGTACTATAGCAGACAGGAGTCTCACAAGTCGCAGTATATTATTAGTAGAACGGACTCTTTCAAGATCTTTACGTTTTCATTTTTTATTCACGACTTGAGAAATTACTACTCATCTTATTGCCCTAAAATGATATCATTACTCCCAAGTTTCAAGTGCAACGAGCCGTACAGGGATCACGCATAAAGTGACTTCTTCATTTCTTCCATCATTAGAGATAGAAACAAATGCACTGTTTGTCATGTCATACAGATAAATTACACTGGCTCACTTATTTACTCCACGATTTTTTTTGTCTGTTCAGTCTCTCGATCTCTACAGTTCAGTATTTGGCACTCATTCTGATAATATAGAAAAAGATTTTCGATTTTGACCAATTAGTGAGTTGATTTATTTTTTGCGTGGTTAAAATAATGTACTAAGGTCTGCTTGGATTTTGCTTGAGTCCTTTCATTTTACCCATGCTTATATTGATGAAGAACAGTAATATTCTGGGATTTCTATTCCCTGGACGGAATATTTACTTTTCTGAAAGAACACAAAGTGTGGTTAAGAATTAATTTAAATTCACAGTTCAGGGGTAATTTAGTGGAACAATAATAATTCATTTCCTTGCCTTGTTTGTCATGTCAGTGCTTGACTTTTGAGAAGAAGTTACATTCACAATAGCTTCTTCGATATGGCTGATTTGTCTACTAGATTCTGTGAATATAATAATAGCTTCTTTTGTCCTCATCCCTTTCTTTCTTCATTGCCGTAAGGAGAAATCCAGCCGAGTCACTCTGTGCGTCTGTACAAACTCTCCTGCGCATCCATGTAATATGTGAGACTTAGGATCCCTTTTTGTGTGTTCTGTACGTATGATAATCCGTTTCATTATATTAATCTTGGTTTTACAGATTCTTTTGTTATGAGACCCATCACTCTTTTTAGCTCGAATGGTTGCGGTTGCAAAGAAAAAAATCTTTTGATTCAGCTCCGAGTTCTGTGCTCACATTATGAAGGCGGTTGTGGTGGGCTTGATTTTTCATACGAATATAAAGCCTGTCCACTTAAGTAAGTATAATGCTCTGTTAACCAGATGATGACGAGGACGACACCTTAGGTGAATTGCTTTTCATACGGATGTATGATGTTGGATCCGGAGTCCCCAAGACTTCTACTGGTGAGAAGATTCACAAACCCCCTGTTATGTTAATTCAGGATCATTCAGAGTTCATCAAATTCATAATCGTACTTCCTTGTTGGAATCATTTAAGAATAAGGAAACTATATTCCAATCAACAATGCAAAATAGTTCAAACACTACTTCGCCGCTTATATATTAGCAAACGTAACGATGAAATTAATCGAAATATTAGCGCGTGGGTCAGCAATGAAAGCATGCTAAATACGCAACGCTACATAATTACTCCGATCTAGAAAATATTGTGATGAGAAAAAACACTCTTTTCTCTGTCTCAAACAAGAAGGGGGAGTGTGTGCCGAAAGGATTTCACCCTAACAGCTTTCTAGCTTAACGCCACTCATTTTTTTACTCGCCTAGCTTGAGACATTTATCATGGGATAAAAAATGAGACGGGTACGTCCGAAGTTGTCCTTTTAGAAAAACATTTCCCCGTGTAATGGCTTGATTGCTTATTAGGTGGTGCTGGCTGCCGTGCTACAAATTGTAATCAATCTAAACTGTGTTTTTTCAACAAAAGTTCAGACATCCTTAGTATTGCCAATATAACATAAGTACTTAAATGTTGATGCCTTGTGCAAAAAGTGAACACCTAAACGAGATAGTTGAGAACGATTTTTTGCTCACAGTCCACACTTGTCACTTGAGATAATTTAAGTTTTTGTAACACAAATTCCTTACGGTGCAAAAATAATAGGACCAAACCTGCGATTCTTCACCCTTAGTTGAAGCCAGTTTCAAGCTGAAAATGATAAAACTATTGTTAGAGAGGGCTAGTTCAGAAAACAAACTTAAACGCCGTTAAGCGTAAATGCAGCATCATGGATCAGAGAAAATTGTCACACTATGTGATCGAGCGGCGTTCTAACAAACCTAAAACACAGATTTGTGACCGACCAAGCCATACAGCTTTACCTGTATATCCGATTTCGCATGCATTCCGTATATGTATGTACCGACGTTGAACGATTACAACAAACTCGGGATGAATAAAACGAAAAAAGCGTTATTAATAGCCGACAAATATTGAATTACAAAATTCGTAATGGTAGACTACTTTGCCGCTAGCCATCATTAGGTGCGGGCTATGTAGTGGTGTGATAATGTGGTAAATGATGATGTACAAACATTATAAGAAAGTTGAACTCCAGAGCTCTTTTAACCAGCATTATTAACTGTGATTGTGGCACGTGTGTATGTGCATTGCTTCTGCTTCAACACCAAGACAGCTTTACCATCTTTTGTTCATCTTGTCTTGTAATGATGGTGTTTCTCCGCCCAGTCCTTGCATATTTAATAGTCATTATTGACAGGTGTCTGTTTGCACCCTACACAAAGGTGTCATTAACGTACTCAACATCAGTCCCTTCCAAAGCTGCTCACAAACTAAAGTCCACTGACTATAGATAGATAACTGCTATAGTAACTAAAACTAACTACTGAGAGAGTGGAAATAATTCAAAACTCATCTGATTATTGTATAAGGATTGGTGGAAAACATTAACTATATAGTGTTAGTAAAAGATGTGAAGATGCAGTTAGAAGTAAACATAGGTAGATGATAAATGATGATACAAGAGCCCCATGTTTTATATGTTGGGTGGTTAGTTCAACTAAAGTTAGTTAGTTAGTAGTATGTAATATGCTGATGAAAAACACAATGATAATGAAAAAGTCACATCGGTATTTCTATTATAGAAGCAGTGCTGGAAAAAATGTATGTAGTGATGATGACGATAATGATGATCGATTTTAGCTCCCATTCTGTTCTGAAAAGAAAGGAATTCTTTTACATTCTTCTTGTATGCTCACCTGCACAGGTAGTCAATGACTGCTCAGCTCTAATAGTTATGTAAACGAAGTCTCATTGCTCCTGTAAAATGTGCAATGCTTGTTTTTTAGTGCAAATTTGAAGAAAGGTCCAAAAAACCAAGAAAATTGCAAATTAATGTGAACATTGTTTGAGCGATGTTGATATTCATGCAATGCAGTATTTTGCATTCACATCTTTGTCCCTAATTTCACAAGTTCTATTTTCTTGTATTATCATCTCCTGTATCGTCATTAATTTACGCCAAGATGAAATTTCGCAAACCAGAAGGGTGAGGCAAAAATGTGGGAAAACGTTAAAGCTCCACTGTTGTATACTAATACATTGCATCGCCTGATTGTCACTGGCTACTAAATTGTGTGAAGTTAACTACTTTTGGTAATCCCTCATTTCAAAAAGTTTGCAGCTAGCTAGTAGACCATTGCGAATAAGAATTTAATTTATTGGGGTGAGCTGTTTCCTTCCATTGTTACTTCTTCAGGCATGACTTACCACTTCGCTTCAACAAATGCAATAGCCACCACCCATGCTTTGGTAAAGAAGTACTAACTAACTATCAAAACTACTATTGAATTGGTAACCATGATTCGCACTAAAAAGTACAAAAATAACAGAAATAAGGAGGGCATCTAAAACTAGGCACAATCAATGCTCCGAACCTAGGCTAAGGATAACGATGAATGATGATGGCCACGTCTACACAATCCCTCCACTGCTACACAATGTGTACATACGGGAATGGGAGCTAGGGAGATGATCCTTACTTTACTTACTAACTATCCATCA
>Ga0210040_10004666_pt1 | contig 17761 bp, 8 predicted proteins | sample CryGeyCG12114_NA_FD_185462 | JGI IMG/M metagenome (GOLD analysis project Ga0210040, IMG submission 185462) | Groundwater microbial communities from aquifer - Crystal Geyser CG19_WC_8/21/14_NA (SPAdes) (version 2) | ecosystem: Environmental > Aquatic > Deep subsurface > Groundwater | place: USA... | reverse complement strand
TTATTTTTTTAGTAATTTACAGCTTACATCAGCAAAGTTGTACAAGTTTGGTTTTGAAAGCCATGGTTGTCGTAAAGTTTTGAGCAAGTGACTAAAATTTTCATAAATGAAGTTAAGAGTCCACAAAATAATTCTTGAGAGTGCAGAGACATCCCTTTGAAAAGTTTTCACCAAATCGTACAACCTATTTGGGTACGATAATCTTCTGAGCAAAATACATAAACCTTCCAAACCTGTTGTTAAACGACGAGATTTATTATTTTTGTTTGTATGCAGATTTTTATGGTCATATGCATGCAATATATTTACCAGAAAAAGATTCTCCATAAGATGCCCTGCATATGTTTGGAAGTTTTAAAACATCTTTTATTCTGTATAGCTCAGATTTTGAAAATCTAAACAGTTTTTCGCACTCATCGTTAGTAAAATTGTTCAAAGAAAATATTCCTCTGTGGTAAATTTTTTTCAGTAATGCTTTTCTCATGCGCTTAATTTGTAGAAAAAAAGACACTGAAATGAGTTTTTTCACACAAAGACGGCGTAATGCATGATTACTCAGCATTTTTTAACTTAATTATAATTTATTTTTAAAGATGATCAAACTAAAATTAATTTCTCTGCTCAACGGGTTTTGAATCCGATTCCCGGGCAATTAGGTGTGTCGAGAGGAATAAGTAAAATCCCTAACTGTGTGACAAATCCGATACGGATGACGGATGCTGTGCGCACCAGTTTCGTCATTGCTTACGTAAAAATCTTCCCTAACTCCCTATTATGCCACACGGACACGGCAGACGTCTCGAAAAAATATTAGTTCGCACGGCAGACCTCCTCATACGACACGACATCCACACAGCAACCTTTAGTTCCAATGGCATGCAAGCTGGTTTGGTTTTCAGTAAATTGCGACTACTAACGAAAGTAATAAACTAACTCTCAGTCAGTAAAAGTAACGATAATGGGCTTAGGAGTAACAGTGTCAGTTTGATATAAACATGCAATAAATTGGCAAATAGAGAACTCACGTGCACACAACAGCCGTCAAAAAGATACACTGTAGGTTTTGGAAATGCATGTGCTTGAGTTGTCGTCTGGTTAGACCTAACTTAATGTTGTTTTAGTGACAGATAATGCGTGTGTAAATGATAAAGCCAGATTAACCCTCATAAGCGTATTTTTTTTCTTTATTAGGTTAATTTCTTGACATGAGGTGAAATACACACATGACAATAATTATGGTATTATCCTTACCTATCATTATATGTTTTTACAGAGCGAGCGACCCATATAGTTTTATATAGGCTGCACATGTCATTTGTAAATTATTCATATTGGAATCGATTGGATGTTAATTGCGTTTTCTATTTTACCGATCCATCACATCCTTTTGTATTACAATCTCGGGATCATCTATCCAATTCTGGCACATAAAATCCCTATACGCTCTACTAAAAATATTCATTTCAAGCGAATATAATCTTCTTTCATTTCAGTTCTGAGGCTATACAATAAGCTCACAAAGCCTTGCTTGACACATTCCTAAAAATCCGACCACATCTGGGAGCTACTGACTAGAAAACTTGACAAAACAATAAATTACACATCTCAATTACTCTTAGAGGCAAACTCATTCAAAATATCACGAGCCATTTCCAAATCATTTCGTGTAATCCCTAGCGCTCTAATAACAAAATCTTTGGCAAATCCTTCACTGGTTAGTGTAGAAATAAAATCCATGTTCAAATTTTCATACGAGGTAGTTACGTCATTCATTGCTTCCATGTGCTTCCATGTAATACCATGATGCTTAAAACTATTTTCCATATTACTACTATTATTATCGACGCCTTCAGGTTTTTTATTCTCTTCGGACGAGGAACTTCCCCCTGGATTAGGGGAAGGGGGTGGGAGTGGTGCCGGCGGTTTTCGAACCACAGGTGCCCCTCGACTCACTACTACGCGAGTGGAAAAACTGGAAGACAAAACCCGCTCTTTGGACTGGGGATGAAGTCCGTGTTTAGGCATAGGCTGCATGATAGCATTCACTTTTGAACTGTTACTAATGCTACCAGAATTTCCACTACAACTACCATTGCCATGATGGTGGTGATGACAAGAAGATTTATTCGAACTATTAGCCACAGCCATATTGTTCAAAGATGGGCAAGACTGGTGCCGGATTTGTGATTGCTGGATTTGCAAGATGGGCTTTGTAGAACCAATTGGTCTAGGTAAAGGCTCAGGTCGCATTTTACTATGACTAGGGAGCGGAGTTTTCGTACAAGCGCTAGCCTGATTTGTGGTTTCTGAAACTTCACTTGTAGTTTCGTGAGGAATGTCTCGTCCATTATTGTGTGAAATAGAGTCACCTAAAGTAATGCAAAGGGGTTTGGCAAGTTAAATTTTTTCCTATTGATTTACGTTACTTTGTCAAGAGATTGGGTAATATATACCTGAGGTATGACTAGAGCTATTTGTCAATAGGACAGGCTGAGCAGAGAGGCAAGTCTCAATTCCTTCGGGATTTCGACGTTCACTATTGGTAGGTGGAGTTGGAGGAGGCTGTGTAGTTTGCTTTTTTGGTATGTTAGATCGACTGGGTCTAGAAATAGGTAAATTCAATTTAAGTTTCCAATATAAGTTATAAAATCGCTGGTTTCAGCAAACAAATACGACTATAGTTTGACAACGGAATCACATTATCAAAGTTTCCAACTAAAACTCATGCTTGCAGAGTATCAGAAATTGATAACTAACTGGTAGCGGTAAACTACTAATTTGAAAATATTGAGTCAATAAAAACAATGTAGGTAATGCAATTTTCTGCAACTTTACATGTCGAAACGAAAGATAAGAGAAGCCAATTCTTAGTTTCCCAAAGTTTTATAGATGCATTACAGGTATAGTAAGTTGGTTACTACACAACAAATTGAAGCCAAAGGCTCCATCTAATGTGACTAGTGAAAACCTTCACTTTAATACAATATTCCTACCTAGAACCAAGATTTTGCTGATTGGAATCCGAAGCCGGTGTAATAAGGCAAGGAATGTTGTCATTTCGTCCACTACTACCAGGAGGCCTTGAAGGACTAGCTTTTCTAGGTGGCAAAGGCGGAGGATTTGGAGGCGAAGAACTGGTAACCAAAAGAGAATCCAAACTATTGGATGTGGTTACAATACTGCCCGATCCAATTGCTACACATCCTCCACTTCCACTGCTACTGCTACAAGCACTGCTTCCGAGTCCACTTGTGATTCCACTATTAGGGCTCCCATTTTCAGAAAAGTCTACCACACTGGTCCCAATCCCAGAAGAGCTGTTGGATCCCACACATTGGATAGCAGTGGTTGGTAATTTCATAACTACAGTATTCTCATGTTGATGAGTCTGACGAGTCTGCGCTAATTGCTGGTGAAAATCTTTTCTGGATAGGCGAGGTGATGTCCGAGGGGTAGTTCCTGGGCTTCGACTTCCATTCTAACAAATAAAGTGGATATTAGTTGATTAGTTAGCATAAATAGGTAGAAAAAATGCATTAAGTAAGTTTTACCCGCCCGTCTGGCGTTTCGGATCTCGGGGAAAGAGCAAGCGCTTGTAAGGAGTTGTTCACGGGGTTCCACGTGGCTGGATCCTGGGAATTTAAAATGGGAATGGGCATTTCAGGTAAAACATTCGTGTCCGTGAATTTAACCTAGTGAAAATTAAGGTTGTACAACTCCAACTCGTGCAAAGAAGAGCAAAAATTATAATACACATTCCATTTGCGCAAAATAAATCTCATAGCTATGCATTGAGAAATCATAGGATTATGAAGAAGCATGAAAGAATGCATACACACAAGAATTTATGCTTTGCAAAAAAAAAAAAATTCATGCGAACAAGGTTTGCGATTTGAACACAAACGCTTTGTGACATCTTTAATGACCACTTTTAGGTAGCTTAGATTCTAATTCCCCAGAATACATAACGATACGAATAAATACACAGTAAAAGACGTAACCACGTAACATGTACACTATTTTTTACAAAAAAATTTTCTATACATAGTAACTTGCTACAAACAGTACATTATCATTTGAGAGTGCTGCGTCGCAAATAAATAATCCACCTCAATTCAGTGCCAGTGTTGTAATGCGAATACTGATATTCACAACATTTGCAATGACACTTGCAAAACTGTCTTCTATTTATAATGGCTAGACAAAACAGATAGCGCTTTTAGTTGGGTATTCTCGGTGTATAGAATTTCTGATATGGAGAACATGATTGAGCTAGTTTAAAAGACAAAACAATTTATTTTTATCTTGTAACTATCTTGTTCGTCATTTTTGCACACTCTTCAAGCAAAGTCTTTGACTGACTAGTTACATGGCTGCAAACAAAAGTCACAATCATAGCCAATCCAAAATAGAACCTAACTTGACAAATTCCACATGTAAAAAACAAACCAAGGTAAGATCTCTTACTCCCTCAATCAGTCAGTTTTGCGACCTCAAACTACTCTACATATAAAAAAATGATAAATACACATCTCGATATTGAATATAGTGCACTCTTTCGGTTGATAAAATTGCACACTTAATTCTTAACTCTATACTCAAATTTAAGTTCGAATACGAGAGACCTATTGACATTTGTGGATTCATTTGTGGTTTCACATATTGGCGCATCATCCTATACAAAAAGTCACACTACTAACAAAATCACTAAACCAACAAAAATCATAAGCAAGCCCTGCTCTTAGTAGCTAACTTAAAAGAAACAAACAATTCACATAAAAATCATTTCACTAACACACACGAATTGAAAAAATATTTAACACAGTGCTAACCTACGAACTAGCAAACAATTACCCATTGTAGTTTGGCAAATAATGAGAAAAAACACTACAGAGAAATAGAGTTAGGCCACAAAGCAAAACAGTAGTAGTGAAAACACATTTTTTGGCTTAATCTTCAGGATGACGCGATCACAGATTTTTCAATATGAGTTTCCTCTACCTCTTCGTATTCATCCAAGTCCACCAAATTCCCGGTAGAGCTCGCCTTATGTTGTCTTCGGGGATCAAAAGGGTCTACGACTATTGACTCTGTCCCTTTTATCTCCGCACGACAGAATGGACAGCCTTGACCTTCAGATTCCTACAATACAAAAAATCAATGCATTCAATTCAGGTTAACCCAAACTTTTCGTTTCACACTACAAGAATATTTTAACAATGATGGCAACATTTGCGGTTGTTTATCAACAAAGCCGCAAAAAAGGAATCCCTCACGCCGTTTTGTTTAACGGAAGTCTGGTTACAGAAACTCGATGCAACTTTTTTGGTTACGAAAGCGAGCTTACTTGGACGTCAATGGTATATAAACTGCTCATAATAAATCTGACACACTAATTTACGTCTTTTTCCAGACAGCAAAACACTGGGCCAAAAACAAACCTTGATCAAGTTGACCGTATTCACAACCGCACTTTGTTTAAAGCCGAATAGCGTTGTAAATCATTTACTGACATTATGTAACGAGGAGGAAGATTAACTTTGTTCATTTGATATTTCATAACTTGTATTTCAATTATATTGAGGTAGGGTAGCTTTCCGAAATTGTGCACAAAATTATTAGTATCTCTATCTAACCATAACCAGCAAAAAGATTAATTATGAAAATCTGATTAAAACCACAAATTATTACTTATTTCCGCTAAAGCTCTAGTATCCAGTGTTTACATAATAGAGATTCATAACCAACTGTCCTCAACAGAAAAAAAATGTGTCCTCAGTTCTAAAAAAATGTGTACCTGCCACGAAGTTAGACAAGGAGTACATAACAGATGTCCACACGGCTCAATTCGTATATCCTTATCATTTTCCGCACAAATCTTGCACAGTTGAAAAGTTGAGCCCATTTCACAGTACAGTTCATACTGCTCTTGTGTGACCCTAATGTGGTCTTCAGGAGTTAATTGCACAGCAGAAGATAAATCTGGATTAACATTTCTCCCATCGGGATAAGAGTAGCTGAAAAAAAATCAAACATCCAGGTCTTACGTAAGTACGCGGCAATATCAACTCATACTAATTACATTATAATCCTAGAGGCATCGTTTTCATTACCCAGCAACACTTTTATTGCACTAAAACTGCTCCTACTATTAAACCAAAGTCATGTGCCCGCCTTAATGAAATAAATCCGATCGTTACGAATTCTACAGAGAAATGGAGGCCACAAAATAGAAACCATGAAAATGTCATTGCATTCATAGTTAAGCTACTACCACTAGTAGCATTATTATCGATCCTGCTCTAGTTACTTTTATTACACGAGAAGATATACACAAGAAAGAAGAGCCCAAAAACTATCATCGGATTAGTTCTCATTCCCGTTCATATACAGTACAACATGAATGAAGTACGTAGTCAGTAAAATTAGTTCATAAAATGTCGAATGACATTCTCTTTTTGGCAACTTACAATCCTTCCCTGTATCCGTCAAGAAGAGCTTGGCACAGAGACTTGTTTTGTGGAATCGTTTGTAGAATGTTCCCATCACTTGTCTAGAAAAAAAACATCCATGATTTAATTTTTCACATGCTGGTTCAGCTTATTATACAGCTACAAAACGTAAGCATAGCCTTTTCCTTCCACAATAATGATAACTTGGAGCATTATGCATGCATGGAAGAAATAAATTGGTGTTTCCGTGTAGTAGACTCTCCCATTACACAATTCAATGGCAAAGATGGCATCTCAAGTGATTTGGTTTGACAAATTGAAATGCAAGTCAAATTGCAAGAGAGACAATTTGGTTCCCAAAACGCATGGGGATTAGTTTGTTATCTAGTTAGTTAGTTCAAGAAAACTCACCACATATCCTATAGCCCATTGTCCTAGTCTTGTGCAGCTCAGTCGGAATACGTAACTAAAGAAAGAAAAAAATTAATCATGAAATCAGTCACAGCTCAGCCCTGGTGAAAAATTTACATGATCAAATCCGGGATAACAAAACTTACCTTCCCGGTTTATTTATATACTTTTGCAGTCTTGCTGTGACTTCATCATAGGTAAGAAAGGCCACGTAACCAGGATGTGTAACAGCGAGAATTTGCCAATTTCTTAATAAAGTTGACCACGGTTGAAAAAGTCTGAGAAAAAAGTATAAACATGCAAATCATTATCATTAGCGTCACAGCATGATGATAATGCACAAGAAATTTCTAGCTGAGCTATCTATGTATGGGGTAGTTAGTTTGTAGCATACTAGCATCCTGTTCATTCAACTATTCCTCAAAAATTAGTTACTGACTTCAATGCTTTCAATATACACTTATCACTATTCCTAGATGCGAGCACAATAACTACAGAATTTTTTCATCCCGTGAAAACACTCCTTGCTTATACTTTATACACAAATAATTCCCTGTACAAGATACGGTCTATGCGCAACCAAACCGCAAAACCATAAAATCAACAATATTGTCATCTTCGCTTCAACTGCATCAAAACAAATTTAACGTGCACGATCTATACTCTCCACTAACTAATTTAAAAAAACCATCAACTGTATGCTGCACCTTAAACCAGAATTGGCTCCATACAGGACGATTCATTAAATTGTGGCCAGTCATGCTCACACCTTATTTTGCACAAATCTATAGCCACCCCATCCATTCATTCACGAACACAGTTCATTCACTAACTACCTAACCAACATACCAACCAAATGAATAGTCGACTAATGATAACTAACTAATTACCTGGTGAACACGTCAAACTCAAAATTAGATATATAATCATTGCAAGTAAGGTCGATAGTAGATTTTAACGCCATAGCCTCCAATCCCGTACTTATAGGGTGAATTGTGCTCAAAGTTTGCCGAAACTGTTTCCAAGATACGGTGGTTCTGCAAACAAGAAAAAATCGCAATAAAATATTACAGTCAACTTGCAATTTTACAATCATCCATCCCATTACAGAATTCCGGAGACAGTGTCTACAGAGATAAAAGTAGTCTTTTGTCAAGACACTGTCACTAGAAGCTCCAAATGATCCTAATTAATTCACGTCATGTAAGATAATCCCCATGAAACAAAAGTCTCATCAATTCTATTCAGACTACACTACAATACAGTGACAAGAGCCCAAAAGCCATCTAAAAGCCACAAAGAACCCATTATCTTCATTAAAGATCCATCCTACCCAGTGAGACAGTTCTGCTTGAATATGCTAAACTGCTCGACTACTGTGAGCAATTATAATAAGTATATAATAAGTATATAATAAGTATATATAATAAGTGTCGGTCCGTTCTTTCAAATATTATTAGCCATATTTAAGCAAAGAGCTAACTAACTAACATGCTAACCAACTACAGGACCAAACACGCTGTCATATTCCTATCAAAAAGGAACATAATAATATAGCTAATGGCGTAAAGGCAGATTGATTGCTAATCATACCAGCAACCAACATAATATTCTGTTGCATAAACTAAAATTTGCTACTTGAAATACCTGTAGTTAGTTTTAGCTAGTTAGTTATCAGCAAAAGCGAAACTGCCACTTTTGAAAATCTCATTTCTATAATCATCTACAGCAATTGCCTCGACAAAGAAATGGAGAACCCCTGTAGCGTTTCGCTTTTACACCCACTCATATTGTATGCATTCAACATGCTTAGCCGCTCAAAAAGATTTCGCACAGGCTTTTCCTTTCTACCCGGGCGTACAGCTGACAAACCTGTCACTCATGCATTTCCTCGTTTCCATTCACATTTTATCCCTTCACTGTACATATTTCGGCTCGTATGGCCCTTTCATTCACCACTTTTCCCCGCCGTGCTATGATGACATTAGTTGATTAAAAACTCCGAAAAATATCAAGTCGCCCTATACAAGCAAACTCTTAAGCACAGAGAGTGCTATTAAGACGGATCGCATTCTCTACTTCATTCATAGAGCAAAGATTTTTTTCCTCCTTAGAGCAGTGCCAAAACAATTTCCTACAGTGAAATAATGAGTTCCCAAAAGACACATCGCAGCCAGCAAGTTTTTTCTATACAGCTATGGATTTATCAAGTTCATTCACGATTTTCTAACCAGCTAAGAAAGTATGGAGCGTTGCTATTCGATCATAAATAGGAGGATGGAAAAAAAACCTTGTGCTAGTAAATAGAAACTGTACTCAATCAGTGACCCACTCACAAATCCTATAGTTAGTTCAACCTTATCCATGTTGTTTAACTATACCCACTCAACTAACTAGCGATACTAAAATGAGCTATGAGGAAGCCCAAAACATAATCCTCCATTCATAATTATGTTGCACAGAGCAAGGTTTATTGAAACAGAACCCTAGTTCCCAGTCATTCAGTACATCGCATGGACGAGATACGTGAGTTACTCGTAAGGCAACACGAGTTCATCAAGCACCAAAAATCTTATACATACAAAAACACGTTACTGTTAGTTAGAAATGTTGATACGAGCAAGGACTTGAAGCCAATCTAAAAAGATATCGATTATCTTTTTTTCATCTTCTTTCACCCCAGTAGCACACAATTTTTACACCATTCTATTTATTATCATTATTGTTTAGAACGGATGCCAAACTCAGCTTACTCAAGTGAGCAAACAAAGGATGGGAAATAGCACTTTACTCACTGTCATTTATCAGCACAATTAAAATCCCTGTTGAGTTCCCTTGTTAGCGTCCAACGCAGGCTGCATAGCATTTAAAGCTAAACTAACTGGAGCATCAAAGAACTTGTGCGGGACAAAAGGTATGACAGAATGAGTTTCCTGCTTCAGAATCAACTCGAACTCACTCAGTAAAACCTATTTTATTTCACAAAGGTTTAAAGCTCTCACTCATTTTTCAACTCTATGCTTTACAATAATAAATTGCAGCCATCTTCTCGTCAAAGGCTTCAATCAAAAGTTAGTTAGACCTTGAAATATGAAATCACTGTAACTACAACTGTAAATGTATGCCCAACCATTTTCTCGCTTCCAATACTAAATTACTACCGAAAATTAATTTTTTAAGAAAGCAATAAACTGATAAATGATTTCATGTGAAAACTAATATTCAATTTTAGCAATCTATGCAACTACAATACTGTACATTTTCAAACAAATTCAAGTCAGAGTACTTACAGCAAACAAAACGCCTTCTAATTGAATAGCTATAATTGCCTAGAAATGTGGGTAGATAAGTAAAATCACGAATCAACAACCTAAAAAATTTAAAATGTCAAATTTTCCAACTGCATCAACTGAAAACATAGTCAGGATTAGGCTTTAGTGTAGCTTTCAGTTTCAGTTATACTCTACAGACCCCGTGATTCTTAAGAAAGCATTTTTGCTTCACTCTTTTATCTAATCCAACTTGACACTTCAGTTGATTCCAAAATCTGCTTAAAAACACCACCTTTTCTTATACGAGGGGGTGTTTCTATAGAGACTATGGTTAATTCGTAATCCACGTAAGGTGTGGAGACCCACAAACTGCCCCTCATGATTACAAATAAGTAATTGGATTGGGTTTTACGCGAGTTAAGTTAGCCTAACCTTTGATTCACCATCATACCATACAGATGCACAAACAAAACATCATACTTCACCAGAAATAGGATTGGATTATTGGATAACCTATAGAAACGATATTTGTGTTCCTTCGCTAACTTTATGCAAAAGAAGTATTCGAGCAGATTTCAACTATTTAACTGTCCTTCCACTGTTCCTATTCATTCCCAAATACAGCTAACTGGAATATCTATATTTCCTCTTCTTTTATCATTGTCAATGAAAATGCTACTCAAAGTGTCCATTTGTGTAAGTTACAAATAAAAAACACCGGTGTCTGATATCTTCAACTCTAAACAACATCAGATTGACTCGTTCATGCGAAATGTAAAGTTTATGACAGCACAGCCGTTGACTACGTAGCAACATACAATTCCCGTTCACAATCTGCCATGATTCATTACAATTTTTAGTCATTATTATAAATCTCGTTTTAGGGAGTGTGACCGACCACGATTGTCCAAATCTAATTATCATTTATCTCAACGTTTTCCATCTGTTGATTTCATCATCTTCAACCAATGAGTCGCAAATTGTATTCCAGCCAAAAAAATAACGAATCGCGAAAAGAGACGAGGCAAAACAAGATATGACAATATGAGTTAGCTTCAGCTGGAGACATGACATAAATCAGTTTTCCTTGTCTAACAATCCAATGTAAAACTTACATGAGAGACATACAATCTTTGATACGTTGGTATTAACCTACTTTTACTCCAGGCTTACATTTTTTGAAACAACTTTTTGTAGCAAACCAGATTGAAAATAACTTCATTTTGCCTGATTACTAAACACAAATACAAACTTATAGTAAGTCCAACAGAAAAATGGAAAAATTTCGGTACAAAGCTTCTAGACGTTGTTTGTAATTTCCTCAACAAACAAATGCAACAAAGGAATATACAACCAAAACTGCCGACTCAACTCACTATTATGGAAGTCAAGTGATTTCAAACTACAGTAAAATTTCAATTTTTATTTTTATTTTGACCACTAACCTAATGTCATAACGTTGAACAAATTATAATACTACCAATATTTTTTTAAACAGTTCAACAGTTGTTAAGCACAAATGTTTCACTTAATAAACTCAACGGGTTTAAGTGGCAATAGATATCCTAAAAGATGAGTTCTAGATACAGGTTAAACCAATCATGTATTTCTAATATGATTCATGCCAGAATTGGCAATAAACAGACGAATCTGGGGATCTGTCTCCCCGAGCCAGACTTGCAGATCCAAAAGTAATAAAATGTTATTAACTTTTCCTACAAAATCAAAGTCAAAGTTGGTAGCCTAACCACATTTTGTGTTGCATAAATACTTTAGCTTCCACACATTGTTGCGGTACTTGGAGTCTGGAAAACGAAATTTTAATTCCCCTTGAGAAGCTTTACGTTAGTTAGTAATTGCGTGCGCTTTCAGCATATAATCTATAGCAAAGTCTGCAAATGCGAGGGAAATAGAGTCGGAAATTCCCCTCAAAATTCAATTTGTGACAAAAACGTGCCACACCCAATGAATGAAATTGCATACTTTGCGGATTTTCCCAAAAGAAAGAAACTCAATTTTGCATAACTTTTCCCTGGATTCTCCCAAGAGTAGCATCAAAGTGATTGCGCAAGCACATGAGTAAAGGAGTAAGTAATCAAAAACATACAAGAACCAGGCAAACAACCGGATAGAAAGACGAAACCACTTTGCAAACTGCATTAAAAATGTAACAAAAGTTAAGAAATTCAAGGAAACAAGAAATAAAATGAGCACAAGGTAGCATATTAAATGACACAAAAGTAGTTCGTTTGGAGAAATCATCCAACAGTTCCCGTTTACGTGGGATATACTGATTGTATTTAATTTTCAGAAACCTTTGTGGCAAAACCCATGCGTTGGCGTTACAATTTCCATAACTTATTGTATTCAAACTTACTGAATACAAGCAATCATATCAGTCAACCATTTCTGACAATGAAATCTGACACTTGCACACTAAACTAAAATGAACAGCAATATGTTTCTAATCCTTGGCATTGCGTAGGCAAGAAAGTTATTTGAAATGTGATCCCTTTGTACTTTTACTTTCTCAATTTGATCGTCATTTGAATCCCTGGGAAATTTCCAATACACAGGATATGGAGCACTCGCTGTGAGCTTCATAACACAACAATAGATGTTTGCAAAAAATCCAAAAATTCTATTACCATACATATCATATCAAATATAAATCAAAGGTAAAGATACATACAGACTCGACAAAACGTTCTCATGCTTTACTTTTCCCTAAATCCAAACCTGGAAACTTAGAAATATTTATTTACTTCTCAATCCGAATTCCTGTCACATCAAATTTAACTTATGTTATCAACAATAACTGCTGAAATTGCTCCCCCAGGTTGAAAGCAATTTATGAGTGAGTGGTTATACTAATAAAGCAGAATACTCAGTATTATATTTCAAATACTACTTTGAGAAAAACAAGATCAACCATGTTTAACTCCTCCTACAAACTAATTGTCTATCCCTGCCAGCTCTAAAGCAAAAATATTATTACTACATGGAGCAAAAACAATGTCAGTAGCTGATTGGTAGCAAAAATTACGAAACATACCTGTTGCCAAAAGAGCCTTTCCAGAAATCTGCCGCATCAGCCTTTGTAATGCGAAATTGATCCCCACAAAAGACGCCACTAGGAAACAAGGCTTTCAGTTCACTTAACATATGACTAAAGACAAGACTAAGTTTGGTCAGGTTCCGGCGATAATGTGTCGTCTCATCAAACATCTTCTCCTTGCCTTCTTTAAACAGCTTCATGGTCTGTTTGCACTTACTCATGAGATTTTCAATGAACAACCGAAAATACTCATTGTTGTTGAGCACACCCAGGCTGTCCTCATACTTTGAGTACACAATCTTCAAGTGTTGATACGTGTCTGGTAGGATATCCAGAATGAAAGGCGGTGAGTTCTTGAGATTCATTTTTGAATTCTGACATAATTTCACCACTTTGTCCATCATTTTCCACGTTTTCTCTAGGGTACGCTTGTCAATGGTGAGCTTTGGAGGAGCCATGGCTTCCGAAAAAGATCCATGAATTTTCGAAAACAACGATGTGAAATTATTCTGAGGTGCTGGCAACCAATTATGAGCTCTGTTGTTATTGCTTTGATTATTATGGTTGTTACTACCCGCCATTCCCCTTACTTTCATCTCCCTCAAATACTTTGCGTCAAGCTTACACACGCAAGGGAAAAAAATAAGAAAAATTTCACTGTTTCTCTCCTGAAAACCACTTGTTTCCTTTCAAATTTCATACAAAGTCCAACCCACACACAATTATTATCCTCAATAAACTTTTATATAGCTAGTAACTAACTAACTGAACGACCAGATAGCAATTACTCAAAATCTGTCCTGTTCACCAACGCACATGATAATGAAATTACAACGCTATATAAAGCTCCTTCGTTGTCGCTTATCGTTCACTGATTCCGACCACAAAATCCTCATTCAACATGCATTACGATGCACAAACCAGCCAACCACATCCATAAATCATTACGCCACTATTTTTATCACTGCTCCATTCACTATATCACCAATCAACCCACACAATAATCAATCTAAAATTTGCTCAGCCCAATAATAATATCGGCAGGATGATGAGTCCAACAATACCTAGTAGCAATAAATTCAAATATTATAATAATACTGCATCAATCCTTTCATTCACAACATATCTGTGACGTACTGCCGTAGCTGCTGCAATCTCACTCACTGAATAGTAGTAGCAAACTAACTAACCAACCAGTACTCTTTTTCTATTTGTCTTCTGAATGAATTGGCCGATAGAATTTATTTATGAGTTCCCAATCGTAGGCCAGGGCTATAACACTTGATGAGTCGACTCTGTGGCACAAAAAAAACATTCAACGCCTGCATGTAAAACACGAAAAATAAAACAACAGGTTGGTTCGTCGTATAGTAATGATGATGCGAGCGAAGGAAAAACAACAGTAACCAACTGTGCGTTCTGTTTCCACAGAACAAGGCAAGTGGTTCATACAATGATCCCGTGTTGCTGTTGTTGTAGGAGCAGCATTGATTTCACACCATCAAAGCAATTAACACTAGTGCATATACAGTCAGTACATGTACTGTAGCATGGGAGCATCCTATATTTCCAAATGTATAACAACAATGGAGCAAGTGGATTCGCAAGTACGTAAGTTAGCAAGTAACGGGCCTTTACGAACTGTGCAGTATAATTTCAACGAACTTGAACTTCCTCGTTGCAATGCATAAATGATGATAGTTCTGTGTTCCTTGTTCAATAATATAATACTGGCTGTGCATGCATGGGTCTGCATAAAATCTTCACAGGTACACGTTTTATTCTTGTGCATACAAGTGTTCTTGTAAGCTAGTTAAAGTCCTCAGTTTAGAATTGTTGTGCTAGTTAGTTAGTTTGTAAGAAGGGTTGCATCCATAATCCATAGCTAGCTACTTGGCTTCTTCAATTACTTCATTCTTCATTAGATATGAGAAATGAGGATCCTTGTTAGCAAGTTGGTTACTAACTGCAATTTTGAATTCACTAATCCCTCAATTTGGTGATGGACGAAACTGCGAGTTAGTAAGATAGAGCAGAGTGGTTAAAAAACAAACTGCTTCAGGTATTCAAGTAGCAACAATGCGTGCATAGCACAATAATTTCTGCGTAATCGGGCAGAATGATGAGTTGAATACTAGTTAAAATAATGATGATGATGGGTCCATATTGCAAAAATAATTTAGCCTTGCAAATTACAAAAGAATTGCCGTAATTAGTTGAGATCTAAAAAAAAGATGTGCAAGCACATTTTTAACTCATGTGTTTCTGCCTCAGATTAATGCCTTGATGGCACTTTTTGTGAACATTTTTATGAGAGAGAAGAAATGATGAGATGATGATGTTATATTATTATTTTGGAGCAAAAAAAGCATAGCTTTACATTTCCCAATCATTAAGACAGACAGATGCAATAAAAAATCCTGGCATACTAACTATGTGCTATTAAACGTTCTGAGAGTCTCTGAGAGACAAAAATCGTGAGTAATGAGTACATAAAACAATGCGAATAAATGTGATAAATATCTGTGTAAGATTTCTAGGGTGTGGGGGTGCCCACAGCTTTACATTTTTGACTTACTTCTGAAGTCAAACTAGTAATGGCTTTTACTTTTAGGCCATCACGTAAAGTATATTAGAAGTGGAATCCATTACTATAGAGGACAAAAAGAATTTTCGAATTTCTTCCCACTTGACCACGACCAAATGCAACTAATACATACTACTGGCCTCAAAGTTTCAGTTATGTAAACTAAAATCTGCAAAATTTGATTTGAGGAGTTAATTTGATCAAAATTAAATTGGAACTTGTCAGTTAAAGAATACCTTGACCTGTCCATTTTTCACCTAGTTTACCTAAACCTAGTTAGTGCAATCCTAATTTAGTTAGTAAATCCCTTACTCTTTCGCCAAAACTAGTTACGATCCCGTTAAACTAAATTAATACTACACGACAACTTAAAACAACTGAGTGAAGTTAACTAACTTTCTAGGAAAAGGCCATGGCATGCCTGTTGAAAAGAGGGGCTAAGAACAATAGATCTCAATAAACAAAAGTGCACGAAAAACTGTAAATCACAAACTCAACAAGATGCGAGAAATCAGTGATTGTTGGTTTGTAAAATTATACTTACTTACATAGCCAGTCGAACCAAAACATTGTGGTTCGATCCTTTGGAATTTTTGAAAAAAAGGTAAACTATTTCATCACATTCATAAAACGTGTTGCAATAATAATGAGATGGCGATTATGGCGAATGAATAATTTAGTATTTGATATGCAATTCTTCGAACCTTAACTTAATTGAACCTCAAGTTTTCAATTTCCAAACCTACTGTTTCTATTTTATATTTGAGTAAGCAGCATTGCGACTCTAAATAAACGTCAATCAAATTTCAATTAAAAACAATTTAAATTACTGATCAAATGAATTCATTTAACAACACTACTACTACTTTTGACGTATTTCTCAAACTTTACGCCTCCCTTGAATGAATTCTCCTCGCAATTAAACTTTAACATTAAATAAAATATAAAGATTCAGAAAGTTACTAGCAGACGCTAAAGCCACACAATAGAAGAAACCTAAAAAATACCTTCAATCTAATCTGGCTATTTTTGAACTTCCGGTCAGTACTCTCAGTGCTGAAAATATATCTTGATTAAGTCGATTAGTTATTGCACTTTTCACTTCACATTTTCAAAACCCACTCTTCAATTTCAAACAGTATTTCAATCCATTCTTTGCCTTTTGTTTACTTTTCCGAAGTGGAGGGACAATGTTTCCACTGTTAATCAAAAGATTTGGAAACCGAGATGTTGATCTGACGAAACCAAAGAGCGAATGAAGACGACTACAACAGGATGAACAAGAGACCTGCATTTGTTATACATCTAGTACATTGCAATAAACATATATACCCTTCATTTTTGAAAAACGTGGGAAATTCAACTTTGTTTCATTGAGAAAAGTTAGCAACCAATGTAGGTAAAGTTAACTGATCAGTTTATATTGGCACTGAGAAGTTATCCCTTCAATACACAACTTTTTCGTAAAGTGCAGATTACTACCACACACCATGGAAAATACACAAAATAGACTAAAAAGACTACCTGAAAGATTAAAACAAAAAGTATACGTGATTTTGTTATTACACACAACTAAATTGAGAATAAAAAAAAATAATTTTCGAAATTTAGCAGAGAAAAAACAAATCTTAAGAAACAATATGAAACCCTCTCAAAAAGGACGAAAACGAAAAATAAATTTATCGAAAAACAGGTCCGACGCAATAGTTAGGAAAATTCGAAAAATCTATATACAACCAACGCATGAAGCCATTTCGACCGGAGATTCGACACCCTTCCTACCCACTTACGACGGCAAATGTGAATGCAAATTGAAGCTCGAATAGAGAGCTTCGAAATGTATATAGTGGCGTGGGATACAACTCTCTCGATTTCTCGACATAGAGCTCCGAACATGCCATATACAACCAACGCATGAAGCCATTTCGATCGCAGATTCGACACCCTTCCTACCCACTTACGACGGCAAATGTGGATGCAA
>Ga0210040_10004665_pt1 | contig 17762 bp, 16 predicted proteins | sample CryGeyCG12114_NA_FD_185462 | JGI IMG/M metagenome (GOLD analysis project Ga0210040, IMG submission 185462) | Groundwater microbial communities from aquifer - Crystal Geyser CG19_WC_8/21/14_NA (SPAdes) (version 2) | ecosystem: Environmental > Aquatic > Deep subsurface > Groundwater | place: USA... | reverse complement strand
GTCGAAGAAGTCCTGCGGGTCGATGTCCCAGCCGACGACCGCGGAGTAGCCGGCGTCGGCCGCCGCGAGCTCGACCTTGGCGACCGGCAGGTCGTTCTCGGGGGCCCGCACCCCGATGCCGGGCGAGCCGGTCTGGCGCACCAGCACGTCCTTGCACCGCGCGATCTCGCGGCGCAGCTGGGCACGGCTCAGCGCGCTGGTGTCCGGGTGGGTGTACGTGTGGTTGCCCAGCTCGTGGCCGCCCGCGAGGATCCGCGCGGCAAGCCCGGGCTCGTCCTCGAGCCACTGCCCGATCGCGAACACCGTGCAGGGCGCCTGCGCGCGCTCGAGCTGGCGCAGCGCGGCCTCGGCGAGCCGGCGGTCACCGCCGCCGTGGAAGGTGATCGCGACGTCGGAGCCCGCGCGGTCGCCGCGCGCGTAGAACCGCGCGCCGCTCGTCCCGGTCGCACCCGACGCCGGCGTCGCCTGCACCGCCGCGGCCTCCGCGAGCAGCGCGGGGCGGGGAGCGCTCGGGCGGTCGGTGCCGCAGGCGGCGGCCGCGAGCAGGCCGCCCGCCGCCGCGCCGCGCAGCAGCTGCCGGCGGTCGAGCCCCCGGCGCGCCCCGAGCCGGAGCGCGGCGGGGCGTGCCCCGTCCTTGTCCTGCACGGCGTCCTCCCGAGGTCCGCCCGCCCCGGTGGGCGGGGCGGCGTTGCTCGGGATGACTCGGCAGCAGACAGCGCCGACCTGAGGTCAGTGGGGACGGACCACCCGCTGGGGGTGGTCCGGCCGACGGGCGGCGCGTCGGAGACGGCGGGCCGGACGCGCGTTCCCGGCGGCGTGCAATCAGGGCCCGGGTGCGTGCGTCCGACTGCATGACCCCTGCTGCCGAGCCGACCAGGAGCGCCCATGCCGTCGAGGACCCTTCTCCTGCGGGTGCCACCAGGAGCGGGACGAGCCCGCCGCCGGACCAGCCGCCTCATGGCCGGCGTCGCTGCCGCCGTCGCCGTGGCGGGCGTGGCGGGCGTGGCGGGCGCGCCGGCGGGCCTGGCGGCCGCGGTGCCGGCGGCGGTCGCGGTGCCGGCAGCGGCACGGGCAGCGCAGCCGGCGCCGGCACGGGCAGCGGCGCCGGTACCGGCAGCGGCACGGGCAGCGGCGCCGGCGTACCGGCTGGTCGACCTCGGGGTGATCGGCGCCGGCCCCGCCGGGCAGCAGGGCTCCTCGGCCGGCGACGTCAACGCCACCGGGCGGATCGTGGGCAGCTCGACCTACCCAGGCGGCGTCGGTGCGCACGCGTTCGTCCGGCGCGGCGGGTCGCTCCGCGACCTGGGGGACGGGCTCGACGGCTTCGCCGAGAGCTCTGCCGCGGCGGTGAGCGACGCCGGGACGGTCGTGGGCAGCGCCCACGTGGTCAGCCGCCGCGAGCACCCGCACGCCGTGCTGTGGCGCGAGGGCAAGCCCGTCGACCTGGGGACCGGGTACGGCGCCGGCACGGGCAGCGGGAGCTGGGCGGCCGACGTGAACCGCTCAGGACTGGTCGTGGGCGGTCACTACCGCACGGTCGCGCAGCCGCGCCGGGCCGCGCTGTGGAGCGGCGGCCGTATCCGGGACCTCGGGACCCTGGGCGGCAGCTCCACCTCCCGGTACGACACCGAGAGCGAGGCGACCGCGGTGAACGACCGCGGCCAGGTGGTCGGCGCGGCGCTGCCCGCCGGCGGGCACCCGCTGCACGGCTTCCTGTGGCAGGACGGCCGGATGCAGGACCTCGGGACCCTCGGCGGCAACGGGAACGCCACCGTCGCGACGGGCATCAACGAGCACGGCGCGGTGGTGGGGTTCTCCGAGACCGCGGCCGGCGCCCTGCACGCGTTCCGCTGGCGCGACGGGCGCATGCGGGACCTGGGGAGGCTGGGGCCGGACTTCGCGTACTCCCGTACCACGGCCTCCGACATCAACGACGCCGGCGTGGTCGTCGGCAGGGCCACGGTCCGGGGTGGCGTGTACGGCACCGGCGTCGGCTTCCTCTGGCGCGACGGCGTGATGACGGACCTGAACACGCTGGTCCAGCTCCCGCTGGGCCGGCGGATCGACGACGTGGCAGCCATCAGCAACGCGGGGGTCGTGGTGGGCACGATGTGCGAGATCGCCACCTGTGAGGCCGGCGGCACGCGCCGCGCGGTCGCCCTGGTGCCCCGGTGAGGGGCGGCGCGCGGCGCGGCGTCGCGGCGGGGGTGGTCGTCGCCCTGGCCGGGCTGCTGCTCGGCGGCAGCAGCGGGGTCGGAGCGGCAGCGGGCAGCAGCTGCGCGCCGATCGCCTCGACGACCATCAGCCCGGCGGTCCTGCGCGGCGGGGACGGCGCGGTGCAGACCGTGACGCTGGAGGAGCCGGCGCCCTACCCGTCCCAGCTCGTGCTGCTGGACAGCTCCGACTACGTCTACGACCAGGTCGCCCCGGACGTGCACGTGCCCGGGGGCCAGCGGAGCGTGAGCTTCCCGGTTGCGGTCGGCAACGGGCCCCGCAAGGTCGTCCTGCAGGGCCCCTCGGGGTTCACCGCGCTCAGCTGCAACCAGCAGGTGGCCGCGAACCCGGTGACCGTCCGGCCGCTCGCCCCGGCGGTGCTGGCCGTGCGGGAGGTCACGCTCGATCCGCCGACCGCGGTCGTGGGCGAGCGCGTGACGGCGACCGTGCACCTGACGGGGCCGGCCCGCGAGCGCGGCACGACGGTGCGGCTGCTCGCCGGTGGCGGCTACGGGCCGTACGTCGACCTCCGCGACCCGGACGACCCGCTGGCCCCGGCGTTCGTGCGCACCGTGCCGGCCGGGAAGACGTCGGTCAGCTGGCCGGTGCACATCGCGGGCGACGGCCCGCCGGGGCGCGTCGGGCTGGTCGCGACGCTGTTCACCTCCGCGGCGCTCGGGGAGGCGCTGGGGGTCCCGCGGGGGCTGTCCGTGCTGGCCGTGCCGGGGGTGTCCGGGGCGTCGTCCTTCACGGTCGGACTCGGCCGGCCCGCGCCGGCGGGCGGGGCACGGGTCGCGGTGGCGGTGCAGCACCCGGACGTGCACGCCCCGGCGTACGTGACGGTCCCTGCCGGGACCCGTGGCGCCGTGTTCCCGCTCCAGGTCGACCCGTACCCCGACCCCCGGGACGGCTCCATCACGGTCCGCTGGGGCGGCCGCAGCGCCAGCGCGCCCTTCGCGTTCTCCTGACCCGCGGGGGTCGGGGCCGCGGCACAGTCCCAGAGGCAGGACCCGCGCCGGCCGCGGCGCGGGTCCACGACAGGTCGACGAGGCGGGTGTGCACGTGGCGGACGAGCTCTTCCTGGAGGTGTTCGCCGCCGACCTCGACCGGCTGTTCAACCTGGCCCGCGGCCTGACCGGCTCGCCCCAGGACGCCGAGGACCTGGTGCAGGAGACGTGCCTGCGCGCGCTGCAGGGGTGGCGGCGACAGCGCCCGGACGACCCCTCGCCGTGGCTGGCCACGGTGTGCCTGAACACCGCGCGCTCGTCGTACCGCAAGCGGGCCGTACGCCCGGTGGAGTGCGAGGCGGACGCCTGGCTGGGCGCCCAGGCCGACCTCCAGGCCGACACGGCGCAGCAGGCGCTCGCCCACCTGGACGTGGAACGGGTACGCCGGGCGCTGCAGCAGCTGCCGGCCCGACAGCGGGAGGCGATCACCCTGATGGACCTGAGCGGGTTCACCGCGGCGGAGGTGGCGACCATCCTGCGCGCCCCGCGCGGCACGGTCCTGGCCCGGGTGCACCGCGGGCGCAAGGCGCTGGCCGTGCTGCTGCGCGACGGTGCGGAGGTGGGCGACGGTGCCGCACCGACCTGACCGGGACGCCTGCCGCTACCTCGGCGGCACGCTGACCAGCGCCGAGCGCGACCGCTTCGACGCGCATCTGCTCACCTGCCGGACCTGCTGGGTGCAGGTGCAGCAGGCGCGCGCAGGGCGGGCCGCCGTCGAGGGCGTACGGGAGGTCGCGCCGGCACACCTGCGCGAGCGGGTGCGGGCCCTGGTCGACGCCGAGAGCGCGTCCGGCCCGGCGGTCCGCAGGCGGCGTCTGCCCGGCCGCGCGGTCCATGGGCGGCGCGTGCCCGGCCGGGCCGCGGCGGCCGCGGTCCTGGTGGCCGCCGCCGTCAGCGGGGTGCTGGTGCTGCACCTCGACGGACCGGACGAGGCGAGCGTGGAGCAGGCGGTGGCGGACTACGCCGCCCGCGAGCTGCCCGGGACGCAGATGCCGGAGGTCGCCGCCCCCGACCTGTCCGCGCTGCGGCTGCAGGCCGTCGCCGCGGGGGCCGGCAGCTACGCGAGCCTGCCGGTCGACGCGTACGCCTACACCGACCCGTCCGGGCGCCGCGTGGCGCTCTACCTGTCCGAGGCGCCCTTCCCCGAACCGGCCGACGCGCAGCCGCTGGCCGCCCCCGGCGGTCCGTGGATGGCGCACGAGGCGGGCGCCGCCGTGCTGTGCGCGATGCCGGCGGACGGCCGCCCGGCGACCTCGATCCTCATCGTGGGCCAGGACGACGCGCTGGTCACGGCCGCTGCCCGGGCCCTCGGCGTCGCCGTGGGCTGACGCACGCCCGCGCCGGCTCAGCCGTCGTGCGCGCCGCCGTCGGGCTGGTCGCTGTCCGGTGCGCTCGGGGTGCGCCCGCTGTCCGTGCCGTCGGCCGTCGCGTCGTGGGCGCCGCCGTCGGGCTGGTCGACGTCGGGGGCGCTGGGGGTGCGGCCGGCGCTGTCGGTGGTGGCGCTGTCGTCGGGGTGGGTCACGGGGCCGTCCTCTGCTCGGGACCGCCAGCGTGCCCCTGCCGGCCCGGGCTCACCCGCCGCTGGTCCACACGTCCGCGCCCTCGGGCGCGGAGCGCTCGTGACCGGAGGCCAGCCAGCCCTCCGGCAGGGACAGGGGCTTGGGCCCGTAGGTGTGCCCGCGCGGCATGCGCACCGCCTCGGCCGGCAGCGGGGTGGTGGGGTCCAGCTCGGCGAGCAGCTCGTCGACCATGGCGATCGAGCTGATCTCGGACAGCTGGCGGCGCTTGAGCCCGCCGACCGGGTAGCCGGTGAGGTACCAGCCGACGTGCTTGCGGAAGTCGCGGGTGCCGTAGTGCTCGCTCTGCCGGTGCTCGACGAGCAGCCGCACGTGCTCGCGCATCACGCGCACGACCTCGCCGAGCAGCGGCGGGCCGTCGACGGGGCGGCCGGCGAAGGCGTTGGCGAGGTCGCGGAACAGCCACGGGCGGCCGAGGCAGCCGCGCCCCACCACGACCCCGTCGCAGCCGGTCTGCGCCTGCATCGCGAGCGCGTCCGACGCCTCCCAGATGTCGCCGTTGCCCAGCACCGGCAGATCCGGGAGCTCCTGCTTGAGCCGGCCGATCGCCTCCCAGTCGGCGTGCCCGGAGTACAGCTGCTCGCCGGTGCGCGCGTGCAGGGCCACGGCGGCCGCGCCGGCGTCCCGGGCGGCCCGCGCCGCTGCCAGGTAGGTCAGGTGCTGCTCGTCCACGCCCTTGCGCATCTTCACCGTGACCGGCACCTCGCCGGCCGCGTCGACGGCGGAGCGCACGATGTCGTGGACGAGCCCGGCGCGCACCGGGAGCGCCGCCCCGCCGCCGCGCCGGGTGACCTTGGGCGAGGGGCAGCCCATGTTGAGGTCGACGTGGTGCACGCCGACCTCGTCGACGAGCAGCCGGACGGCCGCGCCGACGGTCACGGGCTCCACGCCGTACAGCTGGACGCTGCGCACCGAGCCGTCCTCGCCGCAGGAGATGCGCCGGGCGCTGTTGACGTCCTCCTCGACGAGCGCGCGCGCCGACACCATCTCGCTGACGTACAGGCCGGCGCCGTACGAGCGGCACAGCCGCCGGTACGCCGCGTCGGTGACCCCGGCCATCGGCGCGAGGACCACCGGCGGGTCGACCTGCAGCGGCCCGATCCGCAGCAGCGGCGCGAGGGCGGTCACGGGGCCCACAGCTCGTGGATCGGGGTGCCGAGCTCGGCGAGCAGGGTGCGCAGCAGCGGCAGCGACAGCCCGATCACGTTGCCGGGGTCGCCGTCGATCCCGTTCACGTACGGCGCGGAGCGGCCGTCGAGGGTGAAGGCCCCGGCCACCGCGAGCGGCTCCCCGCTCGCGACGTACGCGCGCAGCTCCTCGTCGTCGGGCGTGCCGAACCGGACGGTCGTGGCGGCGGTGCGGGAGGCCTCGCGCCCGGTGGCGGTGTCGAGCACGCAGTGGCCGGTCTGCAGGGTGCCGCTGCGCCCGCGCATCCGCTGCCACCGCGCGAGCGCGACCTCGGGCGTGCCGGGCTTGCCGAGGGCCTCGCCGTCGAGCTCGAGCAGGGAGTCGCACCCGACGACCAGGGCGCCCTCGGGGACCTGGCCGACGACGGCGTGCGCCTTGGCCCTGGCGAGCGCGAGCACCAGCTCGGCGCAGCTCGGGGCCTGCACCGCGTCCTCGTCGACCCCGCTGACCACCACGAGCGGGTCGAGCCCGGCGGCGCGCAGCATTCCGAGCCGGGCCGGCGAGGCCGAGGCGAGCACGAGCGGACGGGGAGGCACGAGGACCGATCCTATCGAGCCCGGGAGCGCCGGGCCCTGGAGGGAGCGGGCGCTCACCCCAGCAGCAGGCCCAGGCCGCCGACGGTGAGGCCCACCATCAGGGCGAGCAGGGGGTACTGCGAGCGCCGCGCGTCCCGCGCCCCGCCGGCCAGCCGCACGGCCCGGTCGTGCGCCAGCACCACGCCGACCACGTGCCCGACCACGATGGCGCCGACCTGCACCGCGGCGATGGTCCGGGGGGACACCGTCGTCAGGTCGACCTCGTTGCGGTACGTCCCGAACAGGTCGACCCCGTCCTGCCCGAGCGGGTTGCTGGCCAGGATCCAGGTCAGCTGCCCCTCGAAGACCAGCAGCGAGAAGTAGTGCGCGATCGCGTAGCCCGCCGCGATCGGCAGCACCGAGTGCGCGAACAGGTCGGCCGCGCCGCTGACGCCCGCGAGCCGCCCGCCGAGGCGGGTCGCCAGGGCGTACAGCCCCGCGACCAGGGCCACCACCGCCAGCAGCACGAGGGTGGTCGCGGTCCCGGTGGCGGTGCTGGAGGCATCCAGGTACCACGTCGCCCGGCTCACCCCGTCGAACGCGGTCGACCCGACGAGCGCGGTGGTGAACGCGGCGAGCCCCGGCACGACCGGCGTGCCGTCCGCCCCGTCCAGCGGGCTGCGGAGCACTCGGCGGCCGTCCGCGCGCCGCCCCAGCGGGCTGAGCCGCCCGAGCAGCGTGCTGTAGACCTCGAAGGCGTCACCGGAGGCGAACCAGTCCGGGCCGTACCAGAGCGCCGCCACCAGCTGCACCGCGCCGTAGCCGACGAGCACGAGCCCGAGGGTCTGCGGCACGGCGCGGTCGGGGTAGACGAGCTCCAGCCAGGCGTACGCGAGCAGGAAGGCGGTGGCCGGCCACAGCCCGAGCCGGGGGGCCGCCGCCGCCCCGGGCGCCGGGCCGGTCAGCCGCGCGAGGCCGGCGTGCAGGGTGCGCAGCGGGTTGACGGTCCGCCAGACCGGGCCGAGCAGCAGGCTGGCGGGCACGATCCCGACCCAGAAGGTCACGTAGAAGGCGTACGGCGCGAGGTTGAAGGTGGTCTCGTCCGGCCCGAGCAGCGCCACGAAGACCACGCCGAGGGCCAGCGCGAGCACGACCGCCCGCAGCACGGCGCGCACGACGCCGCCGTCCAGCACCCGCTGGACCGCTGCCGGGAGCGGGGCGCCGCCGCTGTCGCCGCGCAGCCGCGGGGTGCGCCACAGCAGCGACAGGGCGGCGAAGGACACTAGCACCGCGAGCGCACCGGCCGTGAGCACCGACCACAGCGGCACCGGCAGGTCCGAGCGCACGCCGACCGCGTGCGCGAGGACGATGACGTCGGGGGAGGCCGGCCCCCCTGCGCCGCTCAGCGGACCTGGAGGCGGGTCAGCACCCGCTTCGCGCCCTCGAGCTCGACCTCGAACCGGCCGGCGGCCTCCTGGGTGAACTCCAGGACCACGGTGCCGCCGGCCGCCACGTCCCCGCCCACGTCGGCCCCGTGCACGTGCACCTCGTCGGCGACGTCGCTGTGCACGGTGAGGCGCACGGGCTCGCCGAGCGCCACGTCGACCGTCCCGGTGTCGCCGGTCACCTTGCTGCCGGACACGGTCAGCTCGAGCTCCTGCAATGCCGGGGTCGGGGAGGGCGCGGTCGAGGGCGCAGCGGCCGACGGCGCGGGCACCGACGGGGCGGGCGCCGACGAGGCAGGCTCCGGGGAGGACGCGGCCTCCGGGGAGGTGCCCGCGCACGCAGCGGTGAGCGACAGGGCGGCCAGTGAGGTCGCGAGCAGGGCCGGGCGGGCAGTGGGCAGCAGCAGTCGTGGCACGGGTCGGACAACGCGTCCGGGGTCCCCCGAGTGCCTGCTGGCGGCCGCTCGTGAGAGGGCTCACGCCCCGCGTGCCTGAGACGCTCGTCACAACGGCTCCCCCGCTCTGGCACCATGCACATCCCGAGCCGGTCCCGCCCACCCACGGCAGGCGCCGGCCGGGGCAGCCCTTCCGCCGCCCGGCGACCCCGGACGACGGAGCCGAGCGCAGGACAGGAGTGCCCGCGTGACCCTTCTCGAGCCCGCCCCGCCCCCTTCCCCGGGCTCCGACCTCCTGGACCCGGCAGCGGCTCCGGTGCAGCTGCTGACGCCGGAGGGCGAGCGGGTGCACCACCCCGACTACGACGTCGAGCTCTCCGACGAGCAGTACCGCGAGCTCTACCGGGACCTGGTGCTGGTGCGGCGCATCGACGTCGAGGCCACCGCGCTGCAGCGCCAGGGCGAGCTCGGCATCTGGGCGGCGCTGCTCGGCCAGGAGGCCGCGCAGGTCGGCAGCGGGCGCGCCCTGCGGCCCCAGGACTTCGCCTTCCCGACCTACCGGGAGCACGGCGTCGCCTGGTGCCGCGGCATCGACCCGCTGCGCCTGCTCGGGCTGTTCCGGGGCGCGAGCAACGGCGGCTGGGACCCGCAGCGGACCCGCTTCAACCTCTACACGATCGTCATCGGCAGCCAGACCCTGCACGCCACCGGCTACGCGATGGGCCAGCAGAAGGACGGGGCGGTCGGCGACCCGGACAGCGGCGAGGCGACCATCGCGTACTTCGGGGACGGCGCCTCCAGCCAGGGCGACGTCAACGAGGCCTTCGTCTGGGCCAGCGTGTACGGCTGCCCGATCGTCTTCTTCTGCCAGAACAACCAGTGGGGCATCAGCACCCCGACGGCCACGCAGACCCGCATCCCGCTCTACCAGCGGGCGCGCGGCTTCGGCTTCCCGGGCGTGCGGGTCGACGGCAACGACGTGCTCGCGACGTACGCGGTGACCCGGGCGGCGCTGGACGCGGCCCGCACGGGCCAGGGCCCGACGCTGGTGGAGGCCTTCACCTACCGGATGGGCGCCCACACGACCTCCGACGACCCGACGCGCTACCGGCTGGCCAGCGAGCTGGAGGCGTGGAGGCTCAAGGACCCGCTCGAGCGCATGAAGTCCTTCCTCTACAAGCAGCAGCTCGTCGACAGCGACTTCTTCGCGCAGCTGGAGGCCGACGCCGACGCGCTGGCCGCCCGGATCCGCAAGGGCTGCCTGGAGATGCCCGACCCGGACCCGCTGTCGATGTTCGACGAGGTGTACGCCGAGCAGACCGAGCCGCTGGCCCGGCAGCGCGCGCAGTTCGCCGACTACCTGGCCGGCTTCGCCGACGGGAGCTCCTGACGTGCCTGTCCTGACCCTGGCCAAGGCGCTCAACGAGGCGCTGCGCAGCGCGATGGAGCGCGACCCGAAGGTCGTGCTCATGGGCGAGGACATCGGCCGGCTCGGCGGCGTCTTCCGCGTGACCGACGGGCTGCAGAAGGACTTCGGCGAGGACCGCGTCTTCGACACGCCGCTCGGCGAGTCCGGCATCGTCGGCACCGCCATCGGGCTCGCGATCCGCGGCTACCGCCCGGTCTGCGAGATCCAGTTCGACGGCTTCATCTACCCGGCGTACGACCAGATCGTCAGCCAGCTGGCCAAGATCCGGGCGCGCTCCCGCGGCCAGGTGCCGATGCCGGTGACCATCCGGGTGCCGTACGGCGGGGGCATCGGCGCCGTCGAGCACCACAGCGAGAGCCCCGAGGCCTACTTCGCGCACACGGCCGGGCTCAAGGTCGTGACGTGCAGCAACCCCGCGGACGGCTCGGCGATGCTCCAGCAGGCGATCGCCTCCGACGACCCGGTGCTGTTCTTCGAGCCCAAGCGGCGCTACTGGGAGAAGGGCGAGGTCGACCCGGCCGCCGTCCCCGAGCCGGGCGCGCTGTGGAAGGCGCGCGTCGTGCGGCCGGGCCGCGACGCGACGCTGCTGGCGTACGGCCCGATGGTCAGGACGTGCCTGGAGGCGGCCGGCGCCGCGGCCGAGGAGGGCCGCGAGCTGGAGGTCCTCGACCTGCGCTCGCTGTCGCCGCTGGACCTGCCGACGGTGCTGGAGTCCGTGCGGCGCACGCGGCGGCTGGTCGTGGTGCACGAGGCGCCGTCGTACGTCGGGCTGGGAGCGGAGATCGCGGCACGCGTCAGCGAGGAGCTCTACTACGAGATGGAGGCCCCGGTGCTGCGCGTGACCGGCTTCGACACGCCCTACCCGCCGTCGCGCCTGGAGGAGGAGTACCTCCCGGACCTCGACCGCGTCCTGCACGCCGTCGACCGCTCGCTGGCGTACTGATGGGCCGGCTCCAGCAGTTCCGGCTCCCGGACCTCGGCGAGGGCCTCACCGAGGGCGAGATCCTCCAGTGGCTGGTCTCCCCCGGCGACGAGGTGCGGCTCAACCAGCTCATCGTCGAGGTGGAGACGGCCAAGGCGGCGGTCGAGGTCCCCTCGCCGTTCGCGGGTGTCGTGCACGAGCTGCACCACGCCGCGGGCGAGGTCGTCGACGTGGGCGCGCCGCTCATCACGATCGACACCGACCCGGCTGCCGGGCCGCTGGACGCCCCGGACAGCGGCGGGACGGTGGCGGCCCAGGCCGCGGCCGGCGCCGCCGCCAACCCGGTGGAGTCCGCGGCGCCCAAGCAGGCGCAGGCCGTCGGCAGCCGGCCGGAGGTGCTGGCCGACACGGTCCCCGCCGGGGCGCTCATCGGCGAGACCGGGGCCAACGGCCGCACCGCCACCCTCGTCGGCTACGGCCCGCGCGCCGGCGCCGCGACGCGGCGACCGCGGACCGTCCGGCCCGCGGCGCCCGCCCCCGGGCCGGAGCCCGCCCCGCCGCCCCCCGCCACCGCGGCGCGGGTCTCGGCCGCCGCGGTCGGGCAGGCCGCCGCCCGGTTCGCCGGCGCGGTCCCCGTGCTGGCCAAGCCCCCGGTGCGCCGGCTCGCGAAGGAGCTCGGCGTCGACCTCGCCGTCCTGCGCGGGACCGGGCCGCACGGCACGGTGAGCCGGGCGGACGTGGAGGCGGCCGCGGGGTCCGACGCGGAGCCGGCGCCCCCCGCAGAGCAGCAGGCCGCCCCGGCGCCCCCCGCAGAGCAGCAGCACGACCCGGCGACGCGCGAGCGGCGCATCCCGGTCAGGGGCGTGCGCAGGATGACGGCCGCCGCGATGGTCGGCAGCGCGTTCACCGCGCCGCACGTGACCGAGTTCGTGACGCTGGACATGACCCCGACCATGGAGCTGCTGCCGCGGCTGCGGGCCCTGCCGGAGTTCGCGGGCGTCAAGGTCACGCCGCTGCTGCTGGTCGCGAAGGCGCTGCTGCTCGCGGTGCGGCGGCACCCCGAGATCAACGCGAGCTGGGACGAGGCGGCCCAGGAGATCGTGGTCAAGGACTACGTCAACCTGGGGATCGCGGCCGCGACCCCCCGCGGGCTCGTGGTGCCGAACCTCAAGGACGCCGACGCGATGTCGCTGGCCGAGCTCGCGGCGGCCCTGCAGGCCCTGGTTACCACCGCGCGCGAGGGCCGCACGCAGCCCGCCGACATGGCCCGCGGGACGATCACGATCACCAACGTCGGTGCGTACGGGGTCGACAACGGCACGCCGATCCTCAACCCCGGCGAGTCGGCGATCCTGTGCCTCGGCGCGGTGCGGCCCATGCCGTGGGTGCACGAGGGGGAGATCGCGGTCCGCCAGGTGACCCAGCTGGCGCTGTCGTTCGACCACCGCAACGTGGACGGCCAGCTCGGCTCGCAGTTCCTGGCCGACATCGCCCGGGTGCTGTCGGACCCGAGCGTGGCGCTGGCGTGGTCTTGAGGCGCTCCTAGCGGCCGGAGCCGACCAGGCGGCTGCCGGAGCCGGCCGCCCGCCGTACGGTCCGGCTGCGGAACGCCGAGGGCAGCGCGCTCTCGCCGTCGAGCTCGCGCACCTCCTGCACGGTCAGCCGCACCCGGTCCGCGAGCGTCTGCACCTCGTCCTGGCTCGCGCCACCGGTGTCGACGAAGAACGAGGCGACGTCGGCGTGCCGGGCGCGGATCTCGTCCTCGACCTGGTTGGACAGCCGGGCGACGTCGTCGGCGGACAGGCCCGGGTGGAGCTGGACCCGGCCGACCACGAGCACGCTGGTCGGCCCGAGCTGCATCGTCAGCAGCTCGCCGACACCGGCGACCTCGGGGCGCTGGGCGAGCAGGTCGTACGCGCCGAGCCGCAGCGCCGGGTCGGCCGCCTCCCCGATGAGCAGCTCCTTGGTGTCCCGGCCGAGGACGAAGGCGATGTACGCGAGCAGCGCGGCGATGAGCAGCGAGGCGATGCCGTCCCACAGCTCGTCGCGGGTGAGCTGGTGCAGGAGGGTGCCGACGAACGCGATGACCACGCCGACCACGGCGACGCTGTCCTCGCTCGCGACGGTCTTCACCGTCGGGTCGGGGCTGCGGCGCACGAAGGCCAGCGGGGCGCGGTGTGCCTCCCGGGCCTCGTCCCGCACCTGCGTGAGGGCCTTGGCCAGCGAGGCGCTCTCCAGGACCAGCGCGACGCCGAGGACCGCGTAGATGACCGCGAACTGCCGCCCGGTCGGGACCTCGCCCCCGCGGTCGCGCAGCGCCTGGACCCCCTGGTAGGCCGAGAAGCCCGCACCGGACACGAAGATCCCCACGGCGGCGAGCAGCGACCAGAAGAAGCGCTCCTTGCCGTAGCCGAACGGGTGGGTGCGGTCGGCGGGCCGCTCGGCCCGCTTCAGCGACAGCAGCAGGAAGATCTCGTTGAGGGTGTCCGCCACCGAGTGGGCGGCCTCGGAGGTCAGGGCCGCCGAGCCCGTGACCACCCCGCCGACGCCCTTGGCCGCGGCGACCGCGAGGTTGGCGGCCAGTGCTGCCAGGACGGTCCCGCGCGTCTCCGATGCCACGAGCGGCGCGTACCCCGCCCGCCGCCGCCGGAACGGGTGCAGCAGCACAGCGGGGGGTGTCTGAGGTCACCCGATCGGGGGGACTTCTACGACGCCCCCGCGTCGTTGTCAAGAGTGTCAACGACGACAGAGGAGTTCAGGAACAGCAATGGGCATCAACCGCATCAAGTCCCGTCTCACCACCCACCACCGCCAGACGCGCCAGCAGCGGGCACTGGACCAGGCGATCATGACCGCGCCGACCCCCGCCGCGCGGCAGGAGCTGCTCGCCCTCGTCGGGCGCTAGCAGCCGCCGCAAGGACGACCTGAGCCGGCCTCTCGACGACGAGGGGCCGGCTCTGTGGTGTCCGGGGCGCCCGCTGCGCCTGCCTAGGCTCGGGGGATGACGACTGCCAGGCAGGCCCGGGTGCGGGCTCCCGAGCTGAGCGGCGCGGGCGGCTGGATCGGCACCGCCGGTCCGCTGACGCTGCGCGGGCTGCGCGGGCGCTTCGTGCTGCTCGACTTCTGGACCTCGTGCTGCGTCAACTGCCTGCACGTGCTGGACGAGCTCCGCCCGCTCGAGGAGCGCTTCGCGGACGTGCTCGTCGTGGTCGGCGTTCACTCGCCGAAGTTCGCCCACGAGGCCGACCACAGCGCGCTGCTCGACGCCGTCGAGCGCTACGAGGTGCACCACCCGGTGCTGGACGACCCCCAGCTGGCCACCTGGTCGCAGTACGCCGTGCGGGCCTGGCCGACCCTGGTGCTCGTCGATCCCGAGGGCTACGTCGCGCACACCGCGTCCGGCGAGGGCCACGGCGAGGGGCTGGGCCGGCTGCTCGAGGAGCTTCTCGCGGAGCACGACGCGAAGGGCACGCTGCGCAGGGGCGGACCGGCGTACGTCCCGCTGCCGCCGGCGGCGACCGAGCTGCGCTTCCCGGGCGGCGTGGCGGCGCTGCCGGACGGCACGCTGCTGGTCGCCGACACCGCGCACCACGCCCTGGTCGTGCTGGACGCGGACGGCGAGAGCGTGCTCCGGCGGATCGGGACCGGGGAGCGCGGGCTGCGCGACGGCCTGGAGCCGCGCTTCGCCGAGCCGCAGGGCGTGTGCGTGCTCGAGGACGGGACGGTGCTGGTCGCCGACACGGCCAACCACGTGCTGCGCACGGTGGATCTGGCGTCCGGCGAGGTCCGTACGGTCGCGGGCACCGGCGCGGTGTGGCGTCCCGGCGACCCGAGCACCGGCCAGGCCCGCGAGGTGCCGCTGTCCACCCCCTGGGACGTCTGCCCCTGGGGCGGCCGGGTCGTCGTCGCGATGGCCGGCACCCACCAGCTCTGGGCGTACGACCCGGTCGCGGGCACCGTGCAGGTCCTCGCGGGGACGACCGGCGAGGGGCTGCGGGACGGGGACGCGCGCCGGGCCTACCTCGCGCAGCCGAGCGGGCTCGCCGCCGGGGCGGACCGGCTGTGGTTCGTCGACGCCGAGACCTCGGCGCTGCGCTGGTACCGCGACACCGCGGAGGGCGGCGAGGTGGGCACGGCCGTCGGGACCGGGCTGTTCGACTTCGGGCACCGGGACGGGACCGCCGACCAGGCCCTGCTCCAGCACCCGCTCGGGGTGTGCGTGCTCCCCGACGGCAGCGTGGCGGTCCTCGACACGTACAACGACGCCGTGCGCCGCTACGACCCGGCGACCGGCACCGTCAGCACGCTCGCGACGGGGGTGCGGGAGCCGAGCGCCGCGGTCGTGGCCGACGGTGCGCTGCTCGTGGTGGCCAGCGCCGCCCACCGCCTCGAGCGGGTGGAGGTGCCCCGGCAGGCCGGGGAGCGGGTGACCGGGCAGGCGCAGTCGACCCGCCGGCCGGTGACGGCGCTCGCGCCGGGCGCGGTCGTGCTGGAGGTGGCCTTCGAGGCGCCGCCCGGCCAGCACCTCGACGAGCGCGACGGCCCGGCCACCCGGCTGGTGGTGTCGGCGTCACCGCCCGGGCTGCTGCTGCAGGGCATGGGCCCGGGCACCGGGCTGACCCGCGACCTCGTGCTGGCCGCACAGGGCGAGGGGGTGCTGCACGTGGCGGCGTCCGCCGCGAGCTGCGACGTCGGCGCCGAGCACCCGGCCTGCCACGTGAGCCAGCAGGACTGGGGCATCCCCGTCCGGCTGGAGCCCGGCGAGCCGGACCGCCTGCGCCTGGTGCTGCGCGGCGCCTGAGCCGGTGGGCGCCTAGTAGATGTCCCGGTCCCGGGGGATGCCGCGGTCCCGGATGATCGTCTCGTCGCGGACGACGGTCCCGCGCCGGCCCCGGTCCATCGCGTAGATCGCGAGGCCCAGCCCGATCAGGCCGCACACCATGAGGATGTAGCCGATGACCGCGATGTCCAGGCCGCTGACCGTGGTGTGCACCGCGAAGGCGAGGATCGCGCCGACCGCGAGCAGGAAGACGCTGACGCCGATGCCCATGACGTTCTCCTCCGACGAGTGCGGCAGGCGCCGCGAACGGGCCGAATCTAGCTGACGTCGCTGTGCGTGACAGCGCGCCAGGCTCCGCCGGCTCGCCTGCCCGATCGGCAGGACACCCGGCGACCTTGAGCGGACGCGCGCAGCCGGCCCGGCGAGCAGGACCGGGCCCGGCAGCAGGGCGCTGGCGCAGACGCCTAGAAGGCGGCCTCGGGGAGCTCCATCAGGCTGAGGTCGGTGGCCTCCGCGATCGCCCGGGCAGAGCTCAGCGCCGGGAAGACCGAGGCCGCGAACCACGTCGCCGCGGCGACCTTGCCCTGGTAGAACGCCTGGTCCCGGCCGGTCGCCGTCGGCAGCGCCTCGAGCGCCACCGCGGCCTGGCGCAGCAGCAGCCAGCCGACGACGAGGTCGCCGAGGGCCATGAGCAGCCGGGTGGTGTTCAGGCCCACCTTGTAGATGTCGTCGCGGGCGGCCTCGTCCGCGGAGCCCATCAGGTCGTTGACGCAGTGCCCGACGATGGCCTGCACGTCCTCGAGCGCCTGGGCGAGCAGGTCGCGCTCGCGGGCGAGCGCGCCGTTGCCGGCCCCGCCCTTGCTGAACTCCTGGATCTCGGCCGTGAGCCTGCCGAGCGCCTGGCCCTGGTCGCGCACGATCTTGCGGAAGAACAGGTCCATGCCCTGGATCGTGGTGGTGCCCTCGTACAGGGTGTCGATCTTGGAGTCCCGGATGTACTGCTCGACGGGGTAGTCCTGGGTGAACCCGGACCCGCCGAAGACCTGCAGCGAGGTGGCGAGCAGCTCGTAGGCCTTCTCGGAGCCGTAGCCCTTCACCAGCGGCAGCAGCAGGTCGTTGAGCCGGACGGCGAGGTCGTCGACCTCGCCCGCGTGGGCGCTCAGCTCGACCGCGTCCTGCTGGCTCGCGGTGTAGAGCACCAGGGCGCGCAGCCCCTCGGCCCACGCCTTCTGGCGCATGAGCATCAGGCGCACGTCCGCGTGGTGGGTGATCGTCACGCGCGGGGCGGTCTTGTCGGTCATCCGCGTCAGCTCGGGCCCCTGCACACGGACTTTCGCGTACTCCAGGGCGTTGAGGTAGCCGGTCGAGAGCGTGGAGATGGCCTTGGCACCCACGAACATCCGGGCGTTCTCGATCACCTGGAACATCTGCGCGATGCCGTCGTGGACGTCACCCACCAGGGTGCCGACGGCCGGCTCGTGCTCCCCGAACGTGACCTCGCAGGTGGTGGACACCTTCAGGCCCATCTTCTTCTCGACGTTCGTGACGTGCACGCCGTTGCGCTCGCCGAGCTCGCCGGTCTCGAGGTCGACCTGGAACTTCGGCACGAGGAACAGCGACAGGCCCTTGGTCCCCGGGCCGCCGACGCCGGGCACACCCACCGGGCGGGCGAGGACCAGGTGGAAGATGTTCTCCGGCCAGTCCCACTCGGCCGAGGTGATGAAGCGCTTGACGCCCTCGAGGTGCCAGGTGCCGTCGGGCTGCTGCGTCGCGGTCGCGCGACCGGCGCCGACGTCCGAGCCGGCGTCCGGCTCGGTGAGCACCATCGTCCCGCCCCACTGCCGCTCGATGGCCAGCTCGGCGAAGCGCTTCTGCGCGGGGGTGCCGTTGCGGTGCAGGATCACGGCGAAGCCGGCGCCGGAGGCGAACATGTAGACGGCCGGGTTGGCCCCCAGCACCATCTCGATCGCGGCCCAGCGCAGGGTGGGCGGCGCGCCGATGCCGCCGAGGCTCTCCGGCAGCTCGAGGCGGTCCCAGCCGCCGTCGGCGTACGCCTGGTAGCTCTTCAGGAACGAGGCCGGCAGCGCGACGGTGCCGGTGGCCTTGTCGAACACCGGGGGGTTGCGGTCGGCGTCGGCGAAGGAGGCGGCGAGGTCGTTGCTCGCCAGCCGCTCGACCTCCTTCAGGACGTCGCGTGCCGAGTCCACGTCGAGCTGCGCGAACGGTCCCTGGCCCAGCACGCGGTCGGCGCCGAAGACCTCGAACAGGTTGAACTCGATGTCGCGCAGGT
>Ga0210040_10004664_pt1 | contig 17762 bp, 18 predicted proteins | sample CryGeyCG12114_NA_FD_185462 | JGI IMG/M metagenome (GOLD analysis project Ga0210040, IMG submission 185462) | Groundwater microbial communities from aquifer - Crystal Geyser CG19_WC_8/21/14_NA (SPAdes) (version 2) | ecosystem: Environmental > Aquatic > Deep subsurface > Groundwater | place: USA... | reverse complement strand
TTGGTCTCTCCGCTCCGCCAGGCGACGGGGCACTGTCTCTGTGCGTCGCGCGGGTAGGGGCAGGGGTCGGGGCAGCTTGAGTGGGGGTCTGGGGCTGTTCGGTGGTCGTCAAAAGGCCCCGGTGGCGCTAGCTCCTCGCCACCGCGGCTTGGCTGGTCACCCCCGCCGGAGGGCGACGCTTTGAGGTGTGTCGTAAGGCGACCCCTCACCGGCACACGTCGACCAGCACCGTCGGCGCGGTGCACTGAGTGCGACCGGGTGTGCCGCAAGACTGGTTCGGTGAACTGTTCCGCTGATCGGGGCCTATACGGCACACCTTGGAGGTCATCGTGCTGATCGGGTACGCGCGGGTCTCCACCGACAGCCAAGACCTGACCGCCCAACGTGACGGCCTCGCCGCCCTCGGGGTCGACGCCGACCGTATCTACGTCGACCACGGCCTGACCGGGACCAACCGCGCCCGGCCCGGTCTGCGGGAGGCTCTGGCCGCTTGCCGGCCGGGCGACACCCTCGTGGTCACCAAGCTCGACCGCCTGGCCCGGTCCCTGCCCGACGCTCGCGCGATCGCCGACGAACTCACGGCCGGTGAGGTCCGGCTCAGCCTCGGCGGGTCGGTGCACGACCCGACCGACCCGGTGGGCCGCCTGCTGTTCAACGTGTTGGCCATGGTCGCTGAGTTCGAGGCTGACCTGGCGAGGATGCGGACCCGTGAGGGGATGCGGGTGGCGAAGGCGAAGGGCCGGCTGCGCGGCAAGCAACCGAAGCTGAGCCCGACTCAGGAGGCGCACCTGGTGGGCCTGTACCGCGGCGGCGAGCACACCGTGGGCGAGCTTGAGGAACTGTTCTCGGTCACACGGTCCACCGTGTACCGCGCTGTGCGACGACAAGTGTCGGCTTCAGCGACAGTTTCTCGCACGTGATCGGTCGGCGACGGCGCACAGCGGACACCGGTACTGCGCCTAAGGTGATCGACTCGTCCGAGGAGACCTACCTTCAAGGCCTGCCCGTAGATGACCCGCGGCTGGCCCTGGCGCTCGAACAGGTGCAACGAGGTTTGACTCAGCAGCAGGGCTCCCTCGACAACCTGCGGGCTCGCGCAGGCACCCTGGTTGCCGCTAGCTCGCTCGTCAGCTCCTTCTTCGGCTCGTCCGTCTTGCGGGAGCCACTTTCGGGCCTGGCGGTTCAGGGGATGGTGATCCTCGCGTTTGCCGCCCTGGGAGCGGTGATCGTCTCAGCGGTTGTGATCATCTGGCCGTACGAGTGGAAGTGGGGCATCGACGGGTACAGCCTCCTCGGCGACTACGTCGTGGGCGACCGACCGTCGTCGTTGAACGCCATGCGGTACAGCCTCACTTTCTATGTCCAGCAAGACTTGCTCGAGAACGAGAAGCAGCTCAATCAGTTGTGGAAGGCGCTGCAGTTCTCGGTGGTCGCCATCGCTCTTCAGATAGCGTTCTGGTCGGTCGCGCTCGTTCTCTAGGAAGGTGCACCCGTGGCGAAGAAGGACGAGGACACAGCAAGGCAGAAGCCGCTGCCGCCTGCACCCTCGCGTGAGTCGCCGACTCGATCCATCACGGGAAGCGGGAAGCCGGCGCAGACCCCGAGCCCTAGACCGTCTCCGCCGACGCCCAGCCGGCCATCGCCAACAGCGCCTGAGCGTCGCGACAAGCCTGCCCCGCCGAGCCCGGAGCGACCGAAGAAGGGCTAGGCCGATGCGTCGCGAAGGGTGAGTCGGACCCTCACTCGGGATTCGCAGGCACCTTGGCGGACCTCTTGGTGATCACCGGCAGAGACGTCCGAGCTCTCTGCAGCTTCTCGGCGGTCTCAACTGGGCCCGAGCACCACCTTCGGGGCCGCTTTCTTGCGCGGCCGAGGTCGAGGGCGTGCGGATGGCGTCGGCGTCGCCCACGGGTCACTCGGCAACGGCTTCGAGATCGTCGCGTCGTTGATGAGCTGGTACACATTGCGCACACGCTCGCGGCTGAAGGTGCGGTTTCGGTTCGGGGAGCTGGTGACAAGCCGCTTGTGGACGTAGAGCAGCCGGCGACCGATCAGCTCGCGGGTGCCCTTGGCTCGCGTGGTCGGCGAGATGCCGTACTGCGTGGGGAACCTGTCGGTGCTCCACCACAGTTCTCGTCCGTCTGCGCCCTCCTCGGCCAACGCGATGAGCAGCATGGAGAGCGCAGGCGCAGACATCGCCTGCAGGTGACCGCTCGTCCACAAGGGAGTGGGGACCTTGAAATACCGATGACGGTCCTTCTGGTCGGCCTCGGCGAGCGTGTAGGCGCTCGAAGGGAGCGTGTAGTCGTCACCAGACCCGTCCTCCTCGAGGAGCTGAACCAGAGAGGACTCCCCGCGACGCGCTGTGAGGCGGACAAGGTTGAGCCGAGCCAGGGTCTGCATAGCGTCGGTCACCCGCCGGGCACCACCAGCGTTGGGGTCAGGCAGGGCAAGGACCGTCGCCCACTTCCGAGCCGAGATGTCGGTGTCGAACGGTGGGGCGGAGCAGCGCCACAGCAGGGCGAGCAGAAGCTTGACGGGCACCTCGCCACCCCGACCGCCCACACCGACCAGTTGCGCCATGGGTGCCCGACCACCCGGGGTGTCCGAGCGAACGAAGCTCTTGCGGACGGGCCCGTGGTCGCGGCGACCAGCGGTGTCTGCGATCTCTTGGGCTGCCCTTAGGGCGGGCCCGTCATTGCTCGGCGCTAGCACTTCGACCCCCGTGGACCCGACGGTTCCTGCATCGGTGTGAACGGTCGTCACGAAGTCCTCCTTACTTCTCCACTCCAGCGCTTAGCGACTTTCGCACAAGCGTACCTCCAAGACTACTCAGAAGCACGTGGTGCCTAGCTCACAAACTCGAAGTACAAACCGGTCAATTCTCCAATGAGAATCTACTCCCCCTAGTCGGAGGGCATTTCGATGGACGGGGGCTAGTCTGTAGTCACGGAGGTAACACTCGGTACCGTCTTCTTCAGGGGGACCTGGTCTCCAGCCAGGTGTGACCCTGGGGTGCGGGACCAATGTTGCCGACGAGTGCACCAAGGCCCCTCTGAACGGTCAGAGGCCCGAAGTGGACCGAGGTAGCTCGAACCAGCGCGTCTGGCCTGGAACGAGACCATCAACGCGGTCCGCTGGGACACGACGGGCGGGGGCCAGGTTGGAACCTGGCCTCCCGTCCGTTCCCCCTAGCCCCGTCACGTACCAGAAGCCGCACCAGAACTTGCAAGTCCTGGGGGTACCGGCCGTCTCGCGGTCAACGGGCATCCTCTTCGCTAGATCGCCACGTGCGACCTTGTGTCAATCTTGGTATGGTTGAGGCACTGGCAGCGTCCTACCTTCGTAGGGGTGCGCAGCTGGTCTGAACGACAGGCGGACCCGCGACCTCACGGTCGGGGTCCGTTTCTGCGTTACCGCTATGGGCAGGAGCACTGCCACTCGAGGTGGTGCAGGTGCTCGGCGTACCAGTCCCACATGAACTTCCGGTCTGCGGCCCGCTTGTGGCCCTGGAACGCACAGTAAGCGGCTAGGTCAGCCATCTGGATGAGCTGGCTGCTGTCGGAGCTTTGGAGCCAGCCGTCTTCGATGACCCGACGGGTCTTGATGTCGAGGTCGCGGTGGGCTTGGCGGACATGGGGGTCTGGGTTCTTAGGGTCGCCGTCGGTCACGACGACCGCCCAGCTGTCGTTGAGCACGAGCTGCGAGTCGAGAGAGGCGATGAGCGCTCGGTATGCGTCTGCCTTGACGGGGCCCGAGTGCCGGCAGGTGATGACCCGCAGGTCCCACATCGCGCCGATGGTCTTCAGTGCCTTGATCGTGATCTCGTGCCGGAGGGCTCTAGAGACGTTGATCGGAGCGTCATTCGATAGCTCGGGCACAGGTGTGTCCTTAGCCATCACCCACTCGAAAGCGTGCAGCTCGTAGCGCGCCGGGACCTTGTGCTTGGTGTAGAGCCACTGCCTGAACTTGAGCCACCTACCTAGGTAGAGAGACCAGAGCTCAAGCGGGATGAGCACCGCCGTGTACAGGCTCTCGGTCTCGTCACCAGAGTCATCTGTGTAGAGGATGTAGGTGGAGCCGGTCATGTGCCCACCCCGAGAGTCAGGCAGAGCTTGGCCGCTGCCCGTCGACCGCTGCTATCGATGGGGCTGTTGGGACGTGGACGAAGCCCGAGCGTTCGACGGTTGCTCACACGAGCCGCAGGGCCGGACGGGTCTCGACCTGTCCAAGCAGGAGCCGCAGGCGTGGCCGCGTGATCTTGAGCTGGTCGGCGAGCTGGGTGAGGCTGAGGCCGTGCTGTTCGGCGAGTTCGAAGGCCTTGCTGATCATGTTGGGCATCTCGCCTGGGTAGCCCTGCACGGATTCGCGGCCGAAGAGTCCGACGTGTCGTAGCTGGTTGAGCCGCTGGAAGGCGCGGCGGTAGGTGCTGTCGGAGATCTGGCCGACCTCGTGGCAGCGGTACACCAGCGACTCGACGGCGACGCCCCACTGCTGGCCGAGCCGCTCGAGCTCGACCAGGTCCATCCGATGAGGAAGCTGCGGAACAATCTGGTCGTGAGGGGTGAGCAGCTCTGCGGCGAAGACGTCGGCTTCCTTCTCATGAACAGGGTCACCAGGGGCGGTGTCGGGGTGAAGCATCAAGTGACCAAGTTCGTGCGCGGCGGTGAAGCGGTGGCGGTAGATGTCGTCGGCTCGGTCGGGTGTGAGGACGACGATGGGGCGAGGCAGGTGCGAGGTGGAGAAGGCGTCGATTGTCTTCGTGGCGTCGCCGGCGAACGGGACGAGGGTGACGACGAGCCCGTGGCGTTCCATGGTGCGCACCAGACGCGGGATGGGCGCATCACCCAGATTCCAGTGCTGGCGCAGCGTGCGGGCAGCGGCGACCGGGTCACCGGCCCAGCTACCTGGTTGAACCTCACCGCCGGCGAATCCGGGAAGGTCGACGGGCGGCAGCTCCACGCGGGTCTCAAGAACGTAGACCAGTTCCCAGACTTGCTCGGTGAACGCGATCGCCTTGGCCCGCAGTGCTGCTGGGGTTGATCGGAGGCTACGAAAGTGCGCGTCGGAGGTGTCGAGGCGCACATACCGGCGTCCTCCGGCGAAGAATGCGGGTTGGACGTCGAGGAGCTCTGCGAGACGGGCGACGTGGTGGGCCTTCGGCGCTGTCGTCCCTGCCTCCCATTGCCCTACTGCTGCGGGCGACACCCCGGTGTCGGCGGCGACGGATCGTTTGGTGAGGCCGGCCAGCCGCCGGGCCTGGAGAAGCCTGCTCGAGTCGAACGTCTTCGCGATCGCCACCAGGGTCGGGCGGTCGTGCACGTCGGACCCTTCGAGGTCAGCGGGGCTCATCGGTAGGTCCGTCGTCGCCCGTTCCGGTCTCTTCGACAGGAGGCTCGATCTCGTGCTGTGGCTCCCCCGCTTCCGTACGGGGACGCATCGGCAGGTCGTCGTCGAAGTCGGTGTCGTCGAACCGCGAGCCGGGCGCACGCGGGGCCTCGTTTGGCGTCTTAACCGCCTGCAGGTGCCGCTGCCCCCCCTCGCTACCTGTATCGCTGTCGCTGGCGTCGGCGGCCACTGTGAGCGGCTCCCAGTGCAGCCAGTCGATGGTGCCGTCGTCGTCAAGGAGCTCGACGGCGCCCCAGCCGAGGTCGTAGATCCCGTGCGGACTGCTGGCGTAGCCGATCGTGACGACGCGTGCGAGGCTGCGTAGCTGGTCCCACACGGCGTCGTGCTCGGCGAGTTGGGCATCGATCTCGGCTTCAGAGAGGTCGGCCTGCTCGATGGAGTACTGGTTCGGGTTGCCTTTCGGCCCGGCCAGTAGATCGCGCCTTAGTCCGGAGGGCTTCATCCGGACCTTCAAGCGAGAAGCTTTGCGGTTCGTGCCGTACCTCCACGGGAGCAGGGTCACGCGGGTGGCCATCAGCCGGACCAGCTCGAACGAAGCCCCACGCGGCTGGAACACCTGGACGCCCTCAGTCCCGCTGAGTGCGTCGACGAGGCACTCGTGCTGCGTGTTCTTCAGGGTGTGCCCGTACGGGTCGCGGTGGTGTGTGCCGCTCGAACCTTGAGCGGCGGCTGCGAACTCGTGCGCACGCTTGATCGCGCGAGGGACGATGTGAGTCAGGTCGTCTGCTAGCGCGCCGAACCGATCGGAAGCCCACTCTGATGTTGCCACAGCCTCACCTTTCTACACGTTAGAAGCGACCTAGGCTTCAGTTATACACGAGAAACGCGCACAGTTGGTTCGACGCCGGTTCCGAGCTCCTTTCGTTCTGGTTCAGGCTGATGGTCCAGCGCGGCTAACGACCCCTTCCTGGCTGTTCTTGGTGCAGGTTGAGGGCGGGGCCTGAGCGGTCGGAGCCGGTGCAGGGGGTGTCGTGGTCGAGTCGAAGCGCTTCTCGTACCAGTGGTTCGCCTGGTGCAGCTTCCTTGAGGTGACGACCAGCGCCGGCCGTCGCTGGTGTGAACGACGGCGGTCGGGTGCGTCACCTGGGCCCGTGAAACCGGCCGGCAGTGCCCCTGCAGGGTCAAACCGGCGTTCGCTGACCCGTCGGCGCACCATATGGTGCGGGTCGGCTACTTCGGCCCTGGGACGCGCCACACCTCCCCCGTCCCCTGATGGATGCCGAGTTCTTCGTCGAAGCGGCGGGGTCAAGGGGGCTTGAGCAAAGGATTTTCGCGGAGCTTGCGGAGCGAAAACCCGGAGGGCGCGCAGCGTGCTTTGTGTCCCCCTTGACGCTGGTGCGGAGACGTAGACGATCGAGCATCAGGGGGCGGGAGAGACCGCCCACAAACCGTCCAGTGGCTAGGAACGATCGGCTACTACCGGCTGAGCGGCTACTGGTACCCCTACCGGCTCCTGGTCGACGGCGCTCGAACCGACCAGTTCCTCGAGTCCACGACGCTCGAGCAGGTAGTCCAGCTGTACGACTCCGACAGGCGCCTCAAGCTACTCATGCTCGACGCCCTTGGACGCGTCGAGATTGGGATGCGGTGCCGGGTGGGCTACACCCTCGGGCTTCGAGATGCCTACGCGCACCTCGACCCAGCCAGCTTCGACCGCAAGTTCACCCAACCTCCGCCCGCCCGTTGCCGGCGGCGTCAGCGTCGCCCAGGGATCGCTCGGCGGCAGTGGCTTCGAGATCGTGGCGTCGTTGATGAGCTGATACACGTTGGACCGAGGTTGCTCGAACCAGCGCGTCTGGCCTGGGACGAGCCCGTCAACACGGTCCGCTGGGACACGACGTGCGGGGGGCCAGGGTGGAACCTGGCCCCCCGTTCGTTCTTCCTAGGAACCGGCATCGCCCGCTTGGCGACAGGGTCGCATTGCGACCGACTTTCACGCTCCTTGGCCGCTTCATCGAGACTCTTGTAACCGACCTCCTTCTGACGGCACGTTCTTGGGGCCCGTCCAGCTGCGCCACCTCTTGAAGGCTCAGCACTCTCCTCGAGCGGCACGGCGGGCACGGCGGGCACGGCGGGCACGCGGGCACGCGGGCACGAACGCATCGTGCGGTGGTCCTGTCGAGGGACGCTGTCGGCGAGGTGGGCGGCCGTCTGCCTGGCCTGAAGATGGGCTGTGGCAGCGGTGAGGGTGCTCCTGCAGCCACCTGCCCTCCCGCCGTCTAGGCACAGGAGGAGGGGACTTGCGTGCTATAGCGTTCCTGCTACAGTAGAGGCACAACACCGAGTGGATCTCGCAACACGACGTCTGCTCGGAGGCCAGCAACTACCCCGCGGGGATGCTGGCCTTTGTTGTCTCTAGAGGAAGTCTGCTGGGATCTTGTGCACTGGCTAGCGTCGCTGCTCTAACGGTCCTCCGCCGGCCAAGCGGCCTAAATTCTGATCACCGTCGTGACGCCTGAGACGTAATCCCAAAAATCTTGCCGACCGCGTAACTCCTGTTGACGGAAAGCCCATCCGACAGCGTCGGGTAGCCACAAGAGCTGTTCATTTTTACCGCTCTCGTGCGTCAGCGTAAGATGCCTGCTAACGGTCTGCTGACGACGAAGCGCGACCAATGTTGCAAGATCGTATTTGTTTCGGGCTTGCGGATCACGACCAACTATGGCGAGTCGGCTGTCGGCTACTACCCGAGTGATTTTCTGTTGATCAACGTGCTCCAACAAAGTGGCCAAGCACCTTTGCCGAGCGACCTCCTGCCCAATGCCATGATGCTCGGCTGACACGACGACAACATGCCAGCCCGTCTCGGCGGAGTGTTGCAGCATCTTCTCTACTGCTAGTTCATCACCACGATTGGCCAAGACAGATGCGTGGAACCCAGAGGCCGGTGCTATCGCAACAGTTGCCGCGCGCAGAGAGGAGACTTCTGAATCCTCGACTAGTAAGGCTGTCAACTGGTAATACGCGGTAACTGAGCTACTTGGATCGCGGAAAGTCTCGTCGACGAAGGCAAACTTGCTCATGGTAACGAGACCTCGAATCATGAATTACCGGATACTGCAAAGATGATAAACCACACACTGCAGACATACCATTTTAAGCGACCGTCTCGGACTGAGATGGCGCCGGCTCTGCGCGACACTGGCAACCCTTGTGAGTGCATCGTCCCGGAGTGCGGGTTACGCGGTGCAAGCCGCAGTCGGGTGCAGCGATGAACGAGTCGGAGCCCGGCTTCTAAGACCTACCCCGGCAACAGCCCTGACAACGCGCTAGCGGGCGCCTGGTCTGTGGTCGGTGCTACCGCTGTCCATTGTCGGCGTCGTGGGCCTTGCGGAAGTGGTGGCTGAGCGCAGCGTGTAGCAGTTGTGTCCGGGTGGGCTGATTGGTGCGTTCGACCAGCTGGTCGAGGGTGCGCACCGCCTGGCTTGTCAGCCTGATCTCGACGAGGACAGTCGGGGCGGCTGGTCCCCGGTCTGGGGTGCGTGCGAACATGCCGGTTCGGATCGACTGAGGTTCTACACGAGTGAGGGCACCGGCTGCGTGAGCGTCCTCGATGGCGTCAAGGACGACGTTGCCCTTGCTGCTCTTGGTTTTGGTGGCGCGCTCACTGAGCTGCTGGTGTAGGTCCGGGTCGAGCCGGAATGCGACGCGTCGAGTCCCGCCGTCCGCCGCGTCGGACGCGCGGGCCTTGGGCTGATCGGTCGTCCGTCGCGGACGGCTTCGCCCTGGTGACGGCGGAGTGCTTGACCTCGTAGTTTCCGCGGCGTCATTGTCGGGCTGCATGTCCGGCTGTTCGTTCGGGGCCGGTTCGGCTGCGGGCCGCGCGGGGAGCAAGGTGCTGATGGAGGCGAACCGGTCGGGCATCACGCGACTCCTGTCGTAGTGGTCGTCTCGAGCTCGGTGATCCGTTTGAGAATTTCTTCGGTGAGGCGGACGTAGTCGTCGGCTAAGGCGGGAGCACTGCTGGGCAGGCGTACCGGGCTGTGGCCCTCCCGCAGCGCCTGCCAGTACGGCTGGGCGCCTTCGACCTGTTCGGCGAGCTCGTGAACCAGGAGCCCGCGGTCACGAGTCGTCCGGGCTACGGCGTCGCTGGCACGGATGGTGGCGTCTAGTAGCGGAGCGACTCCCCCAAGGATGGCCTGGATGTCGGCGGCCGCGTCGGCGCGGATACGTCGGGCAGAGGTGGGGACCCCGGTCAGCACCACCCCGAGTAGGTCGATCTGGTGGGACGTGCTCTGGAGGCGTTCGGCGATGCGTCGGATGCCTCGGATGCTCGAGGCATCGGCACGGGTCGGAATCAGCAGCCAGCGCGCCGCAGCCAGCGCAATGGTCTGCAGTGTGGCGTCGATCGGTGGTGTGTCGATGACGACGAGGTCGTACCTGGCGGCGAGCGGGGCGAGGACCGCGCCCAGGATTGCCCCTGCCGGCCGGCCACCCTTCAGGTAATGAGCGAGCTGTTCGGTCGCGTCGCCGAGCCACGCTCCCCCGCTGATGACGTCGAGACGGTCTCGTACGCCAACGAGGTTCGCGGTCAGCGTCGCCCCCGTGATCAGCGCCTCGGCGAGCTGCTGGCCCTGGTCGTCTGCCGGGTTGTCGTAGTAGCCGAGGTCGTCGGACAGATCGCCCTGCGGGTCGAGGTCAACGAGCAGCGCACGGAACCCGCCTGCAGCGGCGAGACCGGCGACGTTGGCCGCCACCGATGTTTTGGAGACCCCGCCCTTGCCGTTGGCCACGCACACCACGCGTGCAAGCGCCGCCGTCTGCTCCCTGTCCACATGACGAGGGTGCCGTCTCTCGTTCATGCGGGGCGTGAGGCGCGCCGACGCGCAGTCCATCCGGTCCACCATATGGCGTCTCATAAGGCTGCTTCACACTAGAAAACCCCACTACACCAACCGGTTAGCCACGTGGGCACTACAGCACACTATGTGCTGAACAACCTTGTGGCGGCTCAAACGAAAACACACTCGGTTAGGGCAATGAGATTCCTTGTGTAAGACCATATGGGCAGACATATGGCTACTGTTCGACACTTCGGCCGAAGCCAGGTGCGTCGGCCACCTCGTCGATCTGTTCCAGGTACCACTTGAGGAGTGCCCAAGGGCTTCGCTTGGCTCGTACGGGTGACGAGTAGCCCAGACGGATGTTGACCTGGTCCATGGCACGGATCAGCTGGGTGGCTGTCCACAGGTGTGGACATTGGACGAAGCGCGCCAGTTGCGGCGCTACCCGAACCGGCGAGCACTTCCGTAGAAATACGGCTTGCTCGGTCAGATCGATTGCTAGACGCCATCCCGGAGGCTTCTGCCGGGCCGATTTGTTCGCTGGTGAGGGTGCGGAGCGGAGCGGAGCGCTTTTAGACCTTGCGAAGCGTTGTCCGAAGGTAGAACTTTTCTTAACGGAACTACTAGAACCTCTACCTCTGGTAGGGGTGGCGGAGTACACAAGAAGCTTCACGGCGCCGGGGACGACGAAAGCCGTGACTGTGGATAACCCACGCTGAGGTGACCCACGCCGGCGAGCCGCGTAGACCTCAAGCTCCGAGAGCATCCGCCCGGTCTCGAGGACGATCTCCAGACCGAGCTCTCGGGCTGCTCTGTTGCACTTCTGTACGTGGCGCTCGGAGAGCCCGGCGAGGCCAGCGATGGTGTCGGGCCGCACGATCACGGTGCGACCGCTGTGCTGCTCCTGGGCGTACAGGGACTTGGCGGTGAGGAAGCGTCGGAAGGTGTCCACGGCGATCTGGTGTCGGCGCAACACGTCGCGGTGCAGCTGGACCGTGATGGGCACCACCACGCGCAGGTAGTGCTCCCGCGAGCTCCAGCCAAGAGTCCCGGTGTACGCGCCGGGCGTGACTGACCGAGAACGGACGGGGGAGTGCAGGCCCCATCGGGGCAGCACCGCACGGTTGTACGAGGCGAGGGCAAGGATGCGGTTGGCGTGCTGCCAATCCTCGACTCGCCGCGGCCGGACAGGCAGAGCCTGCTGTCCGAAAACACGACGAACGAGGGCATGCTTGACAGCCGCCTTGGCTGCTACAGTCAAGACAAGACCTCCGAGCGCGCCAGTGGCGGGCTCTGTCTGATGAGATCGACCCTCGCGCCGGCAAGCTAGAGGGGTCTTTCTCGGACCTAGGGGCCCCGCTTCGTGCGGGGCCCTTTGTCGTTATGCGGTTGTCACGGACGTCTAGCCCGCTTGGCGCAGCGGCAGCACCTCCTGGGAGGCGTCGTCGATGGCGTGCTCGGCCATGAACGCGTAGATCGCCGCCCGGACCACGTCGGACTGGCTGACGCCGACACGGGCACACATGTTGGCCATGCGGTCAGCGTCGTCAACCGGCACGGCTGCGCCGACGCTGCGCGTCAGCACCCGGTCGGGGCGTCGTGGTCGACCCATGTGGTGATCGTGTCGCACACCGGATGGTTTCGTTTCATAGACACGCGGTGAGCGACTCGCTCAATCCGACTGCTCGCCGAGCCGGGCTAGCGGCGGAGGCGGGGCAGCGAGGTAGTGCGACAGCAGGGGAGTGGCTGGTGGAGTCGTCGGACGATCATGTGCGAGCGGCTATCCGTGTCGTCGGGGGTGGATGCCCAAGCGAGCCACGCTCACCCCTGCTCCCGTCCAGGCAGACGCTCACCAACGAGGAACGCTTCGTAGTCGGCCCGTGCGTCCTCTTCGACGACAGGCTGCTGATTGCTGTAGCGGGCGTCAGTGCGGTCGCGCTTGGGCCCAGATAACCACCACTCGTCGCCGGTGTCGACGTCGGTGAAGTTCCCGCGGACCCGCTGTTCGCGCCGGAGGGTCAGGCCGTGGAAGTAGGCGGTCTGCCAGCTCTTCGAGAACTTGACCTTGCCGATCCAGGCCGGACCTTGGTCGGTGTCGTAGCCAGACTTGAGTTGAACGAACATGAGGCGCTCTGGCATGACGAGAGCCTAAATGCGTGGCCACCTCAATTCACAGAAGTCGCGCACCCACCCCGGAGGAGGGGACAGCAGCAGGCAGCGCAGCGGTGGGTGCCGTCCGCAGGGGAGGGGCCGCCACACCACCGAAGTACGTGTGGAGGGCCCGAAGAGGCGTTGTTTGTCATAATCTAGATTATCGGACATACCCCATAGGGGTATGAAGTCACGCTCATATTGTTCCCATCGCCTCCTTCCAAACCAGAACCAGACGTCTGTGGTCGGCTTCACCGCAAGGTGTCAACCGCGCTCAAAAAGCTGCCCACCCACGCCAGGTCGGCATCGACTTCTGGTCGTGGGAGCCGGGCACGCTGGATGTTTCGCGGGCGCACGAGTCGGACCAGATCACCTTCGTGAACGATCATGTTGCGGCGGTGACTCAGTGCATTGAGCTTCTCGGTTACAGCGGAGTGAGTCTGTTTAGGCGTCATAGCCGATCCCGCACTGCTGAGGCCGCTCCTGATACCCAGGAGTCCAAACCCGACTTCCCACTGCCGCGCAGTCTGGAAAGTCATGGTTAGTAGCTTCGCGTTCAGAACGTTCCGCGCCCGGACGCCTGGTCGATCGCGAACGCCCCGTTGACGAGCGTCGATAGAGTAGTTGCCCATCGCCACCAACTCTCCAAACGGGACGTCGAGGTTGTGCAACCTCTTCGACAGGGCACTGAGGTCGGTGTTCCGAATCGACCAGTGCATCCACGTGTCGAGTGCGGCAACGCCCATGGCGACCGCTTGCCGACGGCAGTCGTACTCCAGGAGCGGTGCTCCGGCAGTGCCAGAGTCGAGGGAGAGCAGAGCGATAGCCCGGGCGAGCACGTCCTGAGCGGCTTGAAGCGGCGAGACCGGCATAGCCAAATGATGACGGGCGGTTGACCAGTGCTGCACCGGAACCGGTCGTCCCTGGCGACGCAGCCCGGCTGACAGACCGCCGGCTGTCGATCACCTTGGTATGTGGCGACGGGTTCCGCACTTGGGGACAGAGCCAGGCGGCCCTCCCGTCTTAGCCCTGACGCCCCGGCTGATCACACCCTTACCTGCCGTGCGCGGCCTGAAGCCCGTACCTACTCAGAGTCCTCTTCGTCGAGGTTCGCGAGGGTGGCAAGTCGCTCGGCGTAGATCACGTAAACAGACTCCACTTGTGACCACCACGGCTCTGCGCCGCGTAGTCGAGACCGCGCGTCACAGGCTCGCAAGACCGCACCGGTCGCGATCCAGGTACGTAACCACTGGTCAACGACGTCGGAGCGGGGCTGCCTGTCCTGAGCCTGGATTAGCGTTCGCAGCACGCTGAGGGGACCGCCGTGTGCTGGTTCGGACAGGTAGGGGTACTGCCACTCCGACCCTGGATGCATGGCGCGTATGACGGCGGTGATCTTGCTTTCGCCCTTCAAGACGCGGAAACCCTGCTGCTGGGAAGCCCACTGCTCCAGTTGCGCGGCGATGTGATCCCACTCGCCGGGAGCAGCCGCAGCGAAGTCGCCGCGCATGGCGCCCATGGCTCGGCCCACGCGCTCACGTCCGGTCTGCTGCGGCTGCTGCAGCCACCACGACTTCGCGGCGTACTCCAGGGCCGACCGCGCCACCGGAGCAGTCCCGATGTAGGGAGTGGTCGTTTCGCTCATCTGCAGAGTCGCGAGCGTGTGGACAAGCTCGCCGGCACCTTCGAGGTAGAAACGGGCTAGATCGTGCGCGAACTTGACGGGGTTCTGCACGCCATCGGTGCTCAGCTGGTCATCGTCGGCGGCAACCTCTTGCTGTGCCTGGCCACCGTAGGGAAGCTTGGCGACCTCCGCGACAAGCTCGGCCACGATGAAGCCGAACGCGCCAGCCCATGACACCGCGGGGAGAACGTCAGGGTTGTGGTCAGCCAGCTGCCGAAGGGCGTCGAGAGCATCTTGGGCCGTGCCAGCTACGTTCCGACGCCGCTTCACCGTCTCATCATCGCGCGGCTGGTCTGAGCGACCATTGCCAAGACCACCGACTCAAAGATGGTCGTGTTTCCGGTGGACCGAAGACCTCGGCCCGGCCGACACGCCGAGGCCCGCTCTCCGACACGCGCCTGTGAACAGCAGCGCTGAGTGGCGGCGTTTTGTGGTCGCCACCTGGCAGTCTCTGTGCCGACTCCGCCGCGTTGGATGGCGCGGTACACCATGGACCGGCCGACGTTGAAGAGGTCGGCCAGCTCGGCGGTGGTGTGGGTGCCGTCGTTCCACAGCTGCACCAGGTGCTTCTCCTGGCCGGGCTTCAGCTTGGGCTGCTCACCGCGCAGCCGACCCTTGGCCTTGGCCACGGCCATCCCCTCGCGAGTGCGTGCCCGAGAGCTGCGTAGGTGGGTCAATCCACGCGATGCACGTGAGGTGATGCTGGCTAGCCGTCTCGCCCGAACTCGGGACGAGCATCTTGTTCGGCGTCGTGCGCGCTGTTGGCCCAGTCGGCTAAGGAAAATTGACCGCGGCGCGCGAGCTCGAGAGCCGTTGCCCACTCGGAAGGGCCAGCGATCTCCTTCAAAGCGGCCCCGGCATTCGCCAAGAGCCGCGCCGAGTCAGGCCCGCCAGGGTTCTTGGCCGCCCGTTCGAGAGCGTCGATGGCGTTAGCCACCGTCAACGCCCCCGGGTCTCCAGCGCGCGTCAGCACGTCACGGACCACGGGCAGGCGAAGCGCAGCCTGCACGAGCCGGCTCGTGTCGTCAGTCTTGACGCGTAGGTCGTCCTGACTACGCGTCGCGTTGCGCAGCCATTGGTCGTAGTCCGGACCTTCTCCACGGCGGAGCAGCTGGCGTGTGTTCTGCAAAAGCTCGTCGATTTTGTCGCTGTCGGGACGGTGAGCGGGCGGCTGCGAATCAGTCGCGCGGACGTCGTCCAGTTCCGAGCGGAGCTTCGGCCACCAGTAGTCGTCGAAGACCGTTTTGAGTTCGACGCCGCGCGAATGCGTGCTGAGGCCGTCCAGAGTGCTGACGACCTTCCACGTACCCGTCTGGTCGGCCAGGGCGGCGTTGAACTGGTTGAGCGGTGCCGGGCAGTCTCCCTCGGCGTCGAAGTCGAGCAGGTACGGAATGACGCGGGACCGGTCGTTGAGACTGCGCGAAAGGGCGCCAGCCTCGTAATTCAGCCACGGACGCTCGACGTTCTCGGGCGTGACGCACAAGATGCCGATGTCGTTCTCGTCGAGGTTCTGGTTGACGACCTCATTCCACTTCACGCCCGCGTCCATCGTGGCCGACATGAACGGCTCGACACTCTGGATCACCTGGGGCAGCCAGCTATGGAGCGCTGACGCGATCCCCTTGCTGCGGCCGCCCGACCAGCTGATGAAGACCTTCACCCGTTGCTCTCCCAAACTTTACGCACGAAACCGCACAATAGCCGCGTACCGCTCGACTGCTTCTGCGTCGGCTCGATCGTCGGCTACGCCGAAGAAGACGAAGCCGCGCGCGTAATCTACTCGAGTAGCTTGGTCAGCAGTCCGGGTCCTCGTGTATTTACTCGGTCGCAGTTGGCGGGAGCAACCGCTCTTGCCTGCGGGGCCTCGAAGCGTCCGCTGTTGGTCGCTCAGCGTGGTCCGCATGACGGTCCTCTTACGGTGACGGGCTGGTGCCTGCCGGGTTACGCGAGACGTTGGCCGTGTACCGGCCGCGTCAGCGGCCTCTCGTGCGGTCCTGGACAGGTGCCACCGGCCTGGCCTGGGTCTTCTGTGCCTTACCGACCGCGGCGGCCAGGGCAGGGTCCTGGCCGTTCATCTGGTCGGCCGTGGCGACGACGCGGCGGTACTCCAGCGGTACGCCGGCTTCCTCGCGTGCGGCGTCGCGCTTGCCGCGCCGCTCGGTGCTGTCGTAGCCCTGCTCGATCTTCCGCCCGACCTCCTGGCCGACCGTGCCGAGCGTCTGCCGTGCGGCCTGCTGGTCCTGGGCTCGCTCGAGCGCGGCCCGCTCGCGCGCCTTGGTGTCGCTGACGTGGCGGGCCACGGTCTCGGTGACGCGGGCGGCCGCGGCGGCGGCCGCGGCGGCTACTGCTCGTGCGTCGTCGAGCGGTTCATCGTCCGGCATCTCGGTCCTCTCGAAGGGTGGTGGGTGGCGTGTACGCACGGGCTGCGCTCTTCCCGAGTTCGGCGTTCAGTGCCGGTGGTGCGGCCGTGGGCAGCGGCAGGGCGGTCAGGGTCCCCATCGCGCGGTTCACCGCCCGGGCGTCCCGAACGTTGCCGGCCTCGCGGTGGGCGTCCCTGATCGCCGCGGCGGTGCGAAGGAGCTGCGCCATCAGTGCTGCGGTAGCCACGGCCGGCTTGTCGCCCCGACCGGCCATCAGCAGCAGGGTGACGCCCACGCCGCTGTCAGCGCCGCGTTGGGCCCGGCCCACGGTCTGTCTGCGGTCCTGCGCTGTGCGCCCGATCACCGCGGCCGCGTCGCGCAGCACCGCACGGTTTACTGGGTCTACGCGAGACCACGCCGACAGAGCGCCGGAAACCTCCCGGGCCGCAAGCGACCACGCCACCCGGTCGCCAGCCGGCACATTGGCGAGCCTGTCGGCCATCGCCGCCAGGTTCGCCCGGGCGTCGGCGGGAGCAGTCGGGGCCAGGGGTGCGCCTTCGCGCCCGACCCGGGTCGGTGGCGTGCCGGCGTGTGCGGCCTGCCACTCGGCTGCAGCGCTGTCAGCCTGGGCGATGCTCGGCTCCCGCCACAGCTCGCGCAGCCGCGGCAGCGACAGATCGCGGCCGAGCTGCCCGCCGCCGTAGAAGCGGAGCTGGTCCTGCCCCTTCAGTGCGGCTCGGTAGCCGACCACGACATCGGTCGTGCCCTCGGCGAACCGTGGCTTGACGACCACCCCGTCAGCGCGGACCCGACGTACCCACTCGGCCTCCGACGCCGACGCCACCGCGGCCGCACGGACCCGCTGGGCGACTTCCTCCCGAGCGATGACCGGCAGGTCGTTGCGCTGCTGGTGGCCGAGCTCGGCCGGCGTCGCACCACGCGTCGCGGTGCCGTGCTCTGCCCCACCGACCCGGACCAGGCCCCACTCGACCTCCAAGGCCCGGCACGCCTGCTGGGCCCGGGTGAAGTCGCGGTACGGGCTCCACTTGGTGCCGTCCTCACGGACCATGCTGGCCGCGACGTGCAGGTGGTCGTGACCGCCCCCGCCCTCGCCGTGGTGCACCGCGACCCACCGGGCCGGGGCGTGGCCGTCCGCACCAGTGAGACCCATCCGGCCGGCGAAGTCGTCAGCCACCCGACCCCACTGCTCATCGGTCAGCGACTCCCCCTCGGCCAGGCTCAACGAGCAGTGCCAGACGTGCTGGTCGCCGGTCCGCTGCACACCGTCGTCACCGAGGACCGCCACCCTCGAGCCGTCCTCGCCTTGGCGCCACACCCGCGAGGGGATCTGCACCCCGTACCGCTGGCGGGGCC